>Ga0315903_10005416_pt1 | contig 16646 bp, 17 predicted proteins | sample LakEriMetagenome_7_FD_203524 | JGI IMG/M metagenome (GOLD analysis project Ga0315903, IMG submission 203524) | Freshwater fungal communities from buoy surface, Lake Erie, Ohio, United States - Buoy 2 MA119 | ecosystem: Environmental > Aquatic > Freshwater > Lake | place: USA: Lake Erie, Ohio...
TTTACTTGTTTTTACTTATTATAAATGAATTAACGAACTATGTCACATACAAATGATACACACGCAACGCACGATGGTGGTGCAATTGCAGAAATCAAAAAAGTTACCATCATCCTTTCAGTTTTAACGATTGTTGAATTGATCTTGGGTTTCTGGATGATTGGAATGGAAAACAAAGCCATGGTACTTGCAATAAAAGGTGCAATCGTGATCTTGATGATGGCGAAAGCATTTTATATCGTTGCTTATTTCATGCACTTAAAGCATGAAGTGAAAAACTTGATCATGACCATTGTAGTGCCACTTTCATTATTCATCTGGTTCATTATTGCGTTCTTAGCGGATGGTAATTCATTCAGAAACTTACGCAATGATTATGATCGCTATTTCAAGGAGCAATCTACTATTAAGGTAGAGCAACCTGCACATGGCGGATCACATGGTGGAGGGCACGAAGCTGCAGGCGCGGCTGGTGCAGCACATACTGATTCTGCAGCGCACAAGACTGATTCTTCTGCAAAGCACCAAGACGCGGCTAAACATGAAGACGCGAAGCACTAATCTTAATGGATAGGGGCTTAAAATATTCGAAACCACTCCAGTTATTTGGGGTGGTTTTTTGTTGTAACTTTACATCCAAATAACTCCATCAACAGCATGTCTAAAAAGTCTATTTACGGTTTAATAATCGCCCTGGTCATACCTATTGGATGTTATTTATGGCTTAAGTCTGCAAGTGATACCGCGGTGACTATGCCAAGACATTATTTATTGGACACCGTGGTAAGCCGAGTAGAAAAAGGTAAGACCATTGATGATAGCATTTGGCATACGACTAAAGATATTCGCTTGGTGAATCAATTAGGCGATTCAGTGAACTTATACCAACAGTCTGGTAAGATCATTATTGCCGATTTCTTTTTTACAAGCTGCGGAAGTATCTGTCCAAAGCTGACTACGAATATGGCGAAATTGCAACAGTCCTTTACAAAAGGAGGCAATAGTCGTAAAAAAGTATTGGACACCAATTTTATTCAATTTATTTCTTTTTCTGTAGACCCTGATCGTGACTCTGTTCCAGTGATCAGAGAATACGCCAATAAAATGGGGGTAGCTTCCGACAATTGGTGGTTGCTTACTGGTAATAGAGATTCAATTTATAAGTTTGCGTTTGAGGAAATGAAAGTAGATCAATTTAGTACAGAGCCAGTCTCGCCAGACTTTGTACATACTAGCCGCTTTGTATTGATAGATAAAAAAATGCAAGTGCGTGGCTATTACAATGGGCTTGATTCTGCATCTATGTTAAAGCTAGCTAAAGACGTAGGCTACTTGATGTTAGAAAAAGACAAAACTAAAAAGAGTAAAGTATTCCAAGATATTGTAGACTTAAGTTGGTTGTGGTTGGTGATTGCTTTAATGGTATCTAGTTTTGTTTTCTATTTCACAAAGACAAGATTAAAAAATTAAATATTTATTTTATGAATTGGAATGAATTTAAAACCAAGTACAAACAAGAAATTAGAGTTGGAATTATTGTATTGATTGCAACTATGGCTTTTCGTATCCTGAAGGATATTTTAAATAATAAATAATAACTGTATGTTAGATCCTGTATTAAAGAAGAACGACAAATTGGCCTATACCTTAATTGGCGTTTTCTCTGTGGTGGTATTTGTAGTAGTGACTTTTCTAAGCAAATTCACTTTGGAAGTTGAACTACCTTTTGACAAACATATTTTTGCATTGATCAATGCAGTATTAAATACAGGTGTAGCCATTTTATTGGTTGCTGGACTAGTTGCTATAAAGCAAAAAAATTACAATTTGCATAAATCATTGATGATGACTGCGATGATTTTTTCATTGTTGTTTTTAGTGACTTATATCGCACACCATTTATTAGCTGGAGAAGCCAAATTTGGCGATGCTAATTTTGACGGCGTGGTGGATGATGCAGAAAAAGCAGTTTTAGGCAATACCCGTCCTTTTTACTTGATTTTATTAGGTACGCATATTGTTCTTGCTGCAACTAGCTTACCATTCATATTGTGGACTGCCTACAGGGCTTTAACAAGTGATTTTGAAGCCCATAAGAATTTAGCAAAAAAAGTATGGCCTATCTGGTTTTATGTAGCAGTGACTGGGCCAATTGTATACTTAATGATTAAGCAGTATTATAACTAGGAGCTTTATTGTAATAAGGATAGCAAATATTTACTTTGGTAATTTAGAACTTTAGTTCAATAGCTGGATCCCAAAATAATTTTTCAAAGTCCAAGACGGTTTCGTTTTGGACTTTTATTTTTTCTTTTTCTAAAAGCGTTTGCATTGTGGTAGGGGTTTCAAAATGCGCTTTACCACTTAACATACCATTGCGATTCACAACCCTATGTGCTGGCACTTTTGGTTTTACACCATGTGATGCATTCATCGCCCAACCCACCATCCTTGAGCTACCTCCAGTTCCTAAATATTTTGCGATGGCACCATAACTTGTCACACGACCTTTGGGTATGAGACGAACTACATCAAATACATTTTGAAAAAAGTCTTTTGTCTTTGGCGTGTATTGCATAAAAAATAAAAACTATAAATGCTTTTTAATATCCTCTGTGTCAACTTGTTTTTCTGGATAAGCTTCTGGGGCAGTCTTACTTGCTGCAGCTCTAATTAATTGTGCTCTTGTTTTAATAGGCTCCGGTACCGCGTCATAATCAAATGGACAATGCTTGCAAGCTTCCCCACAGCAATAGCCTCGGCCTTCGTGATAAGCTGCAGTAAATACCCATTTGCCTTTTGGGTCTATATAATAATGTACGCCTTCAATCATTTTTTAATCTTCTTTTTTTGCTCTCGCCGCTTCTGCTTCCATTCTAATTAATTCACCTGCATCCATGGGGATGTCTTTGATGGCTTCTTTTAAAATTTCATCTAGTTCTAAAGGGAGGTCTCTATCAATATTAAACTGAATATAGTGAATCTTGTTACTCTGTGCGATATCCAATCCTTCGTAGTATGTTTTAATTAAACAACGTGGATCGATGTTTTGTTCGGCGTATAAGTTGTCTGTTTTGTAGATTAGATGTAAACCATATAACTCAATCACTTTTAATGTGAAATTGTAGAGTAGAGGGCTATCTGTTTTTAAATGCACAATACCGTCATTCTTTAAAAACTGTTTGTACAGTCTTAAAAATTTAGGATGTGTCAAGCGCTTTTTTGCTTTTGACCATCTAAGCTGTGGATCGGGGAAGGTGATCCATATTTCATCCACTTCGTCCTTAGCAAAATAGTTTGAGGTAAGCTCAATTTGAGAACGTACAAATGCCACATTCTTTAATCCGTCTTTATTGGCAATACTAGCACCCTTCCAGATACGATTGCCTTTTAAATCGATGCCTATAAAATGTTGTTCTGGAAACATACGACCTAAGCCAACTGCATATTCTCCTCGGCCACATGCAAGTTCTAGAGTAAGGGGAGTAGTTGCGTTATCCTCCTTATTAATAGAAGAGACATTTGATACAAAGTGACCATCACTAATTGATAAGCTTGATATATCGGTAGTCGATGTCCCTTTTTTTAATGCATCAAAAAAAGCAGCCCATTTGCCCTGCATGTCCTGTGGAAATTCCAAGACATTGTTATATTCCTTAATAGCGGCAAACTTGATTAGTTTCTTTTGACCCATGGCGCAAAGATAGTATTAGAAAGGCTTCTAAGATACTAATTGTTTTATTTATTTTTATCAAATACCTAATTACACGTATATTTATACTTTAAAACACACGTGTAATGAAAACGAAATTAACCCTTGTGGTGGAAGATGAGGTGATCTATAATGCAAAAATTTATGCCAAGAAAAAAGAGGAAAGTCTTTCTTCTTTGGTAGAAAACTATTTAAAAGCAGTTGCTGTTAATGGAAAAGTTGAAAAAAATAAAACTAAAAAGTTACATCCTTCGATTGCTAAATTAAAAGGGATAATAAATCTTCCAAAGAATTTTGATTATAAAAAAGAACTTGGAAAAATATTACTTGAACGATATAATAAAGTGTAATGAAAAATATTTTTATAGATACAGATGTGATCATAGACTTTCTTGGAAATAGAGCAAGTTTTTCGAATGCAGCAACTGAACTTTTTGATTTATATGCTCATAACAATAAAAAACCTTTTATCTCAGCAAATTCGTACACGAATGTGTATTATTTATTAAACAAGCTAATTAAATCCCCTAAAATTGTTATTTCGTATTTGACTATTTTATATGATATAACAGAAATATTGGAGGTTAATAGTAATATCATAAATCAATCTATACATTCTGAATTTTCTGATTTTGAAGACGCAGTACAGTATTATGCTGCGTTGTCTAATAAAAAAATTGATTTGATTGTTAGTAGAGATAAAAAAGGGTTTAAAAAAAGCGCTATCCCAGTTTTTGATGTCGAACAAGCACTTAAGATTTGTAGTCAATAAACTACCCCTTCATTAATTTCAATGCTTTCTTAGCTACAATAGGTGCAATAGCAACTCCCATGCCACTCATGCGCACTGCACAGTAAACATTAGGTTGTAATTGTTCAATGATTGGCTTTTTGATTGAGCCCATACCCATAGTGCCACTCCACCTTAATTCAATTTTTGGTTTCTTGGATCCCTTAGGTAGTATACGATGCATCATAAAATCCTCTAACACTTTTTGTATGGTAGCCGAAGTTTCTAATGAATATGTTTTTTCATTTTTAAAATCTGCATTCCTTGCACCTCCTAATAATAAACGGTTGCCTAAGTTGCGGAAATAATAATAGCCTTCATCAAAGTGGAAGCATCCTTTGAATTTTAAATTTTTAATAGGCTCTGTGACAAATACCTGACCTCTTGCTGGCACTACATCTAAACTAGGAATAAGTTGTTTTGCAAATCCGTTAGTACAAACTAAAAATTGTTTTGTCTCTAAAACTGCCTCTAAATTTGTTGTGATGGTCACGCCTTTTTTATGACTCTTAAATTTTTTAACCTCAGTATTAAAAAGAATTTGTACACCTTTTGCCTGCACAGCTTTTTGTAAAGCCAATACTAATTTTGCTGAATTTAATTGTCCTTCTAATTGATTAAATGCCAAGGCCTCGATACCTTGAAAACCTAATTTTTTAATGTCCTTACTTGCATTGGTATAAATAGGCAAATATTTACCTTTCTTTTTTGGCGTCTTTAATGCAGGTGCCAATATTTTATTTAAATAAGCGATATCCGATTCTAAATTTGTTTTTTCCCCTTCAAATAATTCATAACCACCCCACTGGTTATAGTCTATCTCTTTTGCTTTAAACACTTCTTGAATTCTTTGAAGTCCATCATAGCGCATCTTCACTGTCTCTAACATTGCAGCTTCACCCATCAATTGAATATCTGAGATCAGTTCGGAGACACTTCCAAAACAAGAGAAGCCCGCGTTGCGCGTGCTTGCTCCAGACGGAATAGTGCCGCGCTCTAGTATGGTAATGTTTAATTTTGGGTTTTGATGGATAGCTTCGTAGGCTGTCCACAATCCCACAAAACCGCAGCCTACAATCACCAAGTCCTTGGGTGCAAAATAGGTTGACTGTTCCCATACTGATATTGCCATAAAATACTAATTTGATCTATAGTCTAAGGTCCTACTATTTTGTAATATTAGGCTATCTATGTTTTATCACATGCTATTTTGTTTAACAAATTCGTCGTTTGTATATGCAATGTTTATACATTATATAAAATTATTTTATGTAGCTTATTTTCTACCATTTTTTAGCATATATCATAACAATTTGTTAACGTTTTGCTTATATTCGTTGTCTAATTAAAAATCAATCACATGAGAAAAGTTGTTTTATTGTCTTCTCTTGTTTTTTGTTTTGCGCTTCAAGTATTGGCTCAGGGGTCCAAGAAGATCTCTGGAAAGATAGTTGACCAAAAAACTAAGCAAGGATTAGGAGGCGTAACAGTGAATGCTGGTAAAGTGAATGCTTTATCTGATGCAAATGGTAATTACCAAATCAATGTTACAGATCAAAAATCTTTAAGCTTTAGTATTATCGGATATGCAAAGCTTTCTAGAACTATTGGTGCTGCTACTACAATTAATGTTGAATTAGCATCAGTAACAGCCGAATTGGAAGAGGTTGTAATTACAGGGTACGCTCGTGAAAGTAAATCTAAATTCGCGGGTGCCGTAACTACAATTAGTGGTAAAACTGTAAACGATGTACCAGTAGGTTCATTCGACCAAGCTTTCCAAGGTCGTGTTCCAGGTATGTTGGTTAACTCTGGATCTGGTCAACCAGGTTCTAGTGCAGTAATCACCATTCGTGGTATCAAATCACTTCAAGGTGCTGGTGCACAGCCTTTGTATGTATTAGATGGTGTACCAATTCCTGCATTTGATATGCAAACACTTAACCCGGACGATTTTGAATCTATTACTGTATTGAAGGATGCCACTGCAGCTGCAATCTATGGTGCTAGAGGTGGTACGGGTGTAATTGTTATCACATCTAAAAGAGGTAAAACTGGTAAAAACATCGTAACATATAAAACACAATACGGTATTACTAGACGCCCTAATTTCGACAGATTAAACATGATGAATACACGTGAGATGTTAGCTTACGAGGAAAGAGAAAAAATCGTGAACAATCCAGGATGGACTTGGTCTCCAAATAACCCAGCAATACCAGCAGGTATGACTGCAGCATCTAAAGCAAGGTCTTTGGATAGCTTAAGAAACATTGATATTGATTATGCTGATATTTTTTACAGAGAGGGTATCTCTAAATCACATGAATTAACTTTAAGTGGTGGATCTGATAGAACTAAGTTCTTCTTATCTGGAGCTTATTTTGATCAAGAAGGTATTGATATCTATTCTAGCCTTAAACGTTATACATTACGTTTTAACTTAGACCATTCTACTGATAAATTTACAGCACAATTTAACTCAACTGTAGGTTTCTCAAAAACACAACAATCAGAAGGTGAGTCGCTAGGTAATTCTCCTAGAAATCCTTTCCAAATGACTTTCAGAGCTAAGACTTATGAGAATCCATACAATTTAGACGGAAGTTTGAATTTTGGTGCAAACAGTACAATGGCACTAAAAAACGTTGCTAACTTATTGGAAGGCCTTCAAAATACAAGCAGAGTTTTTGATCAGATCAAATTAGTTGGTAATGGTTTATTAGCGTATAAAATTTTACCAACTTTAACTGTTAGAAATAACTTGGGTGTAACCTCGTCTACAAATTTTGTTAGACGTTATGTAAACCCTAATTCATTCATTGGTTCTTTACAATCTTTCCAATCTGGTGTTACTCAAGAATCAGGTGGTTTATATACAGAGTTCATTAACACTTCATCTGTTGCGTATAGTGAAAGATTCGGTAAATCTGAATTAGAAGCATCTGCTAACTTTGAGGTTGTGAGAGGCTTCCAAAGAGCATTAGGTTTCACTTTGTTTAACTTGGATAAGCGTTTGACTGAAACTGGTCAAGGTGCTGGTCCTTTGCCAACAAATGGTGCAGCTACTTATCCTCAAAATGCATCTAGTGCAAAATCTGGATTTGGTATCCGCTCTTACTTTGCAACAACAAAATATACTTATGATAATAAGTACTCTTTGAATGCAAACATTCGTCGTGACGGAACTTCAAGAATTGTGAACGAAGAAAATAGAGAAGTAACATCTTGGTCTGCTGGTTTTACTTGGAATGCTTTAAATGAGCGTTTCTTAAGCAAGCAATCTATTTTCTCTGAATTGAAATTGAGATTATCATTTGGTATTATTCCAAATATTGGTTCAATCCAAACAGCTGCTTATGGTGCGGGATTACAATCTGTTACCAACTACCAAGGTCCTCAGGTGCCTAGTTTTGGTACAACTCAGTACGCAGGTTCAACCCTTACAGGTTTAGCACCTACTGGTCCAGGTAATCCAAACTTAAAAATTGAGAGAGTTCAAAAATCTAATATTGGTATCGACTTTAGTGTTTGGAATGGCCGTGCTCGTTTCAACTTAGATGCATATGATGAGCAAACTTTAGACTTATTTGTTAACCAACCATTGTCTGGTACAACTGGATTCTCTAGCTTGTACATCAATGCTGGTAGAATGTCTAATAAAGGTTTGGAGTTAAATGCAAAAGTAGATGTGATTAGAAATCGTGATTTTGGAGTAACACTTGGTTTAAACCATTCTTACAATAAGAATACGATTGAAAACTTAGGTGCTGTGAATGAGTTCTTCTTAGGAACATTCGTAATCAGAAAAGGTTTGTCTTATGGTACACACTACACACTTAATTATTTAGGAGTTGATCCTGCCACTGGTAATCCACGTTACGAAGCACCAGATGGTTCAATCACAAATGATCAAGCTAAGGCAGGTCAATTTGATAAATTCGGTAACTACTTACCAAGACACCAAGGTGGTGTTGATTTTGAAATTCGCTACAAAGCATTTTCAATCTCTGGTTTATTCTCTTATCAATTTGAAGTTCAAAGATACAATAACATCAAGAGCTGGATTACAAGAGGTATTCCAGGTTACCAGTCTGCAGTTAGAGCTTCTAGAGAGTTAATTGACAATCAATGGACTGCTCCAGGTGATAACAAAAGATACCAAAGATCTGGTGTTGATAGAGGCTTTACTTCTGACGATATTGAAGATGCAAAATTCATTCGTTTCAGAAACTTAGTAGTTGCGTATCAACTTCCTGCACTTAAAGGTCCAAATGGTAAGCCATTGTTTACAGGTGGAAGATTATATGCACAAGGTCAAAACTTAGCAATATGGAGTCCTTGGACTGGTCTTGATCCAGAAGATAGTAACAATATTAGTTTGAGCGAATATCCTAACCCTAGCATGTTTACATTAGGTTTAGATATTAATTTCTAATCAACTAAAAAATGAATAAAATGAGAAAAAATAAATTGGTTATAGGTTCATTCTTAATGTTATCCCTTTTTGCTTCTTGCTCTAAGGTGATAGATGTTAAAGAAACCGACTTCATCGGCGGAGACGTCGCTTTGAAGACCGTTGCAAACGTTGAGTCAGGCATTATTGGTGCTTACGCAACAATGAACGTAGAAATGGGCATCTTGTTGAATAGCGTTTTTACCGATGAGGTAAGAGTAGCTGAGTTTTACAATGCTGCAACTGTACACGAATGGCAATACGGTTCAACAGATATCTCAATCAGAGATAACTTTACCGCATTCCCTATGTATTACAGAACAATAGATAGAGTGAACAGGGTATTGGCTGCTTTGCCAAATGCAAAAGCTGCTAACGCAACCGAAGAAGCACTTAAAAACAGAATTAGAGGGGAAGCCTTATACTTGAGAGCTTTCTGTCATTTTGGTTTATATCAATTTTATAGCAATACTTCCGATGGTACAGCCTTGGCATTAGCTTATATGGAGACGCCTAATTTATTGCCTCAAGCAAGAATCACAGTAGCACCGTATATGGCTAAATTGAATGCTGACTTAGTAGCTGCTAAAGCACTTGTACCGGCTACAAACGCTGATATTGCTAGAGCTTCAAGACATGCGGTATCTGGACTACAGGCAAGAGTTGCATTGTACATGAAAGACTATACAAATGCAGCTGCTTTTGCAACTGAATACATTGCTGCATTCCCATTAGCTTCTAAAACAAACTTCCCATTAATTTGGAAGGATGCAAACAATAGTGAAGTGGCATTCAAATTAATCAGAACAACTACTGCTGGTGGTAGAATTGGTGCTTTGTACAGAGGTACATCTGCAAATGCTACAAACATTGGTACGGTTACTTGGAGACCTTCATCAGCTTTATTGAATAGCTACGACCAAGTAAATGATATTCGTTATGCGTCTTACTTCTTTGAAGAGCCTATACTTAAAGCAAGTAGTGCAAGATCAATTGCTGCTATTTTGATTAATAAGTATGCAGGTACTGCTTATGCCACTCCAACTGAATTATTAGCAGACGGTAAAGTTTTCAGAACTGGTGAGATGTACTTGATTCGTGCAGAAGCAAGAGCAGAGTTAAATGATTTAACTGGTGCTGCAGCTGATTTGAATACATTAAGAGCTGCTAGAATTAATAATTATACGAATGCTAGCTTTTCTTCTAAAGGCGATTTAATTACTGCAATATTGAATGAGCGTTTCAAAGAGTTAGCATTCGAAGGACACCGTTTCTTTGATGCTAAAAGAAGAAACTTGCCAATTATTCGTTTAGCAGCAGATGCGCAAAACAATAAAATAACTTTAGAGTCTGGTAATTTTAGATTCTTATTACCAATCCCTAACTCGGAAATTCAAGCGAATCCATTGATGGTTCAAAACCCAGGTTACACGAACTAATCGATATACCTAAATAAAAAAGGGTGCCTCAATTGCTATTGAGTGCACCCTTTTTTTTATCTTGCTGTTATCAACGAATCAATTATCATTCAATCTTACTTATGAAAAAGCATCTTTTCATCCTCTTTTTTTCTTGTGCGACCCTTCCAATCTTTGCTCAAATCTCTGGCAATGCTGTTCCGACTGTACAATTTACAGACGCAAACGGTCGTATATTACCTGCTGGTGCTGCAGGCGTGCAAGGCACACCCTATGTATTTGAAAAATTTGGCCAAGGTAAAATTGTTTTTGTAAACGGAATGGAATCGGTTGATTCTAATTTAAACTATTCATTCGTTGATCATAAATTATACTATACGCAAAAAAATGGCTTGTATGTAGTAAATCAACAAGCAAAAGAGTTCACCCTTTATGGTGTGGGTAAGGATAAAAACAACATTTCAAAATTGTTCATGTGTTTGTTTCCGAGTATTGAAGACAATACACCGGCCACATTCTATGAAGTGTTGGGCGTTGGGGGTAATTTTCAGTTATTAAAATATACAAGCAAACGTATTAAAGAATCTGCTGTTTATGGTGGTGCACCACTCAAAGAATATGTTATGGATGACTTGTTTTATATCTACGATAAGGCAGCTAAAAAAATGCTTGCCTTGGGCAGCGCACTTTCATTAAAATTGGTTAAAAAAGCTTTACCAACTTATGCTGCTCAATTGGATGCATACATGGATGCGAATAAATTAAATCTAAAGAAAGAGGAAGATATGGTTCAATTGCTTCAGCAATTAAAGACTTCATCTAATTAAAACATTTTTAATGCATATTTTTCGCATCCTATTAGTGGGCTCTTTTTTTATGGCACATACAAATGCGCAAAGTCAAGTGCAGCTTGATGCGAAACTTACGAATGAAAATTTATATCGTCCTCGTTTTCATTTTACGCCAAAGCAAGGTTGGATGAATGATCCTAATGGGATGATTTTTTTAAATGGACAATACCATTTGTTTTTTCAGCATTATCCAGATGGAACGGTTTGGGGTCCAATGCATTGGGGACATGCCACAAGCAGTGATTTAGTGCAATGGAAAGAACAACCAATTGCATTGTATCCAGATTCGATTGGGATGATTTTTTCGGGATCTGCAGTACTAGATAAAAAAAATACCAGTGGCTTAGGACGCGACGGTATTGCGCCTTTGGTAGCTATTTATACACAACATTATATGCCTGGCGAAAAAGCAGGTAGAACTGATTTTCAAAATCAATCTATTGCATATAGTTTAGATGAAGGGAAAACTTGGACGAAATATGCAGGCAATCCTGTGCTTAAAACACCTAATTTAAAGGACTTTAGAGATCCAAAAGTGATCTGGCATGAACCCACTCAAAAATGGATCATGAGCTTAGCGGTTGCGGATCATGTTGAATTTTATAGTGCACCTAATTTAATTAACTGGACTAAGGAGTCCGAAATAGGTAAAAATTTATTTGCACATGGCGGTGTTTGGGAATGTCCAGACTTATTATCATTTAATCACTTTGGAAAAACAATCTGGGTTTTATTAGTGAGCATGAATCCAGGAGGCCCTAATGGTGGATCAGCTACACAATATATTGTTGGAGATTTTGATGGGCATGAATTCAAGCCTTATACTAAAGATATTAAATGGATGGATTATGGGCCTGATAATTATGCGGGTGTGACTTTTTCAAATGTGGGAGATAGAAATATTTTAATTGGCTGGATGAGTAATTGGAACTATGCGAATGTGGTGCCTACAGAAAAATGGAGAAGTGCTATGACAGTGCCAAGGGAATTGAGTTTAATAGAACAAGCCTCAAATTCAAACGAATTTCTTTTACTATCTACTCCCGTAAAGGAATTGAAGAATGCTTTTGTTCAAATCATGTCTAAAGAAAATGTGATTCCAAATCGTATTGATTTTAAAGATATTAAAGCAACAGATTTTGAAATCATCCTTTCAAATACTTTCAATGAAAAATTAATTGTTGGATATTATGCGGACAAAAAACAATTTTATATTGATAGAACCAAAGCAGGAGTTTCAAATTTTAATCAAGGGTTTGCAGCAGTAGCAGTAGCACCAAGGCTTTCATTTGCAATAAATATGGACTTGTCTATTTTATTGGATAAAACTTCTATCGAATTATTTGCAGATGGTGGACGTTCTGTGATGACTGCTTTATTTTTCCCAACACAACCCTATACAAAATGGGAAATAAAATCCAAAGAAAAGATAACTTCAAGCTACATGAAATTATATTCCTTTAAATAGAAAGCAAACTTTTTAAGCCTTCACTTGTTATTTGTTTATGCAACAATTCACTCCAGCTGAATGGCAGTCCTGGGAAAGATTTTATAGAGCTAATTTTATCAATAGCTTAACTGGTTTTAAATCGGCTAGTTTAATTGGTACGATCAATGCACAAGGCGTGCCTAACTTAGGCATGTTTAGTAGTATAGTGCATATTGGGTCTGATCCTGCATTAATTGGTTATATCAACCGACCTATTGCTGCGGCACCGCATACTTTAGCCAATATCAAGACAAATGGGTTGTATACAGTCAATCATATCCAGGCTTCTTTTTTAGCGCAAGCGCATCAAACAAGTGCCAAATACCCTGACGAAGTCAATGAGTTTACAGAAGTTGGTCTGACCGAGGAGTACTTGGATGGGGTTAAGGTGCCCTTCGTAAAAGAGAGTCCTATCAAATACTTACTTTCCTTAAAAGAGATCATACCAATTACATTGAATGCGACCTTTTTAGTGATTGGTCAATTAGAGCAAGTGTTGATAGACCCTTCCCTCCAGCCAACATCAGACGGCTTTTTGCATCTTGACCAAGCAGGAAGCATTAGTAGCAATGGTTTAGATGCATATTATAAGACCGAATTAATTGATCGTTATGATTATGCGAAGCCAGATATACCGGTTCAAAAAATGGCAACCATAAAATAGTTTATCCATTTTAGTGATAAGTGTTTATTAGGAGGTATTTTTCGTTTCCTAGCTTATCTTTTATAAGCATAAAATCATATATTTAACATACTAAACCATTTTTCTAAATAAGCTTAATCAATAGAATGAAAAAATTATTAATAGGTATCATCTTTCTTTTGCCAGTGTTATCCTATGCACAAGACGGATTTACAGTTACAATGCGTATTAAAGGATTGGGGGAGCATCAAATTAAAGCAAATATTCAGAGAAATGGTAAATATGTGATTGATACCCTTACTAAAATAGATACCGATTTAGTGGTATGGAAGGGGACTACAATAGACCCGCAACTGGTTAGGGTAGAAGTGATGGATACAAGCCTCTATCTTAGAATAGGAAAAGCAGTTATGGCGCCTCCTGCACTTACATTTTTATTGACCAATACAGATATAGAGATTGAAGCGGATGCTAAACAAATTTTTACAGGAACAATTGAAAGTAAACACCCTGAAGTTCAATTATACAATAGCATTCGAACGGCAGACTTAGAAGATGCAAAAGAAAATTGGGCTTTACAACAGACGCAAAATAAAAAAAGAAATTTAAACGATACGATTGGTAATTATGACATTACGCAGCGATTGCAATATTTAAAAAAGAAAAATCAGGCGATGCGCATTCAATTTTTGAATGATAATCCAGCAACTTTTACTAGTTTGCTAGTATTGCAATCTTTATTCTTGATTTTGCCAATCAGTGAATCTGAAACAAAATTTTATGCTTTAAATGAAGATCAAAAAAATTCGAATACAGGGAAAGCGTTAATTTTAAAAATTGAAAGCAATAAAAGTACCGCAACAGGTAAGCCTGTGATTCCTTTTGCCCAAATTGGGATGGATGGAACGATGGTGGATGTAAATGCATTTAAGGGAAAAGTGGTATTAATTGATTTCTGGGGTAGCTGGTGTGTGCCTTGCAGAATTAGTCATCCAGCATTAAAGGAATTGTACAATCAATACAAATCAAAAGGTTTTGAAATCATTGGAGTCTCTAATGAGATTGCGAATAGTAATCGAGACAAAAAAAAGCAAGACATCGCTTGGCGTAAGGCTGTTAAGGAAGATGGGCTTACTTGGCCACAGATCCTATATGATCCAGCAATAAAGGATATCGTAAAGGAATATGACATCAATGGCTATCCTACTAAGTTTTTAGTAGATCAAAATGGTAAGTTTGTATTGCGTCTGCTTGGTAATAGTGAAAAATTACACGCAGAGCTTGCGGCTAAATTAGCCCAGCTAATGCCTGATTAAAGGGGGTCATTACCTATATTTGTTTTTGACTTCCTCGTCTTTTTTGGTAAATTACATCAAATCGATGCATATGAATCCTTGTCAATTTGATGGTGCAAGAAGGGGCTTTTTTAAAAAATCAGCCGCTGTTGCAGCACTTTATTTTACACCTTCTGTTTTAGTGAAGACTTTTGCTGCAGATGCAATTGTGCCGATGCCTATTGCAAAAGAAAAATTAAAGTTTATCCTAAATGGCAAACCTGTTGCACTTGAAATTGATGCAAGAACAACCATGCTTAATTTATTAAGAGAACAAATTGGGTATACGGGCACTAAAAAAGGATGCGAGATGGGTCAATGTGGTGCTTGTACGATTCATGTAAATGGCAAGCGTTTAAAATCTTGTACTCAATTGGCATTGAATCATCAGAACAATCAAATCACGACGATAGAAGGACTTGCCAAAGGGGATCAGTTGCATCCAATGCAGGCTGCATTCTTAAAAAATGATGCTTTTCAATGTGGCTATTGCACGTCGGGACAAATCATGTCTGCAGTGGCTTGTGTTAGAGAAGGTAAAGCGACAAGCAGGGCAAGTATTCAGGCGTACATGGATACGAATATTTGCAGATGCGGTGCTTATCAAAATATTGTAGATGCTATTGAAGAAGTAGCAAAATCTGGTGCTAAAATTTAATCCTTTTAATTTTCTTTTATGAACAATACGCATTTATTCAAGAACAATCTTTCTCAAATTAATTTCGCAGACGAAAGAGTAGACGGCGCAGATAAAGTAACCGGGAAAGCAAAATACACTGCAGAATATAATTTACCGAATATGGCTTATGGCGTATTTGTGACAAGTAGTATTGCTAAAGGCACCATTAAAAATATAGATACTGCAAAAGCATTGGCAGCACCTGGTGTCTTAGATGTGATTTATTATGCGAACTGTCCTACTGTGCCTGGATATTTAACGAATGCGGCAGAACGTCCTAAAAATGTATTTGAATGGCGTGGACACAAAGTATTGTATGATAATCAAGTGCGCTTTTTTGGTCAACCTATTGCACTCATAGTAGCAGATAGTTTAGAAAATGCAAACGCTGCTATTCGTTTAGTGCGTGCCGAATATGAGTCACAAGCTTTTGAAACTAATTTTGATGTAGTCAGAAAAGACCCTGCAAAATTAAAAGGAACAGTGGCCTATAAAAGAGGTACAGAAAATGCATTTAAATCGGCACCTGTATTTGTTGAAGCAGAATATGCGATACCTGCCGAAGTACATCTTCCTATGGAGATGCATGCTACAATTGCATTTTGGGAGGGAGATGATAAAGTAACACTATACGATAAAACACAAGGACCTAAAAGTACGCAAACAACCATCGCTCGTACTTTTGGTTTACAAGAAAAAAATGTAAGGGTGATTGCAGAAAATGTGGGTGGTGGATTTGGTAGTGGTTTAAGAAGTTGGGCCAATGTACCAGCTGCTGTGATTGCTGCTAAAAAATTAAATCGTCCTGTGAAAATTGTACTTACTCGTCCACAAATGTTTTCTTTAGTGGGCTATCGTCCACAGTCTTGGCAGAAAATTGGAATTGGTGCAGACGCTTCTGGCCGTTTTATTGGCATCACACACGAAGCCATTAGCGGCACTTCTCGTTACGAAGATTTTAGAGAAGGGATTGTGAACGTTTCTAAATTTTTATATGCTTCAGAAAACGTGGATACAAAATACAGTATGCTTCCACTCGATATGAGCACTCCTGTTTGGATGCGCGGTCCTGGTGAAGCCACTGGTTCTTATGGTTTAGAGTCTGCTATTGACGAATTGTCTTATAAATTAAAAATGGATCCTATTGAGCTAAGGTTAAAAAACTTTACCACTATAAATCCTGAAAATAAAATGCCATTCTCGGATATCAATTTAAAAGATTGTTATGCGTATGGTAAAGAAAAAATTGGTTGGAAAAATCGTCCTTCCACACC
>Ga0315903_10005417_pt1 | contig 16645 bp, 29 predicted proteins | sample LakEriMetagenome_7_FD_203524 | JGI IMG/M metagenome (GOLD analysis project Ga0315903, IMG submission 203524) | Freshwater fungal communities from buoy surface, Lake Erie, Ohio, United States - Buoy 2 MA119 | ecosystem: Environmental > Aquatic > Freshwater > Lake | place: USA: Lake Erie, Ohio...
CCCCTACGGTAGATGAAACTCCTGCGGGTGATAACTACTTGTTTATGCGTTACAAGTTAGCCCGTGGAATCTCAGTCTTGCGTGTAAACGGTATTTATTCCTCATACAGATACCCAAGTCAGATACTGACCAATACTGCCGAGGAGTACTACCCAGGCGGTACATCTACTCTGATTACCCAACAGACAGCCGATGCGCTTACAGCGCAGGGCTACGGAGAGTACATCACACCAGCATGAACCTACATCAAATACAGACCCACCCAGAGTTTGTGGAGGGATGCTTTGGTTGCAAGGTTGGAACTCTTGTTATGAATACAGGAGAAGCCAACTCTAACCTCAGCGTATCTAGCAAGAAGTGGGATAAAGAATTGCAGGCATATAGAGATGCCCGCGCTCAGGGCATACAGCCCGCAGGAACCAGCATGAAGAAGGTTCAGGAAGCAGTAAAGATTTCAAACGAAACAGGCAAGGCATACGGGGCATAGGAGGAAACCATGGCTGCTCGCAAACCACCGCGTAAGAAAGCACAACCAGCAAAGCGTGTGCGTACAGTCAAAGATGAGTCGTATACAGAACTGGAAATGTACTGCATCTGGCTCAACGAATACTACCACGCCCTGCTCAAGTCAGGCTTTAAGTCTGACTTAGCACTTGCTTTTGTCATGGAAAAAGACTCTTATCCAAGTTGGGTGTCGTATGGCTCACCAACCGAGGATGAGATTAAGCGACTACTGGAGGAAGATGACGATGAGTAATCCAATCATCCCAGAGCCACTATGGGGAACGCCCTCACCCAACATTGAAGAATATGAGGACATTGAAGAAGATGAGGAAGAATAATGTGCGTTGAGTGCAACTGCTTCGGAACTGTGACACCTTACGGTGTTGGCGGAAGAACCCCTACAGAACTGCCAAAGGCTCCTAATGTAGCAATTTACAACAAGCCAATCATTCGTATTGGCGAAACCCCTATGTCCAAGATGGAAGAAAACGACATGGAGGATTACGACTAATGAAGAAGAAAGCAGCAGCCAAGAAGGTTGGCAAAGTAATGGGCGAGTACAAGCGTGGAACTCTCCACTCAGGCAAGGACCCAAAAGGTCCTAAGAAGGCACCTGTTGTCAAGAACCGTAAGCAGGCAGTCGCAATCGCATTGTCCGTAGCAAAAATGTCCAAGAAGAAAGCGAAGAAAAAATAATGGCATCACCAGCATCAGGACCAGGGAAACCAATCTTCGGTGGAAATCGTAGAAAATTAGGCGATACGCGTCCACTACCAGTAAAACGAAGTAAAGGAACTCCAATCAAGACTCCAAAGGCTAAAGGTCCTATTGTAAAACCCCAGCCTATAGATGAAAGAATTGTTCGCACAATGCCTATTACTGAAAAACAACTTGGTCAAATTAAAAAGGCTTATGGGGTTAAGTAATATTAATGGCAAATAATAAGCGCGACCCGCGCCTAGCGCGGGCTGGCGTATCTGGTTTTAACAAACCAAAGCGCACGCCAAGCCACCCAACTAAGTCACATGTTGTGGTTGCCAAAGAAGGCAGCCAAGTCAAGACCATTCGTTTTGGTCAGCAGGGCGTGACGGGTGATAGACAGCCTACGAAACGCCAAGCATCATTCAAAGCACGCCATGCAAAGAATATTGCCAAAGGCAAGATGAGTGCGGCGTATTGGGCGAATAAGGTGAAATGGTGAAAAGGAAAGCATTTTGGGACACGAAGAATCCAAAGCGTACATCTACAAAACTTACTTCTGCACAGAAGGCTGCAGCCAAGGCTCGTGCAAAGGCTGCGGGTCGGAAGTATCCGAACCTAGTAGATAACGCTGCAGTGGCTCGCAAGAAGAAGAAAGGCAAGTAATGGCAACAGGAGTAGCAGGAAGTACCCTTACGGGTGAACTTAACCGTCTAGCCAATGGCGGTACATATCCCGTTTATACGGCTTACAAAGCCCCACAAGGCGCTGCAAACGCATGGGCTGGAACTACTGGCAAAGGACTTATTGCTGCCCTGAATTACATAGTAAGTGCCTCTCGCCAGCCAGATGACTTCTTGGGTTTAAACGCTGTATGTAATGAAATTGCTGGAACCTCTGGGTTGTCAGCCGTAGATGCGCTAAGGAGCATTAACCTATGAGTACATTTGCCCAACTAGCAGACCGCGTTGAGGCTGTACTGCATGCCTATACAGAGAATACAGAGCCATCAACATGGCTAGATACTGCTGCTACAAGCACAGCAACAACCATTGAAGTACACGATGCCTCTGTCATTGGTCGTGGTTATGTACAGATTGATGACGAAATTATCTTCGTCCATGCTACAGACAATGTGGCTAACACATTAACCCTAGCCCCTTGGGGTAGAGGACAGCGTGGTACTACACCTGCTACCCATGCCCAGAACGCTAAGGTTGTCATGGGTCCACTGTTCCCACGCCAAGAGATTAAGAACGCTATCAACAACACTATTGATTCTATGTACCCAAGCATCTTTGCTACAGGTACCTATGACTTTGATTATGTTGCAGCGCAGTATTCATATCAGATTCCTGCAGCAGTGCAGAATGTTCTGTCAGTTACCTACTCTACAATCGGTCCATCCAAAGAGTGGTTTCCTGCTCGTGCATGGCAGTTAGATAGAACTGCAGATTCAGATGCCTTTGCAACCACAAAGAGCCTATCTATTTATTCAGAGATTGTGCCTGGACAAACCGTACATGTTTCCTATAGCAAGCGCCCAACGCTGCTCACTAGCAATAACCAAGAGTACGAAACAGTTACAGGCTTTCCTTCATACTCAGAGGATGTAGTCATCTATGGCGCAGCCTTCCGTATGGTTTCATTCTTGGACCCTTCACGCCTTGGTCCTCAGTCTGCAGCAGCAGACATCCTAGATGGCGTGCGACCAACTGGTTCTGGTCAGAACGCGTCCAGATTCTTGTACAACATTTATCAACAGCGTTTAAATGAAGTGGCGAATAACCAACGCCGACAAAATCCAATCCGTTCGCACTATCAGAGATAGGTAAAAAATGGCAGCAGGCGACCCAGGCTCACCAGCGCGGTACTACTCCTCAACCGCAGTAGAAACCTCGCTCCAATCATCCATTGCAGCACAGTCACAAGGTGCAAGTAATACATCCTTCATTGTCGCTTCCATTAGCGGCTTCCCAACATCGTTTCCATATACTCTGATTGTTGACCCAGATACCTCTAAGGAAGAAGTTTTAACTGTTACCTCTGGTAGCAGCACAACCCTTACGGTAACTCGTGGTGCTGACAATACTCAGGCTGTAGCCCACTCTGCTGGTGCAGTGGTTCGCCACGGTGTATCTGCTCGTGAATTCCGTGAGTCAGAGAACCATATTGCAGCCCGTGGTTATGACATTGACCAGGCAATCCTTGATGCAGCAAACCAAACCCATGTTCATGGTATTGCTGCTGGTGATGGTGCAATCGTTGGTACAACTAAGGCTCAGACTCTTACTAACAAGGTTTACTCAAGCGGTACTGTAACTGGTGCATTTACTGCAAGCAGCGCAACATTTAATGGTGGTACTTTTGCAAGCCCAACCATTAATACCCCGACCATTGCTGGTGCAACAATCAGTGGAACCTTTACTTCTACTGCAACAGTAAGCGGTGGCACTTATTCAAGCGCTACTCTTGGTTCTGCTCTTAATGCTGGTGGATATAAGATTACAAATCTTGCTACACCAACCGATGCTTCTGATGCGGTACGCAAAGACTTTGCCGATGCGCAGGTTGCTGCTGCAGCCACAAGTGCAGCCAGTGCTGCAACCTCAGCATCATCTGCAGCAGCCAGCGCTACTGCTGCTGCCGCCTCGGTAGCAACTATTGCTTCATACGCTACATCGGCTGCCAACTCAGCCTCTGCTGCTGCCACATCTGCGACAAGTGCTGCAGCCAGTGCAACGGCTGCTGCTACAAGCGCAGCAAGTGCTGCTGCCTCTACTTCTGCTGCTGCAGCAAGCGCTGCGGCTGCGGCTACATCGGCTACTTCTGCCTCTAACTCAGCAACTGCAGCCGCTACCAGTGCTACAAGCGCTGCAGCGAGTGCAACTGCCGCAGCCACCTCAGCCACATCTGCTGCAACCTCTGCAACTTCTGCTGCTGCCAGTGCTACTACTGCTGCTGCATCTGTCGCTACTATTGCAGGTTACGCTGCTGCTGCTGCAACAAGTGAGGCTAATGCTTTAACATCTGCTAACTCTGCTGCCACAAGCGCTGCGAGCGCTGCTGCTTCAACAAGCGCGGCTGCTGCTTCTGCATCTGCTGCTGCTACTAGCGCAACCTCGGCTGCTGCCTCAGAAACAAATGCTGCAACCTCAGCAACCAGTGCTGCTAATAGTGCAACCGCAGCAGCGACAAGTGCTACAAGTTCGGCTGCTTCAGCATCCTTAGCAAATGACTGGGCTACTTTAACCAGTGGACCAGTTGCTGGCGGAGAATACTCTGCTAAGTACAATGCACAACTTGCTGCAACTTCCGCAACATCTGCAAATAACTCAGCAACAGCATCACAAGGTTATGCCACAGCAGCATCTACTTCTGCAGCAAGTGCAGCAACCAGTGCAACAAGTGCTGCTACAACTTATGATGATTTTGATGACCGCTATCTTGGTAGCAAGTCATCTCCTCCTTCTGTAGACAATGATGGCAACCCACTTCTTGTTGGTGCTATCTATTGGAACTCAAGCCTTAACAATATGTATGTGTGGTCAGGAAGCGCTTGGGTTCAGATTGCTACAACTAGCGTCTATTCAGCACCTACTCTTGGTAGCACAACTATTGACTCAGGTACTACCTACACAACAATCACTGGTTTAACTCTTTCTGGTGGACTAGCCAGCGCAGACCCAACTGCAAACCTTGGTCTTGCTACCAAGCAGTATGTTGATGGGGTGGTTGTTCAGATTAACTACCACGAGTCTGTAGTTGCTGCTACAACAGCAAACCTAACTGCTACCTATAACAATGGAACTTCTGGTGTAGGTGCAACACTTACAAACTCTGGCACACAAGCAGCATTTAGCATAGATGGTGTAAGCCCTGCTATCAACGCTCGTGTCCTTGTAAAGAACCAGACAACACAAACTCAAAATGGTATTTACACACTTACAACCGTTGGCGATGGTTCAACTAACTGGGTACTTACTCGTGCAACTGACAATGATAACAACCCATCAGGTGAAGTAAAAAATGGTGATGAGTTATTCTGCTCTGGCGGTACAGTAAATGCTAACAAGTCATTTATCAACTCAACAACAGTAAGTCCGATTGTTATTGGAACTACTGATATTACATTCAGCGAGTACTATGCAGGACTTCCAGCACAAACTGGCAACTCAGGCAAGTACCTAACTACAGATGGAACTACTCCTTCATGGGGAACAGTTGCTGGATACTCAGCACCTACCCTTGGCTCAACAACAATTGCATCAGGTTCAACTAATACAACATTGGTTGGATTTACCAAACTTCGCTCCGACCAGTTCACAACACTTGATGCTGACGGATACGAAGTAGATTTGGAACTCATGGCTATCATGGGTGCGTTCTAAGAAAGGGAACAATAAATGCCAACAACAACTAAAGCACTAGCAAGAGCAGCCTTTGCTACATCATCAACTACTCTCTATACAGTGCCATCTGCAACAACAACAGTAGTAACAGATATTCTTATTGCAAATACTTCTGCAAGTGCTGGCACATTTACATTAGCGCTTAATGGAGTTGCAATTGCATCTGCCGTACCAGTTGGTGCAAATGATACTACTTCAATTCAATTAAAGCAAGTAATTGCCGCAGCACAAACAATTACTGGTTTTGCTTCGGCAACAACAATTAACTTCCATATTAGCGGAGTTGAAATAGCATAATGGCAGATACATTTCAATATTCAAATAACCCAGAACCATCACTCAGAGGCAAATATGTACCGCCATTGGCACCTACTATTGGTACTGCTACTGATGTTGGCTTAGGGCGTGCATACAATAATGGAGCAGCCTATGTTGGTTTTATTCCAAATAAATCTGGACCAGGAACTGCAACATCATACACTGTAACTTCTAGCCCTGGTGGATTTACTGGTACAGGTTCTTCTTCGCCAATTCTTGTAACAGGCTTAGCCTCTGGTACTGCATATACTTTTACAGTAACTGCAACTAATGTTTATGGAACATCATCAGCATCTAGTGCTTCTAATAGCATTACTGCTACTACAGTTCCACAAGCACCTACTATTGGAACAGCAACTGCTGGTACATTAAGTGCCAGCGTTACTTTTACTGCTGGTGCAACAGGTGGTTCAGCAATTACTCGTTACATTATGACACCATCATCAGGTACTGCTGTATCTGGGTTGTCTAGTCCTTTAGTTGTTGGAAATCTTACCGCAGGTACAGGTGTTACATTTAGCGCAGTTGCTGAAAATGCTAATGGTGTTAGCACGGCTTCTGGTAATTCTAATAGCGCTACACCAAATGCTGCTTCCCCTTCATTTGCAACAGTAAGTGGAACTACAGGTTCTCCAACTATTGATACATCTTCGCGCCCAGGTAAAACTATTTACAAATGGACTGGTTCTGGTTCTATAACAATTGGAACTGGTGGTTTTGCAGAAGTTCTCATTGTTGCTGGTGGCGGTGGGGGTGGAAGAAGTGCTACCACAGGCAAAGCAGGAGGCGGTGGTGGCAGTCAAGTTTTTTATAGTTCTAGCGTGTTTCTTGCATCTGGAAGCAACACAGTAATCGTTGGTAGCGGTGGGACTGGTTCTTCCTCATTTTCAACTAGTGCTCCTTTTACTCTTGCACAACAAGGCAATCCTTCTTGCGTAGGAAATTACATTGCCGCAGGTGGAGGTGGCGGCGCTAGCGGTAATTCTGGTCTTAGTTTGGCTACCAATGCACTTAACGGAGGAACAGGAGGCGGCGGAGGTTCTATGAATAGTGCTTCTGGTAGCGAAAGTTCTGCAGGCGGTGCTTTCCTTAATTCTCCGCCGTGGTATGGACAAAATGGTGGTGGTTCTTCTGCTCCTGATGGTGGCGGCGGTGGTGGTGGCGCTAGCGGTGCTGGTGGGTTTGCGGCTTTAGGTGGAAACATTGGCGGTGTGGGTGGAACAGGATTTCTTACTTCAATTACTGGAACCAGTACTTATTTTGGAGGTGGTGGGGGTGGAAGTTGCGCAAGCGGAACATCCTCAGGTGGCGCTGGTGGAGGCGGTGTAGGTGGAACAACCTCTACTGCAACTGCTGGTACAGTAAACACAGGTGGCGGTGGTGGTGCTGCTTCAACAGCCCGCCAAGGTGGTTCAGGTTATGTAGTGGTGGTGATTGGATAAAATGGCACATTTTGCAAAAGTAAATTCAAACAATAAAGTTGAAGTAGTAGTAGTTGTATCTAATTGCGCTATCGGTTCTTGTATTGGACCTGAGCATTGGGATTACCAACCAGAATATCACCAAGGTCACGACAAAGGAATTGATTTTCCCGAATCAGAACCATTAGGTCAAGCAGTATTAGCCGAGTCTGGTCTTGAAGGAACTTGGTTACAAACTTCTTACAACGGAAACTTTCGCGGAGCATACGCTGGCGCAGGTTATCTATGGGATGGAACTAATTTTATTCCACCAGTAGAAGAAGAAACAACCGAATAACAAATAGTTATTACGCCTGAGCATGCGTTTAAACTGCTCTATTTTTTATGCCTAAAACCTAAGGAGACATAGTGGCAGACAGCAGACCACCCGATATATCTGAACGCGTAATCATTGACCTATCGGGTCGCATCTCCAGTTACTACGACCCCACCACATACAAGTATGACTACGCTATTGGTGGCATGCCATTCATTGCTGCCATCACAGACAACACCCCATACCGCCGACAGACTGCAGAGTTTCGTACTCAGCGCGTGGACCAACTACGCGACCCAGGTGAGCAATCACTCTCAGGCTCAGGTTACTGGATTCGCAGTCAGTCATCCTTCCACCTAGGCACGAACTCTCCTTATCAAGAGCCAATCACTGGCACCTTGGAAGAAGCACGCTTTCGCTTTAGTTCATCTGTTGGTATCAACCCTTGGACTCCAGGCAGAATCTCTTTGCTACGCAGGACATTCCTACAAGAGGCTGTAGTGGGCGATAGTCGTGTGTTTAACACCATCATTGGTGGCGTTGAGTATTTGATATTGGTTAAGTATTCATCCACAGAAGCAATCCGTGTATTAAGAATCAGAGTAAGTGACCTATCAGAAACAACCATTGTTGATAACACTGCACTTACTGAGAACATCATAGCCGTTGGCATGGGCGGTAATGACCTAATGATGGTCACTCCAACCAAGGTATGGCGATATTCATTTGATGCTACTTCTCCTACTTTAAAACAAGACTACGCAATTAATACGGCAAACGCAGAAACAGCCACTATTGCCTATGTCAAAAACCGTTTTATGCTTGGGTTCCATGATGTAAATAAAAATACTTTTGTTTATGAAATCAATAGAAACTCTGGCTCCTCAATCAACCTCAGCACGCTTACCCCAGTCAATGGCAGCAGTACCATGCCTACTGGTTATACCTTCAGGGCTATAACCGAAGGTGGCGCTGCAATTTATATCGGTGGATTCTCTGGTGAGCAGGGTAATGTATACAAGATTACGGTAGACAGCACTGGTGCGCTAACAACTATGACTAGCGTTGTCACACTGCCAAGCGGAGAAGAAGTAACTGGTTTGCTTGGCTACCTTGGAACCTATGTTGCTATAGGAACAAGTAGAGGTCTGCGTATTGCAATAGCCAATGAAACTGGCGACCTCTCCTACGGACCACTCATATTTGAAACCAACCTAGGCATATTCAAGATGAGCGCATACAGCAAGTTCATTATTGCTGGTGTTGACTCTGGCGTTGGTGGCTACTCTGGCGTATACCGTGTTGACTTATCATCACCCTTGTCAAATGGCGCTTATGCCTATGCTACTGATATTTATGCAGAATCTACTACTGGAAAGGTAGAAGGTGTCTGTAATTTAGGTGATGGCAGAATTGCTTTCTGTGTAAACGGTGATGGTCTATTTATAGAGCATGCCACCGAACTTGTTGAATCAGGTGAACTAACCACAGGTATTATCCGTTATGAAACCCTTGAGAACAAGGCATGGAAGCGTTTAAAACTACGCACCGAAGGAACATTACAAGGTGACATTGACATCTTCCGTGTAGAAAACGGAGTAGATGAAGCCTTCCGTACTGTAGCGCAAGGGAGTACAACTGATTATGACTACGACCTCTCATCGGTTTTTGCGGATGTTGGAGTTGAAGCGCAGTTTAAATTCCGCCTCAATCGTAACGATACAACTGCCACGACTGGCGCTGTTATTTATGGTTACTCTGTTAAGGCTCTGCCTACTCCTACCCGCGCTCGTGTTCTTCAAATCCCTATCTTTTGTTTTGATTCCGAAAGAGATAGAAACAAGAACATCATGGGCTTCCAAGGCTACGCACTCGGCAGACTCCAGGCACTGGAGCAGATGGAAGCACAAGGTCAAACCGTAATCATCCAAGATTTCACTGCTGATGGAGAACCTATTGAAGCAGTGATTGAACAAGTATCGTTCACCCGCACAACCCCACCGTCTGGAAACTTCTCAGGCTACGGTGGAATCATACAAATCATCGCTCGTACTGTCGTTTAAACTTAAGGATAGAAACATGACTCCTGCTGATTGGGCTGCTTTAGCCGTATCCGTAACCACTCTCGTTGGCATATTAGCCATGGGTGTTAAGCATCTAGTAAAAGTATATTTGTCGGAACTCAAACCCAATGGCGGGTCAAGTCTTAAAGACAAGGTGAATAACCTTGAAGAAAAAGTTGACCTATTAACGGACCTAGTTAAAGAATTGTTGAGGAAGTGACCAATGACCAAGCCCAAAGTTGCAAAGTCTGCCAGCCCTGCTGCATTGTCCATGCTACGCCAGGCGACTGCTCTTGCACCCCTACGCAAGAAAGCATCAGATGGGCTGCTCCCTTCCACTGCACATTTAAAACTAAGTCCTAACTCAGACCACAATACTGGTCTTGCGGTAGACTTAACCCATGACCCAAAGCGTGGAATTGACTGTGCAGACATATTTCAAAGACTCAAAGAAGATAACCGAGTGGATTATCTCATCTTCAACGGAAAGATTTGGTCAAGGAAATACGCCAAGCAAGGTGATAGAAAGTACGCGGGTAGTAATCCGCACACAAAACATCTCCATGTTTCCATCAGACCAGAGCATGCTGGTGACACCAGCCCATGGTTCTGGTGGAAGAACCAACCAAGCCTAGCCAAGCAAGTAGTGGCGGAAGCCATCGGTGCATCACCAAAGAAGAAGCCTGCCAAGGCTGAAGTCTTAGTCTGCACTTGCTGCAAGGTACATGGCTTGGCAAACAAGAAAGGTAAATAATGGAAACACTAAAGCAAGTATCGCTGACCTGGTTCCGTGCTGCAGCATCTGCTGCAATCGCGCTCTACCTCGCTGGTGAAACTGACTTCAAAACACTAGGCATGGCTGCCCTCGCAGGCTTCCTCGGTCCAGTGTTGAAGTGGTTGGACCCTTCTGCTAGTGAATTTGGCAGAGCGAAATAACTTAATACTGTATAAACAAAAGAACCCCCGCCGTCAAGAGAAATCTTGATAGCGGGGGCTTTTTTGCGTTTATCCGATATTTAGTTTTACTGCACTGCAGCACTTCCCCAAATACTGCAGCACTGAGATAGTAACACTAACCGCCTGTCTTGTAAAATCCAGGACCCCTGAACTGGATGGCTGGTGGTGTGTACACTCTTTGCATTTGTTGACCACACAAGGTGCATGGTGGGATGCTTGAACTTTCCTCAATACTGAGCAGTAACTCCTGGACTATCCCACAGTTTAAACATTTGAAATCATATTTGGGCATCATCAAAATCCACTGGTGTAGGGGCTGTTAGTTCTGCGCCACACAATGCACACTCTGATTCTGTAAACCACATAACAATTTCGCCATTTTCAAATATGCAATTAACTTTAAAAAGGACACTACCGCAAGGGCATGCATGAGTTGGAATACCACGATAACTATGCTTAACTACGCTCTGCTTCCGCTTACGCTTCAGCAGACACATACACTTAACCCGTTCTGCACGAACAGGAGTATACTCAAAATTGAATTACACCGTTGAGATTCTCTCGGCGTGTCGCTGAATAGAGGAGCGAGGTGCATGTAAACTCCTCTATTGCAAAGGAGAAATATGACACTTGAAGAAAAGACGGGCAAGGGATATATCTCCCACAGCGCCATGAGTACATGGCTTAACTGTGGCTGGTCCTTCTACCTTACCCGCATACAGAAAGTACCAGAGAACCCATCCTACTGGCTTGTAGGGGGTAAATCACTGCATGAGTGTACCGAATGGTACGACCAACTCAACCCTCTCGTGCAGGAATCGGCAGACTTTGACCTATACCAAGTCTTTCGTGATAGGTGGGATGAGAACTACCGACTTGCTGACAACGGCATGCCGTTCCGTGCTGGTGGCAGGGCTACTAAGCAGTATCCAAACAAAGAGGATGCTTCATGGTGGCTGGACAATGGACCCAAGATGGTGGACTTTTGGATACAGTTTCGTAAGGACAGTGGGTACCAGCCATACCTACTATCGGGTGGCGAAGCAGCCATTGAAACTGAACTCAATGTAGAAATCGGTGGAGTTGCAATGAAAGGATTTCTTGACAGACTTATGGTGTCGCCTGAAGGTGAACTATTGGTCATTGACATCAAGACATCCAGTAAGCCACCTGTTACCTACACACAGTTAGGCACATACGCGATTATGTGTGAGAAGGCTATGGGTATCCGCCCTGTCAAGGGTGCCTACTTCATGGCTCGTACTGGTGAACTAACTCCGCCAGTAGATTTATCACACTACACTGAACGGCGTTTAGCCTCACAGGTTAAAGGCTTTAAGACTGCGGTAGACAACAACATATTCATCCCACAGCCAGGCTTTATGTGCGGTACATGTTCAGTCAATCACGCATGCTATGCAGTAAATGGTTCCGAATCACACAAATACCCCGAACTAGGAGAAGATACAGATGAGTGAAAACTCACCAATCCAAATCAACTTCAAGACCAAGAAGGATGGCATGTTGATTAACCTTCGTGCCCAAGATGGTGCTGAACTTGACTTGTTGCTTGACCAACTAACACAGCGCCTTGCTGCGCTTGTTGACCTTGAGAAAACTGTTGAAGGTATGGCAGTTGTCAAGGATGCGTTTCCAAATGCTGTGCCAGTACACGGCACAACAGCAGCACCACGCCCAGTACAGGCAGCACCTGCAGCAGGCGCACCTGAATGTACCTGCGGTGGTGGACCAATGCGTTTTGTACCAGCAGGTATTGCTAAGTCCACTGGTCGCCCATACAAGGCGTTCTACGCTTGCCCTAAGCCACAGGGTCAGGCTTGCCAAAACAAGGTAACCGTATAGTTCATGCGCCTCCTTTCTCGCGCAATCAAGACTGCATCAGCAGGGGGTGCGACACTGCCAACAGTGTGGCGCTCTCTGCTTGAGCAGCAGATAGCGTTTAGACGGGGCGAAGTAAGCATGATTGCTGGTCCTCCAGGGGCTGGTAAATCAACACTTGCTCTGTCACTTGCTGTGCATGTGCAAGTACCTACGCTATACATCTCCGCAGACACACACTCACACACTATGAGTTTGCGTTTGCTCGCAATGTTAACTGGCAGAACACAGGCAGAAGTAGAACCTATGATGGAAGCAGATAGAGAATGGGCAGCACAAATGCTCAAGCCTGCTGACCACATCATGTGGGAGTTTGACTCAGCACCCACGCTCAAAGATGTAGAGGATGCAGTCCTTGCAGCCCGCGAGCGCATGGGTAGAGATGTTGAACTGATTGTGCTTGACAACGCAGTAGATGTCACCATTGATGGAGCCGATGAGTGGGGCGGATTGCGCCTACTTATGAGAGAACTCAAGTGGTGGGCTAGAGATACTGGCGCTGCTGTTGTTGTTTGCCATCACACAAGTGAAGGTGTCAATGGTAATCCTTGTCCTCCGCGTTCATCGCTGCATGGCAAGGTCGCCCAGACCCCTTCGTTAATTCTTACGGTACACGGACAGATTGCTTCAATGGGTGTGTGTGCTGTGAAGAACCGATACGGACCTGCTGATGCCACTGGTTCATCACCAGTATGGCTGGCTTACGACCCTGCGAGTATGCAGATTAAGGACTTGGTGGCACCGTGAAATTTATCCTTGCCATGCTTGCCTCACTTGCAGTCCTTGCTGGCGTAGCAGTCATCGTTGCAATGGCAGTCATAGATGTCGTAATTGATATTGATAACTATGAAGATGAGGATGTGGACGATGAGTACTAAATGGGAACTAAGTGAAGTCGGTAATGAAGGTCAGTTGGTTGGTAAACCTAACGACAAAGATGTGGTTGTTCCAACAGACAGATTGATTACAGACATCAAGGCGCAGTTAATGTTTATTCCGAATAAGTTTACTTGGTCAGTGGGATGGAGAGCCTATGTTTGGCGCAATACGGAAACTGGTAGGTTTAAAGACCTCACCGAAGAAGAATTCAAAACACTCATGGAGTCAGGAACAGTCAATTACACCAGAGATGGTGCAGGAAGCGATACAACAGGCGAAGATTCCGAAGGACATAAAGGAAGCACTGCTGAGTGAACTTCCAAACTTTGTGGAATTGGTTGATGAAGCGACAAACAAAATCTTCAACCCATCTGCAATCTGGTTTGAGTCACTCCAGTTTGCTGACTATGTGGCGCAACTTGCTGGACATCTCCGAGAGGAGCATGGACCCGACTGTAGAGAAGAAGTTGCCGAAAAACTAATTCTCATGGCAGAGAACTACAAAGAACTAGCCGAACATGCAATGACAGTTATTGATAGGACACATAACCATGCATAGCAACAAAGAAACTCTTTCCATTGTATGGTGCGACAACGGCACCACTGACGGCAAGTTTACTGAAGGCTTGGTGTATTCCCTTATTCATGCTGCAAGCATGGGTGTGCCAGTTAATAACGCCATCCGTGTACAAGGCAATCAGATTGCTAGACAGCGACAGGCTGCCATTGAAATGTGGGGCAAGGTTGGAACTGACTGGGCACTATGGGTTGACTCTGACATTGTGCTGACCAAGGAGATGCTCAAGACCCTATGGGATACGGCTGACAAGCATGTGCGCCCTGTTGTTAGTGGTGTCTACTTCATCAGTAAGAACATGGAAGGCTCATTGATGCAGCCTATGCCATGTATCTTCAACGAAACAGGCAACGAGTACGAGATTACTTACCTTCACCCACTGCCTAAGAATCAGGTGGTCAAGGTTGATAACGCAGGCATGGGCTTAGTGCTGATGCACAAGAGCGTGTTGCAAAGTTTAAACGAGAAGTTTCCAGATGACTTTTGGTTTGGTGAGAACAACGAGCGTGGCGAGAAGTTTATCGGTGAGGACATTGCCTTCTTCCGTAAGGTCAAGGCTGCGGGCATACCCGTACATGCCCACACTGGTGTTATAGCCAAGCACATGAAACGATTTTCATTTGATGATGCCTACTACAACCTGTTTTGGGCAGCAGTAGAAGCAGCCGAAAGGAGAGAGAGTGAGTCAGCAAAAGAGCAACAAGCGTAGAGGCGCAGCGTGGGAGATTGACCTAGCCGATTGGTTTATGGAGCAAGGTTTAAACGCACAGCGTCTACCTCGTGCTGGTCGCAACGACATTGGTGATGTGTATGTGCCAGGAGTTAATGGTGCGTATGTTGTTGAAGCCAAGGCTCCACGCAGAGATGGTCGCATTGACCTATCAGGCTGGATTAAAGAGGCAGAGATTGAGGCTGAGAACTACCGAATCGCTAAACGACTAGCCGTTGCGCCTACACCACTGGTGATTATCAAGGCAAGCAACAAGGGAGTCGGTGAAGCGTATGTCGTCCAGAAACTCAGTGATGTCCTCGCCAACCTCTAAGCATGACATCGTAAAGGTACTTGAACACTACGGATTTGTTATCTCAACTAACCGTGGCGGGTGGCAATCAGTGCGTTGCGCTTTCCACAATGACCATGTGAAGTCGGCTCGTCTAAACATAGACAACGGTGGCTTCAGATGTTTTGCCTGCGACATGGCAGGCGATGTGTATTCACTCATAATGAAACGAGAAGGAGTTACCTATGGCGAGGCTCTCAAAATCGCAGAGAGAATTACTGGCGAAAGCAACGGAGAACTACGAAGGAAGCCTAAGCGAAGCACTACCGTATCTTCAGAATCGCGGTATAACAGAGGCAACAGCGCGTATGTTCCGCCTCGGCTTCGTGGGGAATCCTGAAGCAGGGCACGAGCCTTACCTTGGTAAGTTGGCTATCCCATACCTGACTCCATCAGGTGTGATTGACATTCGTTTTCGCAGTTTAAACAACGATAGCGGTCCGAAGTATCTATCAAGACCAGGAGCCAGCACCCACATTTACAATGTTCAAGCACTCAGTAATGACACAGATTTCCTTGTGATTTGCGAGGGTGAACTAGACACCATCATCGCTACCCAAGTGGGCTTCACTGCGGTGGGTTTGCCTGGTGCTAACAACTGGAAACCGTTTTACTCCCGCGTCCTTGCTGACTGGGAAAAGATTATGTTGTTCTGCGATGGTGATAACGCAGGCAAAGAGATGGCTAAGACAATCACCCGTGAATTGGACAATGTATTCCCCGTGTTCATGCCCGATAACTGCGATGTAAACGATGTGTTCCTTACCGAAGGAGCAGAGGGATTGCGCAAAAGAGTAGGTGTTTAAACTTGGCAAAGAACTCCTCGTTTGATTTGGACTTTGGCTATGGTCGTAAAGGTGAACAACTCGTTGAGGAGTTGCTAACCCAAGGCAAGAAGATTGAAGTCAAGAGGGATAGGAAGTGGTGGGTTACTAACAATCTCTATGTTGAGGTTGAGTGCTGGTACATGAAGTCCAAGTCGTGGGAACCATCAGGTGTGATGGTAACTGAGGCTGACTATTGGGCGTTCGTACTAGAGCAGGGCGTACTCATGGTGCCTACCTCACATGTCCTCTACGCTATCAAAGAGTTTGGTCGTGAGATTACTTGCGAGATTCCACCGAACAGAAGCAAGGGCTACCTCATAACCGTAGATGATTTACTTATGGCAATGCGTAAGTTAAAGAACGAGAAAGCAGAACAAAAAGATGGATAGCCAAGATAAAGTTTGGGAAACCATTTACGGTGTAGCCAGACAGGTAGCAACCCGTGCTAATCGCATACACCGTGGCATCGTAACCACTGATGATGTGTACCAACACCTATCCTTGTGGGCACTAGAACACTGGCACAAGATAGAGCAATGGCAAGCAGAAGAAAGTCTAAAGTTTAAACTGCGCAAGACTTTCTACAACGAGGCACAGAAGTATGTTGCCAAGGAACGCTCACACCTATCGCGCTCGCCAATGAATGACAGTTTCTACTACACACCCGAAGTACTACATGAACTACTGCGTGATGTGTGGACACATGAGGGTT
>Ga0315903_10005419_pt1 | contig 16644 bp, 22 predicted proteins | sample LakEriMetagenome_7_FD_203524 | JGI IMG/M metagenome (GOLD analysis project Ga0315903, IMG submission 203524) | Freshwater fungal communities from buoy surface, Lake Erie, Ohio, United States - Buoy 2 MA119 | ecosystem: Environmental > Aquatic > Freshwater > Lake | place: USA: Lake Erie, Ohio...
GCGGGCACGTTCCTCGCCAACGAAGTGATCACCGCTTTTCGGATGGTCACGATCTCCAGCAATCGCGGCGTCGGTCTGTCCGCCACGGGCACTCGTCCCGATGGCGTCGCGCAGAACGATGCGGCCTCCGGTGACTACGTCACCGTAAAGTTTATGACCGGACCGGGCACCCAGAAGGGCGCGCTTGTCGCTGGTCCGATCACCGTCGGCGACACCCTGTTCGCCGGGGCCAGCGGTCAGGTCGCTCTCAGCGGCACCGTGACTGTCGGCAAGATCCTCACCACTTCGACGACGGCCGCTGTCGTCGAGTACATCCCGAAGAACTTCTAACTTAACCTTTAAAATACAATGTACTCCAATGCTGCTGCGGTTTTCCGCGGCGATATCGCTGGCGTCCTCGAGCAGGCCAAAGATTGGGAAACCAGTCTTATCGGCACGCGCGTGATGCCGATCCTCAACGTCCCCGTCCGCGCTGGTCAGTACCCGAGCTTCAAGCTCCAGCAGGGTCAGCTGCTGAAGTCCGAGGTCAAGGTCCGCGACCCGTACTCGACGTTCCCGCGTGGTACCCGCGCCTACACGCAGGAGACCTTTAACGCGCTTGAGTACGGTTACGAGGAGGCGGTGGACGACACCGTGACCGCGGACGTCTCGCGCTTCTTCGACGCCGAGGTCATCGCCGCCAAGCTCGCCCGCCGGAAGCTCCTGCTCGCGCACGAGCTCCGCGTCGCTGCCGAGATCTTCAACACCAGCAACTTCACCTCGACCAACTCGGGCACCGCCTACACCACGGCCAACATCGCCACCTTCGACGTTGGCGAGGACGTGCAGCTGGCGATTGACCGGCTGATCGCGAACGGCGAGTCCACGAGCAATCTGCGCGTGGTCATCCCGTATCCCGTGTGGACCCGCATCCGCGCCTCGACGAAGTTCCAGAACCGCCTCCGCGGCGCTGGCATCTCGAGCGATACGATCCTCAACGCCAGCACGCAGGCCGCCGCTGAAGTCTTCGGCGTGTCCGAGGTGCTGATCGGTCGGAGCGCCTACGACTCGGCCGCTGAGGGCGTCGCCTACTCTGCGGCGAACGTCTGGTCGAACGCCTACATCTGGGTCGGTTCCGTAACCGAGGGCGGCGCGGGCTACTTCGGCGGTGGCGCCGGGTTTACGCTGAACTGGTCCGAGTACGGTCCCGCCATCGGCGTCTTCACTTACCGTGAAGAGGCGATCAAGAGCAACATCGTGCGCGCGTCGCAGTACACCGCGGAGAAGGTGGTCAACACCAACGCGGGCCAGTTGATCGCTACCCAATACAGTTGAGATAAGGTTTGCTTAAACTAAACCGGCGCCCTTAACTGGGCGTCGGTTTTTTTATGCACCCTTGGCACGGAATCGGATTTACAGAACGGAAACAGAAGCACGCTGAAATGCGGCGCTGGCTTGCTGAAAATCCAGAGCAACGGCTAAAGCACGGCCAAACTCGGGAAGACGGTAAACGGTTCTGCGGGTATTCCGTAGGCTATGCAAACGGCGAATACTGGGCAGATCCTAAAGTCTTTGAGACGCGCCTTGAGGCGGCGCGCAAGAATATGCGCGAATGGAGGAAGGACGAGACCTACAAAAAAGCGTATGCCGCTTATTGCCGCACTAGATATGCGGGCTCTGAAAAAGTTAGGGACAAGAATAAGAGGCGAAGAGAAATCTGGGCTGCGAAATTTCCAGAGCGACTTAATCAAATCGCCTCAAAGCGTCGCGCGCTCAAGCGATCCCTGCATCACCCGCAGCACGATGAGAACGTCGAGCTACGTCTGCACGAGGAGGCAAAGCGGCTGACCGCGGAGACCGGCATCGAGCATCACGTCGACCACATCATCCCGATCAAGCACGGCGGCTTTCATCATCACGAGAACTTGCAAGTTCTACCGGCGAACGTGAACCTCGCGAAGAGCTCGACGCCATTCTGGGTTTCGTCGACCTACAAGGACTTTCGCTCGGTGCCGCAATGGCTATGGCCGGAGCCGCTCGTCGACTTCTATCTGGCGATTCGCACGGTGTAATTTGACGAGTCGCAGAGCGCAATGCGGATCTCCCTTTGCGTCATCGCAGGCAACGAGGCCGAGCACATCGTCGCGATGCTCTCCTCGTTTAAGCACTTCTTCGACGAGTTCGCGCTGGTCCGCGCCATCGGGGCCAAGGAGCCAGACGCGACGATTGAACTCGCGACTGTATGGTGCCGCGAGAACGGCAAGGTGATGCTCTGGACCGACTACCAGAACGGGCCGGGCGCGGAGCGATGGGACCACGTCGATTCATTCGCCAACGCACGCAACGCCGCCTTCAAGCTAGGCAGCGGCGACTGGCTGATCTGGGCCGACTGCGACGACGTGATCGAGGACGCGAGCGAGGCCGCAGGCGCAGCCTTCCGCGCGACGCTGGCCGCGCTGCCGGAGGGCGTGTCGATGGTGCGCTGCCCGTACGATGTGCGCGGCACGAACAAGAAGCTGCACCGCGAGCGGGCGATTCGCGCCTCGGCCTTCCGCGCCGGGCGCCGCTGGCATCACGACGTCCACGAGAACCTGCTCCTGCTCGCGGGCGATAAGCACGAAGACCACGCAACGCCCGTCTGGGTTCATCAGCCGAAGGCGATCAAGAAGGAGAACCGGCGCCGGAACCTCCGCATCCTCGGGCACTCGGTGAAGGAGACGCCGACGCAGTATTTCTACATCCATCAGGAGCACGTTTGCTCGGGCAATCGGCAGGCCGCGGAGCAGTTCGGCAAGATCGCGATCTCGTTCCCTAACCTCGAGGCGTCGTTTAGATACGAGGCGCTGCTCAATCTTGCCAAGTTGACCAGTGATCATCGCGAGGCGCTGAGCTACGCGCTGCAAGCGCACGCCGTCTTCCCTTGGTGCCGCGAGGCTTACGCCGCCGTTATCCTGCTCGCCTTCGAGAAGAACGACGGGCGCCGCGCCCGCTGGTGGGCCGAGGAGATGCTGCGCCTGCGGGAGCCGCTAGGCGCTGATCGGCCGTGGACGACCGAGCAGAAGTACTATGGCTGGGCGGGCTACGATCTGGCCGCGCGCGCGTTCCGCCTCGACGGCTACGATGCGCGGGCGGACATCCTGCAAGCGCAGTTCCACCAAGGCGAAACGCCGAGGATCTCGCTTCTGCACGCCACCCGAGGGCGCACGTCGAAGGCGGTCAACTCGCGCGAGGTCTGGCTGCAAATGGCCGAGCGGCCGGAGCGCGTGGAGCATATCTTCGCCGTCGATGCAGACGACAAGGAGAGCGTGCAGATGGCGCGGCAGTTCGTCTCGGTGACCTCGGAGAAGCGGTCCTGCGTCGCCGCGTGGAATCTGGCCGCGAAGAAGGCGCGCGGCGATCTGCTGGTGCAAGTCTCGGATGACTGGATTCCGCCGCCGGGCTGGGACGCGAAGCTCCTTTCGCTCGTCGAGGGCCGCGACCTCCAGAAGGAGCAGATCGTCCTTGCCGTCTCGGACGGTCACCGGACGGACAAGCTCCTTTGTATGGCGATTCTCTCCCGCGCCCGGCTCGAGGCGCAGGGCGAGCTATTCTTCGAGGGATACGAGTCGGTCTTCAGCGACAACGAGTTCTCGCACCGTGCGTGGCGCGACGGCATCGTGATCGACGCGCGCGACCGCTTCCGCTTCGAGCACCAGCACCCTGCTTTCGGCAAGGCGCAGATGGACGCCACTTACGCGCACAACAACGCGCGCGACCGTTACATCGCAGGCGAGGCGATCTTTAAAACCCGCAACCCTGACGCGCAATGATTCAAGACGACTACGACTTCGACACGCTGACGGGCGCGCTGTTCTCCAAGGATCGGCGAATCCGCGCCGTCTATGACCACGCCTACGTCGCGCGGTACGAGAAATACCCGCAGGCCGAGCTCTCGCGCATCCGCGCCGAGCTCGTCAACCGCTGGGCGCCCGACGCGGTCAACGTCCTCGATGTCGGCTGCGGGACCGGCGCGTTCCTTGAGGCGATGCGCGAGATCCAGCCGAACGCGAAGCTCTACGGGCACGACGTCTCGCCGTACCCGCTGCCGGACTTCATCCGCAAAGTCACGCCGGGCTGGTTCACGAGCGAGTGGGATGCGGTGACGTTCTTCGATAGCCTCGAGCACTTCGACGACCTGACCTGCATCAAGCTCCTGCGCGCGCAGACCGTCGTCGTCTCGCTCCCGTGGTATCATCCGTACCTCGGGCCGGAGTGGTTCGCCCGCTGGAAGCACCGCAGGCCGGGCGAGCACTTGTGGCACTTTACGCCGGAGACGCTGGCGCGGCTATTCCATCGCGCCGGGATGCGGGCCGTGTACGTCGGCAACCCCGAGGATGCCGTCCGCAAGCCGGAGCCGGACGCGCAGGGGCCGAACATCCTGACGATGGTTTTCTGCCGATGAAGATCTGCATTGTCTATCATATGCGGCTGGGCGACATCATCCGCATCCTGCCGATTGCGCGGTGCCTCGCGAGCCAAGGGCACACCGTGTACGTCGAGTGCCTCGAGCCTTACTGGGGGCTTTTCAATTGCGTCAGCTACGCCCGCCCGGCCCGGCCGGAGGACCGCGCCGCGATGAAGTACGGGCGGGTCATCGACCTACAAGTCTGGCCGCATCGCTACGAGGACTACCGCCGGAGCGGCAAGCCGTGGTCCGACTTCGTCTTCGGCCTGCATCCTGAGTTCTCGGGTCTCGACCGGCGCCCGGTCTTTGACCTGATCGGGGAACAGCCGATGCTCGTCGAGTACGGCATCCGCGAGCCGGTCTGTCTCTTCGCACCGATGGGCTACTCGCAGGGGCGCCAGCACTCGATTGGTGCGCTGCTGGACGCCTGCGCCGAGCTAACGCAGCATCGGATCGTCTTTCTCGTGGACGCCTTGCAGCTGGGCCACCTGCGCGATCAGGGCGTGCCGGATCGGGATATGCTCTGCGCCCGCTCGCCCGCCCACCTGCCGCGACTGATCCGCGATGCCGCCGACTTCTTCACGGTCAACTCCGCGCCGTGCATCATCGGGGGCGCCGTCCGCAAGCACTTCTGGCACGTACCGTCCGGCATCGCGCAGGATGACCAGTTCAGCGAGGCGTCGCAGGTTGTGACAATTCGCGAATAGGTATGGCCGTCCGTGACTTCGACCCGACCCAGCTTGCCGCCGATCAAGGCGCCATCCTCGATCAGGCAGGGATTACGTTCTCGTACTTCGGCTCCTCGATCACGGGCGTCTGGTCATCGAGCCGGACGATGTTCGGCGACTTCGAGGAGCAGCGCCGGGATGACGTTCGCTTTACCGTCTTCTTCACGACCTCGCAGATCAGCGGCACGCCTGCGCCTGCGACCACTTGCGTGCGGGCTGGCGTGACCTATTTCGTCGAGCAGGTGCGCTTTGACGCTGAGGGGCCGGGCTGCGAGATGGACGTCATTAAGGCGATATGATCGCCGTGACGCTCAACTCGGCGAAGCTCGACTACGCCTTGCAGCGTTTGGCGTCGGCCGCGCGCGTTGATCTGGGCAAGGTCATTAAGCAGGAGGGCGGTAACGTCGCGAAGTCGATAATGCTGATCATCCCGCCGACGCCCGTGCCGGGCAGCACCAAGCCGCGCGGGTCTGGGCTTTCGACCAAGGCGAAGCAGCAGGGCGAGAACGCCATCAAGTCCGACCTATTCGGAGGGCGCCGTCGCCGCGTTGGTGGTGGAGCGAAACAAAAGATCGCGACCTCCCTCGGTATTTTTCAGCGCATCGGCAACTCTCAGTTGACGCCTCCGAAGCGAGCGCGGACAGAGACCGTCAACGTCCGGCTGGGCTGGGACAATTCAAAGAGCATCCGCATTTACTGGAAGTTCTGGAAGCCGAGCGCATCGGTGGCCGAGATGAATAACTTCCATCTGCGGTACCGGAACCAATACGGACGGATCGGCTACGTCTCGCAGAATACGATCGGACGCTGGAAAGTGCAGGATCAGATGTGGATCTCAAACGAGACCGCGGACAATTATCTCCGCTGGGTTCAGCAATGGGTCGGTTGGTCGAAGGCCGGGTTTGCCTCCGCGGCGCTCGCCTGCGGCATCCGCGTGCCCGCGTGGGTACGTCGGCACGCGCCCAAGGCTGGCACCTCGAGCGTCAACTTCGGCGCAAATCCCTACGTGATCGGCACGGCGACGGCAATCAAGGTTCCGAATCCTGACCGCTACGTAAACGCGGGCCTCGAGTTCCGAAAGAAGATCACGCTGAAGAAGGTTGACGCCATCCTCGCCAATCGCGCGGTCAACCTTGGCTTCGCGCGCGTCGATGGCGCGGGCCGCGTGCAAGAGAATATGCCGCAATGAGCACGAGAACCAGCATCCGCAACGCCATCGCCAACGCGCTCACCACTCAGGGCGTGGTGCCGACCGCGAACATCCTAAAGGGGCGCAACAATACCCTCGCCTCGGTCTCGTTCCCGTCCTGCGCCGTGTACGCGGTCCACGAGGACGTGGAGGTCCGCACGCTGGCGCCGTCGAATCGTGACCAGTACCGCGTCCTTCAAGTCGTGGTCGAGTACTTCACCGCGCAGACTTCGACGACGCTGATCGACGATCTCTTCGATACCGGCTCCGCTGCCGTCGAGGCTGCCGTTTTGTCAGACGTAACCCTTGGCGGCGTCTGTCGTGATTTGCATTTGACGAGCGTCGATTATGTGATCGAGCCGGACGAGAATCTGCGCTGGGGAACGGCTCGGCATAATTTCAACTGCATCTATCTAACCACCGACTAAAATGGCTAACCATCTCGGCCGCGAAGGCACCGTCAAAATCTCCTCAACCACCATCGGGGAGCTCCGCAACTACGCGCTCGCCCACTCCTCCGACGTTGTCGAGGACTCGGTGATCGGCGACACGTACCGTACGCGCAAGGCTACGCTCAAAACGTGGAGCGTGAACGGTGATCTGTACTGGGACGAGACCGATGCCGGGCAGATCGCGCTGACCATCGGCTCGACCGTGACCGTCAACCTCTATCCCGAGGGCATCGCCTCGACCTCCACCTACTACTCGGGCGGCGGCATCGTGACCAAGTTCGACATCTCAGCCGCGTTCGACGGGATGGTCGAGGGTTCGATCACAATCGAGGGCAACGGCGTCCTGAGCACTTTGACGGTCTGAGGTGCTGAATGGATGCTATCGACCTAGTCCGTGAGCACTTCGCCTCCCTCGGCACCCGCAAGATCGAGGTGCCCGAGTGGAAGCTGACCGTTTACGCCGCGCCCGTCACGCTCGCCGAGAAGAACCGGCTCTACAAGAAGAGCAAGGAGAGCGATATGGAGTTGCTCGTTGACCTTCTGATTATGAAGGCCACCGACGCGAACGGCCAGAAGCTCTTCACGGTCGAGCACAAGCCGACGCTGCTCAACAAGGCCGACTCAAACGTGGTCGGCCGAGTCGCCAACGCGATCCTTGCTGACGAGGCGCCGAAGGCCGACGAGCTAAAAAACTAGCAGGCGGCGAGGCTGGTGCCGACCTCCTCGCCGTCTATGCACTAGCGGAAAAGCTCGGCAAGTTCGCTCACGAAGTCCTCGAGATGCCAGCCGCGGAGATGCAGGGCTGGCTCGCTTACTACCACCACCAACACCGAGTGAGACAAACAAATGGCTAGCGCAACCTTTACACTTCGGGCGGTGGATCAGACGCGGGCGGCGTTCGCCAGCGTGCAGAACTCGCTTCAGCGGCTCGAGAATCAGACCAAGGGTATCGCTAAGATCACGAAGCTGGCGTTCGGCGGCGAGGCCGTGCTGGGTACGCTGAATCTGATGAAGCAGCGGCTCGATAAGGTAATCGAGTCGGGCGACCAGATGGGGTTCGATGACGAACAGATCGGGACCGCGCTGCGCTTCGAGGATGCGATCAATGGGATTCTCAAGACGCTGACCGCAATCCCGCTTGCGCTGGCAAAGATCGGGTTCGACATAGGCAATGCCTTCTCTCCGCTGACCGACGGAGAGATCGAGGACCGCGTGCGTCGGCTCAAGTTCGATCGGGCGCAGAAGGAAATCCTCGGGACCGTCGAGGCGACGCGAAAGCTGCAAGCCGAGTTCGATCTGATCGGGAAGGGCGCTGGCGCTGCTGCCGATGAGGCGCAGCGGATGGCCGTCGAGCTTTTGAAGCAGGCCGTCGCCACCTTTGAGACCAACCCGGCAAAGGGGTTTGAGCTCCAGAGGCAGGCGCTTGAGACGCTGAACCGCGCGAAGCAGGGCACGGTGAATCTCGACAAGGAGATCAAGGACGCGCAGGACGAGCTAAACAAAACCCTACCAGAGTCGCAGCGCGTTGGGCTATCGCAGGCGGATTTGATCGAAGGCTTGCGGAACCGCTACGCGAAACTGACCTACGAGGTCACGCAGCTCAATGTGCAGCTCGCCGCCTTCCGCGAAGTCGGCCAGCCAATCGGCGAGACGCAGGACAAGATAATTGAGAAGATCAAGGAGCAGACCGTCGTTTCCGCCCAGCTGAACAAGCTACTTGAGGAGCAGAGCAAGGTTGCGCGCGAGGCCGGGCAGATTACCGCGGGCGCGTTTGAAAACGCGATCTTGTCCGGCGAGAAGCTGCGCGATACATTGCAGGCGCTCGCGCAGGATCTTCTGCGCCTGCTGTTCCGGCAGCAGATCACCGAACCGCTCGCCAAGGGCATCGGCTCCTTCTTCAAAACCCTGCCGTTCTTCGCCAACGGCGGACCGATTACTGGCAACCAGCCCGCCATCGTCGGCGAGCGCGGGCCTGAGTTGTTCGTGCCTTCGACCTCGGGTCGCATCATCTCGAATTCCGCGATGCGCTCCAGCGGCGGCACTCCCGCGATGGGTGGCGTCACGGTCAATTACAACATCGCCGCGGGCGTCACGCGGGGCGAGCTCGTGCCGATCCTCGAGGCCGAGCGGAAGCGACTCAAGGCCGAGATTCCCGATATGGTGCGCCGCGGTGGCGCCTACCGCGCAGCCTTCGCCTAAGTTATGGCTCTCACCTACCCGCTCACGCCACCCTCGCCGTTTCGCATCTCGCGGCTTTCGCTGACTGGCGCGAGCGCGACCTCGCGCAATATCTCGCCGTTCACCTACCAGATCCAGCAGTACAACTGGCCGGGGCAGGCGTGGCTCGGGCAGGTCGAGTGCCCGCCGATGGTGCGCGCGGACGCCGAGGCGGTGATCGCGTTCCTGCTGGCGGCGCAGCGCGGCACGTTCTACTTCCAAGATTACGCCAACCCGACGAACCGAGGCGGCGTGACCGGCACGCTGACCGTCTCGAGCGCGACGGCCAACACCTCGACGCTTACGTTCAGCGGGGCCACCGGCTCCTTCGCGCTGGGCGACTGGCTCCAGATCTCGACGTCGCTTTACAAGGTCGTGCAAGTCAACTCCTCGAGCAGCGTGGACTTGTTCCCGGTCCTGCGCTCGAGCTACGCGGGCGGGACGGCGATCACCTACGCAAACGCGAAGGGCGTCTTCCGGCTGGCCGAGCCGAAGACCGACTGGTCGATTGACCTCGCGTCCATCTATGGCGTGAGCTTCAGCATCGTGGAGGACGTTGCCTGATGAGCATCACTACCGCAGGGCGCACGCTTTCCGCGGATATGGTGACTGAGGTCACCGCGACGCAGCTCGCGCCGATCCTGCTCGCGAACCTCCAGTTCTCGACGCCGGTTTATCTCTGGTCAGGTTACGGCCAGCTCGGCTACGGCGGCGTCACCTATCTCGGCATCGGCACGCTCGGCACCATCTCGCCCGTCGAGGAGACCACGGACCTCGCGGCGCGCGGCATCTCGATGCGCCTCTCGGGCGTGCCGACGGCCAACGTCGCGCTGGCGCTCACCGAGAACTACCAAGGCCGCGCCTGCACGATCCTCTTCGGCGCGCTTTCGCCCACGGCCGGGACGCTGATCTCGTCTCCGGTGACAGTGTTTCAAGGCAAGATGGACGTGATGCAGATCAGCGATGACGGCCAGAGCGCGGATCTCACGATGACCGCGGAGTCGCGGCTGATGGACTTTAAGCGCCCGCGCGAGATACGGTACACCGACGAGGAGCAGCAGAATCTTTTTGCGGGCGACGTCGGCCTCGAGTTCGTCAACGACATACAAGAGAAGCCGATTTACTGGGGGAATCCCAACCAGACGCAGGCGACTAACTGGGACGGCGGCGACAAGACCGGCACCGAGGGCACCGGCTACGAATGACGACGACCGACAAGGCCGCATTGCTCGCCCGCTTTATCGAAGAGCGGCGGCGGATGCCGTTTGCGTGGGGCTCGAACGATTGCTGCCTGTTCGCTGCTGACTGGGTTCTGGCCGCGACCGGGCACGACATCGCGGCGGACTACCGCGGGCGCTACTCGAGCGCGCTGCCTGCGCTGCGCTTCGTCGAGGCAGGCGGCGGCGTCGAGGCGATGGTCGAGCGGGCCGGAGGCGAGCGGATCGACGCAAAGCTGGCGCGGCGTGGAGACCTTATCGCCCGCGAGGTCGGCAACGGCACGGGCCTCGGCGTCTGCATCGGCGCGCTTGCTGCCTTCGTCGCGGAGGACGGTCTGCGCTTCGTGGACTTCACGCAAGGCTCCTGCTGGCGCTTCTGATTTATGCCCGTCTTCGGCACACCTACGGTCTGGATCGCGTTGATGAACGTCTTCAACAACGTCGCGGTCGCGCAGGCGATCACGGCGACGCTGAACTTCATCGCGGTCACCGCGGCCTCGATGGGCGCGAGCAAGCTACTCCAGAAAAAGCCGCCGGGCTTTGGCGATGCCTCGCTAGCTGACCGCACGCAGATGGTGCGGTCGCCGGTCTCCGCGCGGCAGATCATCTACGGCGAGACGCGCGTTTCGGGAACGATGGTTTACATCTCCACGACCGGCACGAAGAACGAATACCTGCACCTCGTCATCGCGCTTGCCGGGCACGAGGTAGAAGGCATCGGCGACATCTATTTCAACGACGAGCTCGCGCTTTCCGACCCCACCTATTCTGGATCAGGCTCCGCGGCCAGCGGTCGCTTTGCTGGCTATGCCGAGATTTACAAGAAGCTTGGGTCAGATACGCAGACCGTCGAAACCAACCTCGAGACGGCGACGTCCGGCCTGACCAACGGCCAATGGACAAGCAACCACCGCCTGCGCGGCATTGCTTACCTGTACGTGCAGCTGGTCTGGAACGAGGAGATCTGGGTCGGCGGCATCCCCAACGTCTCCGCGATGGTGAAGGGTAAGAAGGTTTACGATCCGCGCACCGCGACGACCGTTTACTCGGCCAACGCCGCGCTCTGCCTGCGCGACTATCTGACCGACACGCGCCTCGGGATGGCGATGGACTCGAGCGAGATGGACGATACGGCCTTCACCGCCGCGGCGAACATTTGCGACGAGCAAGTGCAGATCCTCCCGGCGTCGCCGACGACCTACGAGAACCGGTACGAGGCCAACGGCGTGCTGTTCACGAGCGCCTCGCCAGACGAGAACATCGGCAAACTGCTGTCCGCGATGGGCGGGATGATCGCCTACAGCGGTGGCAAGATCGTGCCTTACGCGGGCGGCTACCGCATCCCGACCGTGACGTTGAGCGAGGGCGACTTCGCGGGCGCGGTCCAGATCCAGACAAAGACCAGCGCGCGCGACCGGGTGAACGCGGTCAAGGGCGTCTTCGTCTCGGCCAAGTCCGAGTGGCAACCGACAGACTTCCCGCCGCTCGTCTCGTCCACGTACTACGCGGAGGACGGCAACATCCGGTACTACCGCGACGTAGTGCTACCGCTCACGACCTCGAGCTCGTGCGCCCAGCGCCTCGCGCGGATCGAACTGCGGCGCGCCCGGCAGGAGATCACGATGACCGCGCGGTTCAAGCTCGACGCGATGCAGCTGCGGGCGGGCGATACCGTGATGATCACGAACGCCAAGTTCGGCTGGACGAACAAGGTCTTCGAGGTGATGGACTGGCACTTCGCCAGCGACGGCGAGCCTCCGCAGCTGGTCGTCGAGATGACGCTGCGCGAGACGGCCAGCGCGGTTTACGACTGGGACGTGAGCGACGAGATCGAGATGGCGACGACGCCGACGACGACGCTTCCCAATCCGTTCGCGCTCGACGCGCCGACCAACCTTTCGCTCGTCGCCGACGGCACTACGCAGCTGGTGCAGGCGGACGGCACCGCGCTGCCGCGGATCAAGGTCTCGTGGTCAGCGCCCGCAGAGCAGTTCATCCAAGCGGGCGGGTCGGTCGGCATCGATTACAAGGAGAGCACGAGCACGACGTACCTGACGTGGACGACGGTACCGGGCGACCGCACGCTCGAGTACATTTCGTCGGACGTGAAGATCGGACTGGGCTACGACGTCCGCCTCTACGGACTGTCCTACTTTCAAGTCGCGACGAGCTACGTGACCGCTAGCGTCACCGTGGTCAAGGACACGACCGCGCCGAACGCCCCGACCTCGCTCACCGCAAACGTCGGCACGGGCCGCGCCGTCTCGCTTGACTGGGCGGACAATACCGAGGCGGATCTCTCCGAGTACGGCGTGTACCGCAACACGACCAGCGTGACTCCGGCCAACGCGAACACCGACAAGATCGCCGAGGTCCGCGCGTCTCGCTTTGTCGATACCGAGGTCGCGACCGGCACAACCTATTACTACTGGGTCAACGCTTACGATATGCTCGAGAACGTGAGCGGGTTCTCGAACCGCGCGCAGGCAATCGCGACCGGCGTCACCGCGGGCTCGGTTGACACGACTCCGCCGAGCACGCCGAACGCGCCGACGTTCTCGAGCGAGACCACGTACATTTCAAGCGATGGGACTTCGCTCGCACGCATTACGATCACCGCTCCCGCAATGCCGACCGGCGGGGCTTTGCTCTCGATCCTCTTCCGTCGCTCGGGCTCTAGCGAGTGGCAGATTGGCGACCTTGTCGGCAGCGGCTCAATCGCAGTCTCGATCGACGACCTCACGCCCGGTCAGGCTTACGAGTTCGCGGCGCGTGCGATCAGCAATTTCGACGTGGCGTCCTCGGTATCGGCGACGCTCTCAAGAACGGCACCGAATAACACCACCGCGCCCAACGCGCCGACCGTCGCCTATTCAAGCGGCGAATACGCGGACCCGGTGTTTCAAGGTCAAATCCCGATGTATGCAATCGGGGTCTCGGTCACCGCGCCTAGCGACAAGGATGTCGCCTACGTCGAGGCAAAAATCGTCACAACGAACAGCTCCTCCGCGACGGCTGCGGCTTGGTATTCAAACGGAAACCTCGCCTTGTTCAGCGGTCCGATCAATCCGTCGCAAAATCAAATCATCTACTTTTACGACGTTCTCGGAACGACCGGCGGCTACGGTTTTGTTCGCGTCGTTTCGCGCTCGGGCACCGGCTCATCGTGGCAGGCGCTAGGGCTAGTGACTGGATCGCCGTCGCTCATCAAGCGACCTATCGGCACGATCTCAAAGTACAACGACAACGACGTAACCACGACCGGCCTCAAGACGGGCGGCGGCTCGAGCACGCGGCAGGTCAATGTCCGGTACGAGGTCTCCGAGGTCAAGTCGCTGACCGGCGGCGCCGCAACCGAGACGATCAACATCGACACGACGAACCGCGGCTTCAGCGCGAAGCCCGACGCGGGCTGGATTCAATGCGCGAGCGACTCGAACATCATCGGCGTTTACGATTTCGACAACGTCTCGAACTCATCGACGACCTCTTACTTCGATCTCCGCACGGTTGACGGGACGAACATCCCGGCGGGCAACCAGCGATTCAGCATCGGCCTTGTCGATTACTCCTGACCTATGGCTCTCCAGAAAACCTTCGTCCTCCCGAGCGGCGTCTCGGGCAACTACATCCGCTTAACCGCGCATCGCTGGGACCGGCAGGCGCGCGAGGCGGTCGCGTGGTTCTCGCTCTACGTGGACGCGGCTGCGGCCTCAAGCGGCAAGGCACCGCTCACGCCGTGGATCGCGAAGCTCTGGCTGACCGGCGCGAAGTTCGACGCCTACCTGAGCAACCCCGACCTCGAGTCGCCCGGCGTGCTCGCGCAACTCTACGCCGCGAGCAAGGCGGAGCCGATTAGCTGCGACTTCGGCAGCGACGCCTTTGCCGACGCGCTCGACGTTTAGCTCAAAAAAGATTCCACCTAAGTCGTTGCCCGCGCGCGCCTTGCGGCGTGGCCGTGGAGAAAGTGCGGATTGAGCTTTTGTTTTGTCACGGCTCTGGTAGGGTCTGCGCCGTGAACAACAAAGCCCGCCTCACCTACCGCTACTCGCCCGCCTGCTTGAGCGACGGCGAAATGAGCTACAACTGCTGGTACACGGTATACGACCGCTCCGGCCGCATCGTCATCGAGACTGCCTGCGAGGACGAGGCCAACCAAGCGGCCGAACAGTTCACCGAGATCAGCTATGCCGAGCGGGAGGGCGCGTCGTGATCTTTAAACTTTCAATCGGCTACACTACCTCAAGCGGTGACGGTGATACCGAGTCTGTCGAGTTTTTCGACAGCCGCAGTCAGGCGCTCGATGCCGCGCGCGAAGTAGTCCCAAGCCTGCGCATTGTCACTCGCGACGGATCATCCCGCACCGACGAGGTGCTGGTGGAGGAAGTCGATGAGGACGGCGAGCCGATCAATCAGCCGATCTTCTGGGTCCGCGGCAACGGGGAGGTGATATCGTGATCCGCGCCGCTATCCTCCTCGCGCTCGCCTCGGCCGCGCACGCTGCGCCGCCGGAGTCGTTCTGGCGGGCTTTGCATCAAGTCGAGACCAGCGGCCGCACCGGCGCAATCCTCGGCGACGGCGGCAAGGCTCTCGGCCCGCTCCAGATACACAAAGCATACCACGCTGACTCTCGCGTGCCGGGCGACTACTCGCGCTGCGCTGACCTCGCCTATTCCCGCCGCGTGGCCGAGGCTTACTTGCGCCGGTACGCGCCGCGGGCGTGGGCGGCTGGCGATGTCGAGACGCTGGCCCGCGTGCACAATGGCGGCCCGGCGGGCGCGCGCAAGGCCGCGACGCTGGGCTACGCGTCGAAGGTCAAGGCGGCGATGGAGGGCAAGCGGTGACTGCCGACCTCCGTTCCGAGTTGGACACGGCGCTGCGATCCGGCAAGTCGCCCAAGGAGTTTGCGGCCAAGGCGGGCATCTCCGTCTCGTGGACTTACCGGCTCTCGTGGGAACTCGGCTGGCGCGCGATGCATCTCTCCGAGGGCGAGCGGCGGCTGATCAAGCAACTTAGAGCTCAACGCCATTCCTAATGTGGATACTCCCGAAATCACTCACCTGTCGCTTTGCTCCGGGTACGGAGGCATTGACCTCGGACTGCGGAGATGCATCCCGAGCCTGCGAACAACAGCTTATGCGGAGATCGATGCCTTCGCGTGCGAGCTCCTTCTCGCGCGAATGGAAGGCGGGCAACTTGACTCGGCTCCGATCTGGACTGATCTCAAATCATTCCCTTGGGGCAAGTTTCGCGGACTGGTGGACATCCTCTCTGGAGGCTACCCGTGCCAGCCATTCTCAACCGCTGGAAAGCGCCTTGGGGGCGAAGACCCGCGACACTTGTGGCCGTTTATCTCAAGCGGCATTCGACTTCTTCAACCTCGAGTCTGCTTCTTTGAAAACGTCGAGGGCCACATTACCCAAGGGTTGCATTACGTCTTGTCTGACTTGGGAGGACTGGGTTATCGAACAACGTGGGGAGTTTTCAGCGCGGCTGAATGCGGCGCGCCTCATCAGCGGAAGCGGGTCTTTGTCTTGGCCCACCGCGACGGCGAGGGATTTCCGCGACACTGGGGACTTGAGCGGCTCGGACTATCGAGCGGACGGAAAGCTGCGGAAGGATGTGCTTCCGAGGGCGGTGGATCTGGATCGGCGCGGGCACTATGGCCGTCCCGCCCCGGCGAGCTCCAGTACGGATGGGAGCCACCAAGGGTCGTGGGCGACTCCAGAGGCCAAGAATCAAGTGGGCTATCAAGTGGGCGCGGACGGGACGCAGTGGCCGCGACTGGGAAGTCAGGTCAGCGGCAAGCTCAACCCGCGTTGGGTCGAGACGCTAATGGGCCTGCCAGTCGGCTGGACTATGCCCAGTTGTGCGTCGCCTGCGACAATCGCACCGACGAGCTGCGGCTCCTCGGCAATGGAGTCGTGCCAGCAACAGCCCAGCTCGCTTTCCGCACCTTGAGCGCGCGCCTGCAATGACTACGAAACGCAAACCATACCGGCCGCAGGGCGTGATGAAGAACACCAGCGGCGGCGGGCACTCCGCGGCGCGCTACACCGGCACGCACGGCGTTGCCGAGCGGAGCGGTCAGTACGTGTACATCCGCGGCGAGGGCTGGCTGCGCTGGGCCGACATCGCACGAGATGTTGAGCAGGGCTTTCGCGATTTCCTCAACCGCCGTGCGCTTGCCGGGCACTACCTCCCGAGCTTCGAGTCGCGGCAAGCAGCCGAGGCCGCGGAGCACGCCGCCAAAAACAAATCTACCACCCGATGAACGATCAAATCCTGACAGAGTTAATCACGATCCGCCAACTGCTCGAGCGCGCCATCGCCGCGCCTCCGGCCGCTCGCCCTGCTGCGCCTGCGCCCGCCGGGCAAGTAGCAATCCCGCAGCCTTCGCAACTGGTTGCCGATCCCG
>Ga0315903_10005421_pt1 | contig 16641 bp, 16 predicted proteins | sample LakEriMetagenome_7_FD_203524 | JGI IMG/M metagenome (GOLD analysis project Ga0315903, IMG submission 203524) | Freshwater fungal communities from buoy surface, Lake Erie, Ohio, United States - Buoy 2 MA119 | ecosystem: Environmental > Aquatic > Freshwater > Lake | place: USA: Lake Erie, Ohio...
TCTATAATCATCTCCTTTTCATTACTATTTAATTTTTTTTCAAATATGTGAGAACCGTTTATTTTAGATAATGTCATTGGATTTATTGATATCAATTTTGGTATAAAATCTATTTTATCATTTATAAATGTGTACCAATCAATCTCATTAGTTATTAAATTATTGTAATTACTATCTATACATTTTTTAATAACGGTGTCCTTTTCAATAACAACTTTATTAAAAAATCTAGATTTAGATGATTCTGATAAGTAATTTTCATAAATTTCTTTCTCACCTATTTCAGATAAACTTTCAAATTTATCAAAACTAATATTGTTTTCAGGTAAATTATTTAAATTACCCCCAACAAATGAAACTTCTTCATTTATATTATTTAAAAATTTTTTAGATTGTATCACAAAAACACCTGAAATACCATTAGTAGAATTTAATTTTTTTACCATTTTATTATTTTCGACAGACCATCTACAAGGAAAACTATCCGTTAATAATACAGTTATTGGAGATTGATATGTTTTGGGAAAATTTGATTCAAAAATTAAATCTGACCATGTAAAAATAAAAGGTTCATCCTCATTTAAATTTTCTAAAAATTTAATGACTCCTGAACTTGTTGTTTTTTTATCCGACTCAATAAATGTGACATTATTTAATTTTAAAACATTTTGAATGTATGTTACTAATATATCTTTTTTATAATCACAAATAATATATATTTTTTTATCTTTAAAAAAATTAATTTGATGTTCAATTAACGTTTTACCTTTATATGGTATAAGACATTTGGGTTTATTTTTTGTGTAATTTAACATTCTACTACCTAACCCTCCAGCCTGTATTAATACGTATTTTATGTCTTTATATAAAGTATTCATATTATTTTGGTTTTGCCTATTGTTCCTCCGGGGTGATTAAAAACAAAAGACTCCATAGTTAAATTTTGTTTTTTGGCCAGTAAACAAGAAATTGACTGTAATAAAATTGTGTAAACCGCAATTGACACAGTCGGAACTTTATTTAAATGGTCAGATTCAAAGTCTATTGGAATATATAAATCAAATTCACAATACCTCAAAGAGTCATTATTTTTATTTGAGTGAATTAAAAATATATGATTAGTCCTTCTATTTGCGTGATGTAAAAAATTTAAAAGTTCATCAGTATTTCCTGATTTTGAAATTGCTATTATTTTATCATTTTTATCAATTATACCAATATCTCCATGAACTGAATCTACTGGATTTATGTAAAAAGATTTTACTCCCATAGAGTTTAATGTCGATACCGCTTTTGCGGCTACGTGACCATTTTTACCGACACCTGTTAGAAAAACATTACCTACACCATCTTCAAAGAAAGATATTATTTTTTCTAAATTTTCTAAATTTGCATTCTTAAAAGAATTTTCAATACCCTCTAAGTGTTTTGTAATATATTTGTATATTTCGGTCATATTAATATATTACATTAATTTTATTTTTAGATTTTGTATGTAAATAATTTTCATAATTACGTACATATTTGTGTAAAAATAATTTTGGTTTTTCCATTACATAACTATTAATGAGCGCGCTTATTGAAGATTCCATAAAATGTATTTCTTCTGAATTTTCATAAATTTTCATTAAATCAAAAACATTAAAATCACTATTATTTTTAATAATTTTTAAATCATTTCTATGTTTATTGTTATCTATTAAAAATCCTCTATTAAAATCATCGTGTACGAAAATATATTTTTCATTTTTAGGATTAAGTTTATGATAGATTTCTTCTTCTTTATCCAAATCCCTTAAAAATTTAAATTTTGAATACCTAAACTCAAAAGGAAATCCGGATTGTTTATAGAAAGATTCGTCAAAAGTAGAACAAGAGTAATCCGCAGTAATTCGTATGGTATCCTTTTCAATGTTATTAGTTAGAATGTATGAATCAATATCCCATACTTCTCCAATTGGTAACACAATAATATTATCATCATCCCTGTACATGTATTCAACATTTTTAAAATTATGAGGTTTACAAAATACAGTTACTTTACCATAAATTTGTTTATAGTTTCTGACCATTCCATTACAAATAATATGGTCACCTAATCCTAAATGGTGAAAAATATACTTCATTTATATACTGTTTAATAATATTTCCATTTCATTTTTTGTTTTGATATAATGAAATGATATATAATTTTTTATTTCAGATAGACCAACTCCAAAAAATGAAGGTGGTTGTGACCTAAACATAATAGAATCTTTTGATGAGATTCCTAACTCTCTTAAACATATTCCTAAACTTACGTCAGAATATCCGGAATTTAAAAATTTAACGTGATTAATTATATTTTTAAGTAACTCTGAATGTATTAAATATCCAGCACCTCCTGAACAATAATTAAGACTTCTATCACCCGGCCAAGTACCTTCAAGTACTGAGCCATGTACTGAATTTTTATCAGAAGACTCTATAAATTCCTCTAATTTTTTAGTATTAACAAATGTATCATCATCACAAAAGAAAAACCATTCATAACCTTCAACATTATTTGATACATAATGTAACGCATTGATGTGTTTATCTTCATTTGAATGATAATCTGTTCTATTTGAAACTTTTACAATGTTTTTATTATTGTCCTCATGGTCTGAATAGAATAGACAATCTTCATTTTTTCCCCATGTTTCTTTAACGTTATAATACCTATCAGGGTTCATTGACCCGTGTAATATTACATATAGTATTTTTTTCATATTACTAGTTTATAGTCCTCACCAACAAAGTTATCATTTTCGTCAATTCTATCACCAACGAACCTTCCAAATTCTCGTTTAATAGGGAATGGTTTATTTTCAAAGAATTCATCATGAGTAAATTTATCATCACTAAAAATAGAGTAAACTGTCTTTAAAAATGTTTGGTCTGAACCATATTCTAAATTTTTATCTTTTGTAAATTTATCAATCATTTCAGTTAATGGTATAACACCTGTTTTGATACCCCACATTCCTCCTAAAATTCCCAACCCATCATTACCGTAAGGTATTCTATGTGCCGGATGGTCTCTCATAACATGTATCGATTTACCTGAATTAATCCATTCATCTACCGCCATTTTTTCTCTAATAGTTATTCTTGAATCGGAATCTCTAAACACACAATATTGGGCATTTTCTAAATCGTGGGCAAAAAATCTCCAAAACATTCCATAGATATTCTTTTCAGTAAAATTTATGGTTAAAACTCCCAACTCGTTTAATTTATTAATTGTTTCAATTGGTACGGTATTATCATAATATACCACCATTTGCCAATCTGAGTAAATTGTTTTCCATAACTCAGCATTTTTAATTACTCCAACATTATATATAGGAGAATCTCCCCAAAGACTAAAACTTAAATAATTCATATTTTATTTTCGGTCAATTCTTTTATGTTTTTTTCATAATCAACATAATGTCCTTGGGTTCCATGAGAATCCATTTGGTAGTGTTTAATTAAGCCTTGAGTCAACATAACGTTAATCTTATTAAAAATATAATAAAAACTAATTGACCTTTCATGTGCATGTCCGGCAGTTTTTGAGGATTTAATTAACTCACTAATTGGGGCAAACCATTTCATATATGAATTAAAATAGTCATATGACATTGTTGAATTACTTGTAGATGACCACATCATATTTGGACTACTTTTCATATAAAATCGAATAGTTTTTTCCAAATCTAAATTATAAATTTGTTTAACAGAATCAAAAAATTCTCCGACCCAATCTTTATTATCAATGTAATGAAAATTAGAACAAGGAAACGGAATATACCCAACCATAGGAACCTCATCATAAACAAATTTTGAAATAATTTGACCTAAATTATCATGAGTGATTAAGTCGTATTCAAATAGGTTTACATACTTAGTGGTTATTAGATTATTTTTCCACAATGCGTACCATCCTGTAAATGCGTTTAATGTTGGGCACTCCTCCATATTAAACTCCAAATTACGTGCTATTATCACATCTTCCCTACCCTCAATTTTGTCAGTAGGTCGGTTACCTAAAAACATATATTTTAAATTAGATAAAGAACTAAATTTACCATTATCAATATAATTTAATATAATGTCTTGGTCGTGACAAAAGATAAATGTTGAGTATGTATTATTTTTATTTGTAATGTCTATTGGTAAATGTTCCTTGTAAATTTCAGAAAATTTAATTCGGTTTTGTTCCCATTGGTCATTAGTCATACCAATAGATAAGTGAGTTAATCTAATATCTGAAATAACCCCAATTTTAACTCCATCGACATAGTTTGGGATGCAAAAAGACAAGTCATAAAAATGGAAACCGTCAAAATCCGTATTAAACTTATGTTTAATTTTATTCTTATCAAATGAGATAAACAAACCGTCAATTAACGCAACTTCCTCAACCTTATTATTTAAATGTTTTGAATAAGTGCTAGTCCATTTTTTACCTTCGTGTTTGTGATTTACAATACCGTACATTGTATGAGGAACTTCCCACCATTTACCTGATGATGGTAAGTATTTTGACCCTGCCATACCAAGTATTCCATATTCAGGATTTCTTTGGTAATGTTTTAGTAATTTTGGTCCCCAATTATTTGTATCAAATTCAATATCGTCGTGACATAATACAACAATATCATTGTTACTTTGTTCAATTATTTCATTATAAACTTGTGGTAATGATTTAATCCCATTGTTAACAACTTCAATTAATTGGACATTTTTAATTCCGCAAGTTTTTTTAATATATTCTTGGAATTCAGGTTTAGTCTCTCTGGTGCTATATCCTATTGTTATCATATTCCCGTACTTCCAAAACCATTATTACCCCTTTCGGTATTTCCTAATTTTTCAACCTTCTCTAAATTTATCCATCTACCTGTAACACATCTTGCAACAACTGCTTGTGCAATTTTCATACCTCGTGTAATTGTAAATGGTTCAGGATTTGTATTAAACACGATAACTTTGACTTCCCCATTATAACCCTCATCTATTGTTCCAGGAGTGTTTAAAACAGTTAATCCATGATTTAGAGCTAACCCACTTTTAGGTCTTACCTGTATTTCAAAATCCTGAGGGATTTGAAAACTAATTCCTGTTGGTATTAACATTCTACCAAATGCAGGAATGGTGTATTCATCTGAGGAGTATAAATCAAATCCGCTATCGGAGTCGTAATTATACATTAAATTTTTACCTGTTGAGGAAGTATACTTTAAAGTTACTTTTTCAGAAGACATCTGCTCCATATCCCTCTCTAACTGTTCTAAATCAATACCTAACTTATCGGTTATTTTTTTGTACATATCCCCATAATTTGCATCCTGAGATAAATCGGGTATAATTTTGTTTAATTCTGACATAAATTCATCTTTCATAATGACATAATTTTTGTTACTACGTTTATTAATACTTCAACATCTTTTTCACAATACTCTTGGATTTCATCATATTTGTTTTCAAACCAAAAAGCGTCGTGAATTTTATTTCCTGTGACTTCCATATTCTTTGAGCTTTCAATACCCAAAGAAATACACATTAGTTCTAATGAAGAGATTGCTCCAAACTGTCCATATTGCCATACTTCTTTTGTATCAATTGCCTTAATTTCCCATGGCTTTGTATCATATGATGGTAATATTGCGGATGGGAGAATTCCATTGATTAACATTCTTTTTGCGAGAACTGGAATATCAAAGTTCTTTATATTGTGACCACAAAGAATGAACCCTAACTTGTCAACTCGATTTAATAATGAATTAACGTCTTTAAGTAATTGTTCTTCATCGGAATTAAAGAAACTTTGTTTTTTAACTTCACCCTTTGGGTCTACAAATCCAACAGAAACACAAACAATTTTTAAAAATTCTGGAACAAGAGCCGCTCTGTTAACAAAAACTTCTTCCTTTGGTTTTTCAGAATCCTCAGGAAATCTTTTATGGAACCAATCCAAATAGTTTTCAAATTGGTAAGAAAGTGCGGGATAGTCCCGTTGGAAATTTTCAAAATTACTCGAAATCCCAACGGTCTCAATATCCAAAAATAAAATCTTGTGTAAAGGATGTTTTATCATATAATTGATTTATAAAATTCTGCTCTATTTTTTGTAACCACTCTTAGGTCGTATCTTTCAGATACGTGTTCAAATAATCTTTCACCCATATCCTTAACCATATTTGGATTATCAATTAATTTTTTAATGTATTTTGACCAATCCGAATGGTTTCTTTGTTCATCAACCAACAATGCGTTACCGTCAACAAAATTACCATTTTTTAAGCAATGTGTCAAGTCGATGGTATACGGTCCGTAGTTTGACGCGATTAAAGCTTTCTTATAAAACCCTGCCTCAATAACTTTTAATTGAGATTTAACCTTATTAAATGTATGGTGTTTAATTGGAGCTATTGAGACATCAAATTTAGAGTAGTTTTTTGCATATGATGTTACAGGTTTTGTCCAAACTCTTAAATAATGTTTATCCATCTCATTCTCGTAAGAATTATTTTCAAATTTCATTAAATAGTTTTTATAATCCTCATCGACTATTGAGTAGTTGTTTGTAAATATTTTTTCATACTCATACCAAACACTCTCATGTGGTTTAATTGGTCTTTGTTTTTGTTCACCTGTTTGTTGATTGATTTCAGTGATTGTTCCTCTTGTATCAAACCCGCACAAAACAAATTGTAATTTGTCTTTCTTATCATTCAATTTTGCAACCATTCCATCGAGTAACATTAAATCATGTAAGTGAGATGAACCACCTAACCAACCAACTCTTAATCTATCAGACTCAGGAGTTTTTTCTTTGAACTGTGATTCATTTGGGTCAATTGCATTTGGGAAAATGAATACATTTGGATTGTGTTTCATTATTTCATCAGCAAATAATGTTGTGGTTGTTGTTACATATTTCGCGGCTTTAATGTTAGCGACAATTTTTTCATGGATTTTATTGGTAACAATAATTTGATGAAGTGGGTGCTCTTTTCCTGGTAACCAATAATCATCAATATCACAGATAGTTATAATACCTTGTGAATTTAAGTAATTGATTACGTCAACAGATTTATCCATATCTTGTCCAATACTTCTATGGAAGTGAACAATAGGATACTGTTTCCAAAAATTAATATCATTAAAATCGATATCGTATACAATATCGACATGGAACTCATCAGGATATAGATTTTGTAAAAAAATGTGAGGGTCAACAGACCTAAATTTACCAACACCAGTACGGTCAGATGGGACAACTAAAACTTTAATTTTTTCTTTCATAATTGTTTTCTATTCAACAATTATAAATAAATAAAAATAAAATTCAATTAAAAGTCAGATTATTTAATCTTTTTAATCTTGGTTACAGTACCTTCAAATATGTGTTTACCAACTCTGAATTGGAATGTGTCTTTTGTTTTAGACTCAGACTCACTTAGTATTCCATGTTCAGAAAGTATCTCTTCCAAAGTTTCTCTAATAACTGATTTTAAATCAGAGTTATTATTTTTTGGTTGAGAATATGAAGTATTTGTTTGTTTTGAACTTTGAATAACGTCTTTTTCTTCTCTCATTAACCTTGCAGCTTTTTCCAAAATATCATTAGAAATTGTTGGTGAATAAGACTCAGGTTGTTTGATTGGGTGCTCAATCATTAATTTTTTAATCGCATCAGGTAATTTTGAATTTTGAATTCTTTCAGGTGTCATTTGTGATGGAGTAATTGGTTTTGGTGTTGGTGTTGTAGTTTCTAATAATTCCTGAGGTAAATTATAAGTTGCATTAATTGGCTCAGCACTATATAATTCAGGAGCTCCTATTGATGACTCGGAAATTGCTCCGTTTGTGTTTCTAGGGATACTGTTATGTTTGTCCATGATTTTCTTAGAAATCATTAACTTTTGTATAAAATCTTCGTTCATATTTCTTCTCCTGTTAATTCAAATTCGGCACATACCTTTAATCCAACCATTCCTTTATCATTTGGATTGTATAGTGGTCTTGGCTCGTTAAAATTTTCTCTTGGGTCAGGAGTGTAACTACCCATCCTATCTAAACGGAATAACCTCCAACCTGGTAGTGGTTGTTCCCCTGTGGATGATGTATGTGACGCCCCCTCTCTTTCAAACGCTCTTAAAACTTTGTTACCCCTTTTAGAAGTCCCAACGCAAAAAGGTTCGATAACCCGTAAACCCCTTCCACCTTTTTCGTCGCCATAATAATATATTGTGGTAACGTTTTTGTTTTTAATGGAATTGGATACTTCACCAAAACTTACTTCTAAAATAATATCTTTTAAAACGTTGTAAAGTTTCATTTTATATTATTGTGGGTTTGTATTGTATGGATTTTTTGGGTTAAATTTGTTCATTGCAAAATCCTCTGTCCTAATAATAGTATCTAATAAAGTGCCACCATTAAGAGTATCTAAATAAGTACCTGTACCTCTACCCATATTATCTCCATCAGAGATTGCGTCAGGGTTAGTTTGAGAATACTCATTATCACTTATTGCATAGTCATTTTTAGTAACTAGTTCTTTTCTTTTTTGCTCCGCAATTTGAGTTAATTTATTTTGCGGTTGTGTTAATTCTAACGGAATGTATGTTGCCATAATTTTAAATTAATTTTTTCATTATTTCGTTTATTATTTTTAACTCATCAATAACTCTTTGTTCTAATTTTAAAAAAGAATTATCAGTTGATGATGAATGTCTTTCTGAACTTTTTCTATGTCTTTCAGATGGTCTTATGCTATTTTTATCTCTTTTTTCATGTGTGTCAATAAATGCATTTTCCTGACCTGATTTCATTTTTACTCTTTTTGAAGTTGTTGAATTATCTCTATTTGTTGATAATGTGTTGTTAACCCAGTTCTCAAAAAACTCCCCACCCAAAGAATCCTTTTCACCATTTTTCATATCGTGTAAAAATTTCTTTAAGTTTGAATAAGAGATTTGTTTCTTATCAATTAAATTTTTAACCCTCTCATTTCCTGAATATGATTGTAATTTATTCAGTACGTTATCGGGTATATCATAAACTTGTCCGTAAAGTTCTCTATTCACCTGATTTTAAAATTTTAATTAACTCGTTTATTGATATCCCTTCTTTTTTTGCTAATTTCTTTAATGATGATAAATTTTTAGTAATCAAAGAAGTTAGGTTCTTTGATTTTTTTCTTATTTCACCATCATTATCTTTTTTTTTATTTAAAATATCTTCCACCATTTGAAGAGCCTTTGTTTTTCTAGACTCCTCAACTTTTCTTTTTTCAACTAATGTTAAAGTATCAATAAAATTTGGGTCATCTTTAATCTTCTTTGGAACTTTTTTCAATTTCTTTTTATGTTCCTCTTTATCAGGGGTCTTTCCTTGTTGTAAAGTTCTTTCCTTAGCATCATCAGGACTCATTCCCAATTCTTTAACATATGTTTTAAAAGTTTCAGGACCTGACAAATTTTCCGTCTCTTCACGTCCAAATGTACCTGATAAATTAATTTCAGATACAACGTCATCACCCTTTTCTTCACTCTCCCCCCAATAAACACGGTAACCTCTCCAAAGTGGATTTCCTGGTTGCATTGTTTGTACAACTTCTTGGTCTAACGTACCTTTTGGAGCGAGCTTTGGATTTAAAATTGGAACACTCGAATCTTTAAAACTACCATTTGCATCAACAATTTCCTCTAATTCATCTTTTGTTTTTAATAAAGTATTTTTGATTTCCTTTGTTGATTTATCTTGTCTTGCTTTAATAATTTTCTTTATTTCTTTTTCTAATTTTGGTTTGTCTTTTTTACTGAATTTTACAACATCGTCATTTTTTCTAGACTCTGTTAAAGTTTCAGAATAAGAAAAATATACAGAAATATCGTCTTTACACTCAACAAGATAAAAATAGTATGGATTTTTAAAATATTCTTTTCCGTATTCCATTTGGTTTTTTATTATATAAATACACTAAAAAGTATATTTATCAATAAATGTCACAGCAGAATATAAATCAATATGTGTATAAAAAATGGTTTATTACTAATAGTAAGCCAATTTTTGATATTTCCTTAGCATCGGATGAAAGAGATTATAATGAAGAAGTAGTTTTTTCAAACCAATTAATTGGTGTGAATGATGGGAACAGATTACCAATTCACTTTGATTTAAATAACTCAGGTTCGTCACAAATGATGACAATAAATTATGGTGATTATTTTACAGGTAATACATTAGTTTCTTTAAATTATTATAATCCAAATAATGACGATTTAGATTGTTATACAGCATCCACTTTATGTGATATAGGACTAACAGGTATTGATAATGGATTAACCACACAAATCTCAGGCGAAACTTTGTACTACACAATGGGGTTATTTACAGGTACTTCTAAATGGGATAGATACCATTATGACAGAAGGATGAAATTGATTCCGGTCACTGCTAATACCTCAACACCAATAGTACTGACTTTGGAGTCAATAATTGAGGCCGGGTCAGTAATATCTCAGTATAATTTATTTGCTAATGATAATTTGGTTGAGGATTTAACGGTTAATTTCTCAAACAGACTGGGTTTACAAAATGGTAGTAGTATTTTAATTGTGACTGGTGTTACAATTTTACAAGGTCAAAATAGTGGAACAACAACTGTAACAGTTAATGAAGATTTTAATAATTTAGATAGAACAAGTGTGATTAGTGGGGTTACATTTAGTAGTGACGAAGGATTTTATTTACCACAAATAACGCCCGACATTATATTTGCATCCCAAACACCCACACCGTCAGTCACCCCAACTATAACACCAACAGGAAGTGTTACACCAACCGTAACTGAAACACCAACATTAACCCCAACTAACACCCAAACTCCAACACCATCAATAACCAACACCCCAACTGAAACTTTAAATCCCCAACCTTCTGTTACACCAACCTCAACTGTTACACCTACAAGAACTCAAACACCAACTGTTACACCTACAAGAACTCAAACACCAACAATTTCGATAACGCCAAGTAATACACCAACAATTTCGATAACGCCATCAATAACTAAAACCCCAACATTGACCCCAACACCAACTCAAACACCGTTAGTATTTAGCGCGGATTCAATTTATAATTTATTATCATCATCCGGAAAAACATCATACCAAAATGCAGTTTTAGGTAATTTTATTCAAGTTAGTGAATCTGATTATGTAAATGTTTTAAATGGTTTATCAGGGGCAACAACCTACGGACCAACATTTGACCAATTTACTGGAACAACTAATAGCGAGTGGGGACCCGTAAGTTTTATATCAGATTCTACACAATCTAGTCTATCTCCTAATAATTACATAGTCGGTTTTGCGGTTAGAGCCGCCAGATATTTGTCAGGTCAACAATTCTATACTGTCAATGTGTATCAAACAAGTGGAACAGTATCGGGTGGTACATATACAGGAATTACAAATAATATTAGTTTCACTAACCCATCGGCAGGTGCTAAGACTTATTTTATTAGAAAATCTCCACAAACTGCTATTAGTAGTACAACATATTTAGGGTTATATTCATCAGGTAATATAACACAACTTGATTTAACTACAAGATTACAATACTATAGTGGAAGCCCTGCAGGAACCGCTCCATTTAATACATTAACAACTAGACCTGCGGCATTTATTGTAATGACCACAACTTCAAAATCATGGTAAATCTATTTATATAAAATGGCAAGAAGATTTTCAGGAAATACCAAAGAGACTGTTTATAACATAGTTACAAAAACAGGAAATACCGAAGGTGTGTACCAACAACTCTATGGTGGTTTTTATCAGGGATTTTTTAAATTATTTGGATATGATTATGAAGTGTTCCCAAATAGAACAAATAAAGGGTGGTCTGTTGAAATGTTACTTAGACCAAGATTAGAAAATGAGTATTATCCTGAGCCAAATCAAACAACTTTAAATGAAGTTTACCCTCAAAATAAAAACACGTTTTTTTATTTTGGAACAAGAGCGGAAAACAAATTTTACCACCACGCGGATGGATATCCATTAAGTGATAGTGGTTATACAAGAGTGACCTCAGGACTATCCGAATGTTTTAAAACTTGTGCATGTTCAAATACTGGAGTTACAAATTCTAGATGTGTAGAAGTTTATGAACCATTAAGATATACCGAACAACATAATACATCATGTGATTGTGGATGTAACAACACTACACAAGTACCAAACGGAGATAAAAATCCATTTTTAGATACTTTATCTAATTCATTCTCTTTGAGATTTTCAGGAGACCCATCAAATCCTAAAATTTGTGTTAAAGTATTAAAATTTACAGGAGGGTGTGAAGTCACCGGAACTTGTCCAACAACGGGTATTACATATACAACAGGATACACAATTTCAGAGTACTGCTCAACTAATACAATTAACCAATATTGTGAAACTGTTAACCCAACTTATTTAAATCAAGAACATTGGTTACTTGTTGATTGTGTGTGGGAAAGAAACACTTACTTTGACGAATGTGATTTATATTATCGTGGAGGACTTGGATTAATATCAAACACGTATTATGTCAATTCTTTATCCAATAATACAGTATCGTTAATTGAACCACCTTTTACTCATACAGGTGGAACAATACCTGAACAAATTGAAGTAATTGATTTAAATGAGAAATGGTTATCTGAGGTAGATTACAGATTAGGTAGTTTAAAAATATATGTTAATGGAAGATTGTTTTTTGTAATTAATGGATTTGAGGAAATTATACCAAGAGGTTTAAATACTGAAAAAGAAAAACAGATTGGAGTTCCATTTAATATTAGTTGGGGTGGGGGAACTCAGGGATTAAGAGAAAGTTTAACATTATCAGGCTGTCCGACAACAATAGAAGATTTGGTTTATCAACAAGACCCTGAATGTATGCCAAACGAGACATTATCAGGCACAACATTATCGGCTCTTACCACAAATATTTTATTAGAACCGACATTTGCGGGGACATTTGAGGGAGGAATTTCTCAATTTAGAATGTATACTGAACCACTAACTTATGCGGAAATTGTACATAATTTTAATATACTAAAAAATAAATTTTATTTGTTTGATACAAGGTGTCCGGATTGTTCTGGACTAATTAATGATATAACGTATGGCTGAAATAGTTTTTAATTCGGAAAATTTCCAATCGTACTCTTTTGATTTGTTTTTTTTAAACACTTCAACAAATGTTAACACCCAAATTGGAAGTAGTTTGAATTTTCCATATACCTATACGTACACTGACTGTTATACGGGAATTTTTTCTTTTTATTTTTCAGAAATTGACCAAACTTTAATTGTTAATTTTAGTTGTGAATCCCCAACACCTACGCCAACAAAAACAGTGACCCCAACACCATCAATAACTGCAACAATTACATTATCAAATACTGTAACTAAAACTCCGACAACTACAACAACACCTACCAACACACCAACAAATACTGTGACAAAAACTCCAACAAGGACTCCTACAAATACTCCAACAATAACAATAACCCCAACAAACTCAGATACTCCCCAACCTTCTAACACCCCAACAAAAACTCAAACACCTACTAATACTCAAACCCTGTCTAATACTCCGACAAATAGTGTTACACCATCTAATTCTGTAACTCCAAGTAATACTTTAACAAGTACTGCAACGCCAACTAATACTCCAACAAATACTGTAACTCCAACTGTAAGTATTACATCTGAACCGCCTAACCCATCAAACACACCGACTAAAACTCAAACACCTACTAATACTGTAACTCCTACTAATACTGTAACTCCTACAGTAACTGTGACATTAACCGTGACAAACACTCCCAATGGGACTCCAAACCCAAGTAATACCCCAACAAAAAATATTATAGAAACACCAACTAGTACTCCAACAAATACTCCTACCCCATCAAATACACCAACAAGAACAGTTACTCCAACAAGAACTCCTACTAAAACTCAAACACCTACTAATACTGTAACTCCTACTAATACTGTAACTCCTACAGTAACTGTGACATTAACCGTGACAAACACTCCCAATGGGACTCCAAACCCAAGTAATACTCCAACAAAAACTATTATGGAAACACCAACTGAGACCCCAACAAATACTCCTACCGTAACAGAAACACCGACTAACACAATAACCCCCACTATTACACAAACCCCCACTAATACGGTAAGTAACACACCGACAAATACAATAACACCAACAAATTCTGAAACACCTAAACCTTCTAATACCCCAACACCAACCGAGACGACAACTAACACTGTTACCCCAACTAATACGATTACCCCAACTAATACTCCAACTAATACGATTACCCCAACTAATACTCCAACAAATGAACCAATTGACCCATCAAATACCCCAACTCCAACACAAACTCAAACACCGACTGAAACTCCAACTAACACTGTTACACCAACAAATACTCCATCAAATACTTTAACTAAAACTCCCAGTGAAACTCCAAATCCAAGTAATACTCCGACACCAACAAATACTTTAACCGCAACTAATACCCCAACAAATTCTAAAACTCCTAATGAGACACCAAGCGGAACACCAACAAAAACTCCTAATGGGACTCCACAACCAAGTAATACCCAAACACCTACAGTTACAAAAACTCCAAATAATACCCAAACACCCACAGTTACAAAAACTCCAACAAAAACTTCAACACCAACAATGACTTTGAGTCGAACACCTAACCCCTCAAATACCCCAACAAATACACCGAGTGTTCAAATAACTAGTGTTAAATTTGCACCTGCGGTTGACACATATTTGAATACTGCAAATAATTTTCAAGTTAATAGAGATTATTTTATTGGTGACACATTTTATCAAAATTGTTCTTTTTCCATTGGAGGATATAAACCTGATTTTAGTATAATTACGATGACCGTAAACATATTAGCGGGAGATACAATTAGTGACATACCTTCGAAAATTAAAACTCAGGCTCTTCAAATAAATGATGGAGGTCCGTTTGACAATTTAAATGGGGTAATGACAGTATCAACAATAGGTATGGACGAGTACATTACTTTAATAATAACTGACGAATTTGATAATACATGGTCATCTGTAACGGCAACATTCGCCGAATTTCCAACAACAGGATACATGTTTTCAAAAGTTCAAATTGGTGGTATAAATGTCAACAATATAAATTATCCAAGCGGTTCATTTATTGTCGGCGAAATTTATTCGTTATCAACTGATGGAGCGTTTAATGGATGTGTTATTGTTGACCAAACACCGCAAGGTAATGTTGTCACATATGATGATGCAACGGTAACTGGTGGACCATTCAACACTTTAAAAGATTGTACAGGATAATTACTATAAAATAATTAATTTAATTAAAATTCAAATATTTATTAATTAAAATAAAATGCCATCAATTAAAGGTCTATATGTAAACGATTTCAATACCATATTAGGTAATTTATCAACTGAAAATTATTTAATATCATTTGCAGTTAATAGAGGATTTAATTCGTTATATTTATACGATTTAACATCAATATTAGCAAGTAGTTCAGGTAGAACATCAGTTAGAAATTTTAATAGTAGAGCTAGATTATCAGGTATAACATCAATTGCTGGAATAGGGGGGAGTTCTCAAACATTAGTTGGAACTGGAACCACAGGTAATAATTCCAGATTACAATTTAATACAGGCTCAACTGAACAACAAAAATTTGATACTTTTAATATTGAAAATGAGTTTTGGAATTATCCTGATAATGGAGATGTACCATACTCAACTTATCGTATATATTTATCTGAAGTTTTTGAAGCTACTTCTCAATCAGGAATATCGTTTAATACGTATATTGGATTAATTAGAGATAATACATCCGCATATACTCAATCTCAAATTGCTCACGATATTGTAACAAACACTGATAGTGTTTCTCTTACTTGCTATATAACATCCCAACAATTTACTGGAGGAAGTACTAATTATGGTATAACAACAATTGATGAGGAATTAGATTTATTAGGTCAAGCGGCAATATCCGCCAATACAACATTAGATTTAAGAATAATATTTAATGCGAAACCAGAATATATGGGGTCATATTTTACTGATGTTGACCAAACTTTTGATTCAGTGTTTGCCAATTTTTCAGATGCCTATTTTTCTTGGGCATCAACGTCAATATATTCTTCGGGATTAACTTTAAATGGTTATATGATTTATGGTTACAGAGAAATAAGTGGAATTACGATACCCATCACCTCAACTCCTACTGTAACCCCTACTCCTACCCCAACACCTACTAAAACTTCAACTCCTACTCGAACACCTACTAAAACTTCAACTCCTACTCGAACACCTACTAAAACTTCAACTCCTACTCGAACTAGTACATTAACACCAAACCCTCTAAATCCATCAAATACTCCAACTAAAACTGTGACTAAAACACCAACAGTAACTCCATCAGTAACTAAAACACCAACAGTAACTCCATCAGTAACTAAAACACCAACTACAACACGAACAAATACACCAACACCTAGTGTTACAAAAAC
>Ga0315903_10005422_pt1 | contig 16636 bp, 11 predicted proteins | sample LakEriMetagenome_7_FD_203524 | JGI IMG/M metagenome (GOLD analysis project Ga0315903, IMG submission 203524) | Freshwater fungal communities from buoy surface, Lake Erie, Ohio, United States - Buoy 2 MA119 | ecosystem: Environmental > Aquatic > Freshwater > Lake | place: USA: Lake Erie, Ohio...
CAGGAACAAGTGGAAGCTCAGGTTCTAGTGGAAGTGCCGGTTCATCTGGTACTTCAGGAACAAGTGGAAGCTCAGGAACATCAGGTTCTTCTGGAACATCAGGTAGTTCAGGTTCTAGTGGAAGTGCTGGTTCATCTGGTACTTCAGGAACTAGTGGAAGCTCAGGAACATCAGGTTCTTCTGGTACTAGTGGTTCTTCAGGAACAAGTGGAAGCTCAGGTTCTAGTGGAAGTGCCGGTTCATCTGGTACTTCAGGAACAAGTGGAAGCTCAGGAACATCAGGTTCTTCTGGAACATCAGGTAGTTCAGGTTCTAGTGGAAGTGCCGGTTCTTCTGGCACCTCAGGAACTAGTGGAAGCTCAGGAACATCTGGTTCTTCAGGAACAAGCGGTTCATCTGGTACTTCAGGAAGCTCAGGAACATCTGGTTCTAGTGGAAGTGCTGGTTCGTCTGGTACATCAGGAACAAGCGGAAGTTCAGGAACATCAGGTTCTTCTGGAACATCAGGTAGTTCAGGTTCAAGCGGTTCTTCAGGTAAATCTGGTTCTTCAGGAACATCTGGCTCTTCAGGTACTTCTGGTTCTTCAGGAACAAGCGGTTCATCTGGCTCAAGTGGAAGTGCTGGCTCATCTGGTACTTCAGGAAGCTCAGGAACATCTGGTTCTTCAGGAACAAGCGGTTCATCTGGCTCAAGTGGAAGTGCTGGCTCATCTGGTACTTCAGGAAGCTCAGGAACATCTGGTTCTTCAGGAACAAGCGGCTCATCTGGTTCTAGTGGAAGTGCCGGTTCTTCTGGCACCTCAGGAACTAGTGGAAGCTCAGGAACATCTGGTTCTTCAGGAACAAGCGGAAGTTCAGGAACATCTGGTTCTTCAGGAACAAGTGGCTCATCTGGTTCTAGTGGAAGTGCTGGTTCATCTGGTACTTCAGGAAGTTCAGGTTCGAGTGGTTCTTCAGGTAAATCTGGCTCTTCAGGTACTTCTGGTTCTTCAGGAACAAGCGGTTCATCTGGTACTTCAGGAAGCTCAGGAACATCTGGTTCTTCAGGAACAAGCGGCTCATCTGGTTCTAGTGGAAGTGCTGGTTCATCTGGTACTTCAGGAAGCTCAGGAACATCTGGTTCTTCAGGAACAAGCGGCTCATCTGGTTCTAGTGGAAGTGCTGGTTCATCTGGTACTTCAGGAAGCTCAGGAACATCAGGTAGCTCAGGAACGTCTGGTTCGTCTGGCTCAAGTGGAAGTGCTGGTTCATCTGGAACATCAGGCTCTTCAGGGACTAGTGGAAGTTCAGGTTCTAGCGGTAGCTCAGGTTCTTCAGGTCGGTCAGGAAGTTCAGGTACATCAGGTTCATCTGGTACTTCAGGAAGTTCAGGAACGTCTGGGTCATCTGGTTCGAGCGGAAGTGCTGGTTCATCCGGAACATCTGGTTCTTCAGGAACATCAGGTAGTTCAGGAACTAGTGGAAGTTCGGGCTCGAGCGGTAGTTCAGGTTCTAGTGGTAAATCTGGTTCTTCAGGAACATCAGGTAGTTCAGGAACATCAGGTAGTTCAGGAACAAGTCCCATAGCAAATATTTACGATGAGGGTGTCCTAATAAGCTCCGCGGCAACAGGAATGAACTTCGTTGGTTCTGCGGTTACGGCAACAATGTCAGGTTCTGTAGTGACTGTTAGTGTTGTTGGTAGTGCTTCAGAAACTAACGTACTTTCGGGTATTACAATTACAGGAACACAAAATAGTGTAAATAAAACATTCACATTAGCATCAGCACTTCCTGCAGGTTCACAACATCAATTCTTCATCAACGGACAATTACAAACTTATGGTGCGGACTACACAATATCAGGAACAACACTAACAATAGACCCAGACAGGCCAGCACCAACATCAACAGACGTATTAATATTATATGGAAGTCTCGGTTTAACCGTATCAACGGGTATTCCTGGTACATCAGGAAGCTCAGGTTCAAGTGGTTCTTCAGGAACAAGTGGGTCGTCTGGAACATCAGGAAGTTCGGGAACAAGTGGTTCTTCAGGTTCATCGGGAAGTAGTGGTTCTTCTGGTTCATCAGGTAAATCAGGTAGTAGTGGTACAAGTGGTTCATCTGGTACTTCGGGTAGTTCAGGTACTTCAGGCTCGAGCGGAACTTCTGGCTCTTCGGGAAGCTCAGGTACGTCAGGTTCAAGCGGTTCCTCAGGTACATCAGGTTCAAGTGGTTCATCAGGCTCAAGTGGTACTTCAGGTAGTTCAGGAAGTTCGGGCTCATCTGGAACAAGTGGTTCTTCAGGAACAAGTGGCTCATCAGGTACAAGTGGTTCTTCAGGTTCTTCGGGTACATCAGGAAGTTCAGGTTCTTCGGGGACTAGCGGTTCATCAGGTTCATCAGGAACATCCGGTTCATCAGGTACTTCAGGAAGTTCGGGAACTAGTGGTTCTTCAGGAAGTTCGGGAACTAGTGGTTCTTCAGGAAGTAGTGGAAGTTCTGGTTCAAGTGGTAAATCAGGTTCTTCAGGAACATCTGGTTCTTCAGGAACATCTGGTTCTTCAGGTACGAGTGGTTCATCGGGAACAAGTGGTTCATCTGGAACATCGGGTTCATCAGGTTCTTCTGGTACAAGTGGTATTAATGGTTCATCAGGTTCTTCGGGTACATCTGGTTCATCAGGTACGAGTGGTTCTTCGGGAACTAGTGGTTCTTCAGGAAGTTCGGGAACAAGTGGTTCTTCAGGAAGTAGCGGAAGTTCGGGTTCAAGTGGAAAATCAGGTTCCTCAGGAACATCAGGTTCATCGGGAACAAGTGGTTCATCGGGAACATCTGGTTCTTCAGGAACATCTGGCTCTTCAGGTACGTCAGGAAGTTCAGGCTCTTCTGGTACAAGTGGTATCAATGGTTCATCAGGTTCTTCGGGTACATCAGGTTCTTCAGGCACGAGTGGTTCATCGGGAACATCCGGTTCTTCAGGAACATCTGGTTCTTCAGGTTCTTCTGGTACAAGTGGTATCAATGGTTCATCAGGTTCTTCGGGTACAAGTGGTTCATCAGGCACGAGTGGCTCTTCAGGTACGAGTGGCTCTTCAGGAACAAGTGGTTCTTCGGGAAGTAGCGGAAGTTCGGGTTCAAGTGGTTCATCAGGTACGAGTGGCTCTTCAGGTATATCAGGTTCTTCAGGAACAAGTGGTTCTTCAGGAACATCTGGCTCTTCAGGAACATCTGGCTCTTCAGGAACATCTGGTTCTTCAGGTACTTCTGGTGTTTCACCAACAGGTCAAATTATACTGACTGCTGCGGGGAGCTGGCCATCAATCACTTCAGGTGCTCAACTACCGACACAATCAGAAACTACAACGAATGACGTTAATTTCTATTATGTTGGATTCCCTGATACAACACAATTATTTACAAACTGGTCGATGGCGTTGCCATCAGACTATGATGGTGGAACAATCACCGCAGTCTTCTATTGGGCAGCGAATACCGCTTCAACAAACAGTGTTGTTTGGGGACTTGCGGCACGGGCATATGCTGATGGGGACGTACTAGACCAAGCCTTTGGTACGGCTCAAGAATCCACTGACGCAAATAACGGTACTGACGATGTTAATATCTCAGCAGCAACACCTGCAATAACAATTGGAGGTTCACCTGCGGCAAGTCTGTACGTACAATTTAGAGCTTATAGAAACCCAGCTGCTGCGGGTGATACCTTAGCGGCAACAGCGGAACTGTTGGCAATAAGGATAACATATACGAGAGCTTAATATATGGCATTAGAATTTTCACATGGTTCGATACAATGGTTAACAGCCAGTGCAGTGGGAACATTATATACCGTTAGCGGATTGAGTTTCCAGCCAAAGGCTTTACGTTTTTATTGGGTGGGTTTACAATCGAACTCACCAACATCGGCATCTTCACAAGCGGTTGATGAAAGGAGAGGTGTTGGATTTGCAGTTGGCACCGCAAATAGAAGAGCGATTGGTTCGTATAGTCAGGACAACGCCGCTTCGGCAAACTGTGGTGTTGTTGCAACAAGTACAGCGGTTGTGATAACTGTAGATGGTAATGGAGCAATAGATGGATTACTTGATTTGAATAGTATAACCGCAGACGGATTCACACTCATCGTTGATGACGTTGCTATCGCAAACATAACAGTATTTTGGGAAGCTTGGGGTGGGGAGGATATCACAGTTGCGGCAGTTGGTGATATTGCGGAACCCGCAGCAACAGGAACACAGAACTATACTGTTACAGGTTTTGATTCTACAGGACGGAATCAGGTTGTAATGTTTGCAGGATGTCAATCAACAGCCGCAGTGGGTACAGGACAAGTAAACGACTCAGGTTTTTGTGTAGGTTTCGCATCAAATGCAACAACTACAGAAAATATAACTGTATGTGGAAATTCTGATGACGGCTCTGGAACTATGGATACAGACGGATATTGTATCCAAGGTGAATGTTTATCAATGATTACAGTTGCTGGTGGTAACCCAAATGCGAGAGCAACACTATCTGCTTGGGGAACAAACCAGTTTACCCTCAACTGGTTAGCAAGAGGTGTCACAAATAGGAGATACGTTTATTTGGCAATAAAAGGAGGTTCATGGTATTCATCTTCCACCACAATTGCAGGAAACACACTCAACTCAACAACAACAATTGGAGATAGACCTTTCAATATACGGGGGACATCTCTAATAGGTAGAATGACCGCAACACAAACAGCAGGAACATCAACAGCCAATGATAGAATAGGGTTTGGTTCCGGATTATCAACAGCCTCAAGAAATTCAGCTGGTGTTTTAGACGTAGATGCTTTAGGTACATCGAATATTAATACAACATTACAATATGCAAGTGTGTTGGCGTATCCGAGTACTGCAGGTGCACTTCAAACCGCATATGATATTAGTAATTTGAATGCTAATAGTTTAACGTTGATAACTGATACTGCGGGTGGTGTGGCGAACGAATGGATAGGGTATATGGTATTCGGTGATGAAAGAAAGCCAAGAACTGTATCGGTTGGACATCCATTTATAATATAAAATTTGGAATAAAAAAAAGGAAAGATATTTATTTTAGATGATAACAAGAATAGGTACATATTCACAAATCAAAGGAAGTAGTTGGAAACTTCCATGTAGAGTAGCAACAACAGGAAATATCACTCTGAGTGGTTTACAGACCATAGATGGTGTTGCGGTTGTTGCAGGTGAAAGAGTACTTGTAAGAGCACAAAGTACTGCTAGCGAAAACGGTATCTATATTGTTTCGAGTGGTGCATGGACGAGAGCTGTTGATATGTCGATAAGTGAAGACGCTTTTGACGGAGCTCAAGTTTTTATAAATTCTGGTCTTACAAACGCTGAAACTGTTTATGTTTTAACGAGCGATGACCCGATAGTTTTAGGAACAACAAATTTAGTTTATAGGAAAGTAGAACTTTCAGGTACTTCAGGTAGTTCTGGAACATCAGGTTCAAGCGGTTCTTCAGGAAGTTCAGGTAGTTCAGGTTCGAGTGGAACTTCGGGTTCGAGTGGTTCAAGTGGTTCCTCAGGTAGTTCAGGCTCTTCGGGTAAAAGTGGTTCATCAGGAACTTCAGGTAGTTCTGGTACCTCAGGTTCGAGCGGGACCTCCGGTTCAAGCGGTTCATCAGGAACCTCAGGTTCAAGTGGTTCGTCAGGCTCAAGTGGTACTTCGGGGTCAAGCGGTTCTTCAGGTTCTTCTGGTACCAGTGGTTCAAGTGGGTCAAGTGGTTCTTCAGGTAGTTCAGGTTCTTCGGGTAAAAGTGGTTCATCAGGTACATCGGGTAGTTCTGGTACGTCAGGTTCTAGTGGAACCTCTGGCTCATCTGGCACATCTGGTTCCTCTGGTTCATCTGGAACATCTGGAAGTTCAGGTTCATCTGGTACTAGCGGTATAAACGGTTCTTCGGGTTCATCAGGAACATCTGGTTCTTCAGGAACATCAGGTTCCTCAGGCTCATCAGGAAGTTCTGGTTCGAGTGGTCGGTCAGGTTCTAGCGGAACATCTGGTTCTTCAGGAACATCTGGTTCTTCAGGAACATCTGGTTCTTCAGGAACATCTGGTTCTTCAGGAACATCTGGTTCTTCAGGAACATCAGGTAGTTCAGGCTCAAGTGGAAGCGCTGGTTCTTCAGGAACATCTGGTTCTTCAGGAACATCTGGTTCTTCAGGAACATCTGGTTCTTCAGGTTCTTCAGGTACATCAGGCTCCTCAGGTTCATCTGGTAAATCAGGTTCTTCGGGAACATCCGGTTCTTCGGGAACATCCGGTTCTTCGGGAACATCCGGTTCTTCGGGAACATCCGGTTCTTCGGGAACATCTGGTTCTTCAGGAACATCTGGCTCATCTGGTTCTTCCGGCACATCTGGAAGTTCTGGTGCATCGGTAACAATAAACAACAATACAAACAATTATGTTGTTACTGCGACAGGCACTGCAAACACATTACAAGGTGAGGCTAATTTACAATTCGATGGTACAACATTAACAGTCACGGGAGATGTTGTTGCTACTACTAAATCTTTCGACATAGTCCACCCAACAAAACCAGGTTGGAGACTTAGATACGGTGTTTTGGAAGGACCTGAACATGGCGTTTATCTCAGAGGAAATACTACTAACAAAGAAATATTATTACCTGACTATTGGATGAATTTAGTTTATAGTGATTCAATAACAGTACAATTAACACCTATTAATAATACAATTGTTCACTTCGTAACGAAAATAGAAAACAACATTGTTTATATAGATTCTGCTAATGGAATTATAAATGCTTCATTTTTGATAATTGCAGAAAGAAAAGATACAGATAGATTTACAATCGAATATCAAGCACCTGAAGTATTATCGATGTAAATAATCACTTCAGTATAATATTCTAAAAAGTGTTCATTATATAAATCCCACTTTATATTGACACCATCTACGGAAAATACATTCACCTTTTCGAAGAAAGGTAAAAAATCATCTCTAAAATCTCTGAACTTAGATTTCATTTCTAATGAACCTAAATGCCATTCTCCTACAATATATTTTACATTGGTTTTGATAAAATCTAAGTTATCGATATTGAAAATATAATACTCACCACCCTCACAATCTGTTTTCAAAAAATCTATATTTTCGATATTATATAGTTTGAGTAAAGTATCGAAGGTTATTGATTCCATGATGTCCCCACCTCCGAAAATCTTTAGGTTCTGTTCAATCGAATTGGTATTGGAAATACCTTTATTTATGGGAGTTACAGGATAACCTCTTGTGTTTCTGATTAAAATTGGAAATTCGATTTGGCTTGGTTCCAAACAATATACGTGTTTGGGTTTTTTGTGTAAAATACTGTAAGTAAAGGGACCGTTGCTGGCACCAATATCCAAAACAATATCTCCTTCACTTACTGTGAAAAACTTTTCATATAAACCTTGTAAAAATATTTCTCCAATAATATGTTCTTTATGGAAAAGACCATCACCCGAATCCATCCAACCCCAATCAAAATTATCTAAACTTAATTTATCCATACTTTTAATTTTTCAAATACCATTTCAGGTGTTATTGTCTTGTGACATTCGAATTGTCTATCTGTGTCTTGATGTCTTGGACACCAATACCAATCATTGTAATCAAACTTGAATTCTTTTCCTACCAAATTCCAGCATCCATGACAAACTTTTTTGTCTGTTATTCTAATATAATCAGGAGTTGACAAATCGATTTCGTGCCAATCTTCGGAAAAGTTTGAAATCATACATACAGGTTTTCCAACGGCATGTGCTAACCAAGTTAAACCTGAAGATAGACCAACAAAAAATTCACAATGTTGAATTAGTTTAATAACTTCCTCTAAACTAAGTCCGAGTTTTTTTACAGATTTTACAGGTACAAAGTTATAGAATGGTGGTTTTCCAAAATCTAAGTGAAAATCAACGCATACGGGGGTATATCCGGCCTTTCTTAACATACCACAAAGGTTATTCCAATTGGATGAAAATTGGTGGTCTTTTATACCATTCGGGTGGTTCCAAAACTTGAGTTGAGCGGTAGAATGGGTACTAATACAAACGTATTTGTTTTTGATTTGCCTTTCTGAATTCGGTACATCAACAACAGGTCGTATGTACTCAGCATTTTGAAAACCAAGTTGTTTTGCAAATATCTGTTGAAGTGGAAGTGAGTGGTCTTCGTGTACCAACTTTATATGTTTATCCACTTCTATTTCAGTCCCTGGTGCAAGAAATTTGATATCAGGGAAACTTTTTTCAAACAATTTTGATAAAGATGTTTTTTGTAACATGAAATATACCTCATATCCGTAGTTCACCCTAAATCTTTCAAGATATGGCATGATAACCAAAATATCACCCAAACCAGCTGAGTTATCCGTAAGTTCAACAAGACACTTAATCATAATTTCATTTTTTCTATAACCATTTGTGGTGTAATTGACCTCTGACAAATATGTTGTTTTTTAGTTCCTTTGTAAACAGGACACCAATCCCAATCACCTGAATCGAAAACAAATACTTCATCATTCCAACATGAAATGCAAACATTCGGATTATGAATCCTTGTTACATTTTCTGTAAACTCATGACCATCTTTTGCAAACCCGTTAATCATGTAAGTATGTTTACCAATAGCCCAATTCAACCAAGATAGTCCTGAACCCAAACCAACAAATGCAGATGCTTGATTTAGATAGTTAATCACAGATTCTAGTGGTTCACTAAAAACATTAGTAACTCCATCAATATAGAATGGGGTTTTGGTTAGTGTTACCACTTCATACCCCTTTTCTTTAATCATCTTTGAAAGTTCAACCCAATATTCATATCTCCACTCTTTGCAACCCGATGTTGCCTGTGGACCGAATACAACATATTTGTTTTTGTTCGGACTTTCCATATCAGGTATGTTGATACCATAGTTTAATTCCTTGAAATCTAATCCCAATATATCTGTCGCGGTGAATTGTAGTGGGTGTAAATTTACCTGATTCGGATTTCTGTCATAGTCTTCCCACTTACCATTTTTCCTGAACCAACCTAATCTATATACAGATTTACAATTGTGTGACTCACCGGGTTTGATAAACTTTATATTTTTATACTCTTTCAAACCTTCGAATAAATTATTATGGAAGGTCGACATTATCACATTACACTTATGTTTTTTTGCAAACTCAACAGAGTAAGGTACCCAAGCTAAAGTATCACCCAAAGATTTCGATTCCATAGAAATCAAAACATTTTCACCTTCCAATTCTAGTTCATCTAACACTTCACCATTTATTCTAATTTGCCATGGTATATAGTATTTTTTACCACAGGCAACCCACATGTTATTTCTTATGGTTTCAGAATGGAGAACATCACCTGTATCTTTATTAACAAATTCAATCAAATAGATTCTATCTTCATCACCCAATATTTCAACTCTCGGACCATCCAAATATGTAACTACTACCTTGTTTTTCTTGAAGGACTTGATTTCAGTTTGAATATTTGAGACTCTTTTCATGAAATCTTCGATTGCGTTAAATCCAATTTTTGCAACTCGTTCCCAACTAAATTCTTTTCTTATGATTGTAGAATCAACCAAAGCAATTTTTTTGAGTGTATCATACTTTTCGTAGGATAGTCTCATCATTTCGGACAAATGGTCAAAGTCTGGTTCATAATAGTTACCAACCATTTCATTGAAGTGGTTATAACTGCTTTGGTTTGCTGGTTTCTCACCCAAAATATTAACAGGTATACCTCTACCTTCAGCGAACTCCAACTGACCCGAACAATTTGAATATATTGATGGGACACCACACGCCATCGCTTCGATAAGTGGTAAGTTCCAACCCTCACTTCTCGCACAAGAAACAAAACAATCACAAGACTTCAGTATGTTAATATAGTCTTCTCTCGAAGGGAAATGCAAAACTTTGATTCTGTCGTCTTCCAAACCATAATGTTTCAATCTTTCTTCTGTTGTCTTCATTCCATCGTTGGAGAAGGGATTATCAACAGATACAATCAAATCAACAGGTTCATCTTTATCGAATGTTTTTAAGAAAGCTTCAATAATTTCTTTGATGGATTTTCTATAATCCCATCTTCCTGCTAAGAAGAACTTGAACCTACCATCTGATGTTACTTCATGTTTTGCTTTATCATCAGGAAAAAAGACATTACCATCAACACCTTCAGGTACTACCTTAATTCTGTCCTCAGGATATCCCTGTTTAATCATGCAATCACGTTGCCATTTTGATGGGACCCACATTTCATGGAATTCAAGTAATTTATTGAAGTATTGTTCAGGTTGAAGTGTTGTTTCCCAAACATTATATGCAATCTTCGGACCACTATAAGTGTCGTAAAATAAGTGGTGGTTTGTTTCACACAATACGATGTTCAAATCATGTTCGAACTCCTTTTCTTTGGATGGGTAGATTGGATAGTTACCTCTTTTTCCATCACCTTCCCACAGGATTTGTTGGTACAAAATACTTTTATCTACTTCATTAAAGTAAGTTTCTTCATCGTGAGGAGTCAAGTTATAACCTTTCCAACTGTTACCAATAGTAAAGTTCCTCACTTTAATATCCGCATGTTTTGTTAAAGCTCGGAAGAAATCACGGGTATGTTGATTATAACCTGTATTACCAACATAAGAACCATGTGCGTATATTTTTGGTCTATCCATTATCAAAAATTTATTGAAAATATAGGTTATTGGAGTTATATTTCAAATACTATGGCACAAGGAGTACACAAAATAACAGAAGATTTCGAAAAAGCATTAAGTGACTATACAGGAGCACCTTATGCGATTGCTCTTGACAACATGAGTAATGCTTTATTTTTGGCATTATACTACGAAAAAAATGTAAAAAAATCGTTGACTAATGACATGGTGGATTGTCCTTCTAAAACTTATCCATCCGTACCATGTGAAATAATACACGCAGGATTAAAGGTTAATTTTATACCTGTTGAAGATAAAACTATCAAAGGACCATATAGATTATCGCCATCAAATGTATACGATTCCGCACTTCGATTCACTGCCGATATGTATATCCCTGGTACACATATGTGTTTATCATTTACAGGACCTTATAAAACATTGAAGTTAAGTAAGGGTGGGGCGATTATCACTGATGATTACCAGGCAATGCTTTGGTTCAAAAGGGCAAGATTTAGTGGAAGAAGGGAATGTTCATATCATGATGACCATTTTGATATGTTGGGTTGGAATTTCTATATGATGCCAGAACTTGCGGCGAGGGGATTACTGATGATGACACAATTTTATAATCTCGATGGAACTAAAAAAGATAATCCGGATTTGGAATTACCATATCCTGATTTATCTAAATTTGAAATATACAAACAATGAAAAAAAACTTAGTTTATTTTTCTATAGGGTTAAAAGATGAATATGCTGAAATGGTGAAATTGTCGTTGGAGTTGATGGACAAATCAAATCCTGATTATCTGGATGTTGTTATATTAACAGATAAAAACTATTTCGAAAGAAATTTTACAACTTATAAAAGAACAAAAACCTCGGTTTTTTTGTTACCTGAAATTAGAAATTCTGACCAATCATGCTTCAATCGACTTAAGATATTTTCATACCCCACAATCAACGAGTATGAAAATATCCTGTATTTGGATGCTGATACAATAGTAAATGTTAACCTAAACACACTTTTTGATAAGTGTGAAGAAGATGGAAAATTATATGCAGTTGTTGAAGATTATAATATTGAAAATCACAAGCGACTCCCATTCAGTTTGCAGACTTATAAAGATGATGATTTGGAGTATTTTGCAAAAAACAAAATATACACTTTCAATAGTGGTACCTTGATGTTCAAATCATCCCTTTTAATGAAAAAACATTTTGATAATGTTTTGAACATCATTGAAAACTATAACGGAGAATATTTTACAGACCAATCGTTCCTTAATTATTACTTCAATTCATATAATTTAACGAAGACCGATGTTATAAAAAAAGATGTTGATTACCTTTATATTGTGGAGTCGAACTATAATGAAAACTTAGATTACTCCAATAAAATTTTACACGTAATAACAGAATCGAATGGTAGTTTAAGTAAAATAGATATGATGAAAGAACTACAACGAAGAATTAGTGGTAATAAAAATTATCAACATAGAGATTATTGGATTGCGGATATTAACAATTATGTTGGAAAAGGTAAGGGTGTTGAAATCGGGGTTTTCAAAGGTGAGTTCTCGAAACAGATATTAAAAAATTGGGGTGGGACTCTTTACATGGTTGATGTATGGAAAGCCTTGGGTGATGAATATATTGATAGTAGTAACCACGCTCACCACACTACCGCATATCAGGAGGCGATGGATAATATTAAGGGATATGAAGATAGGGGTATTATGATACGAACAAATTCCAAAACCGCTAGTGAAATGTTCGAGGACGAATCACTAGACTTTATATTCATTGACGCGAATCATGCATATGATTACGTTGTTGAAGATATTAATTTGTGGTTTCCTAAATTGAAAAAAGGTGGTATGTTCTCAGGTCACGATTACATCCTTATGGATTGGTATAATGACCCTAATTTTGCTGAAAATAAAAAAGACAAACACATATACACATTCACAACTGATGGTAAGCCATTTTATAATGGAATTTTCGGCGTTAATCCTGCAGTCGACGAATTTTGTGAGAAAATGGGATATGAAGTTAACCATACAGGGGAATGGTTCTCAACTTGGTGGTTTATAAAATAAATAAAAATGAAGTTAGCTATTTTTGGTTACGGAGGACACGCAAGAGAAGTTGCATCAATGATTGACCATCCTGTCGATTTTTTTGTTGATGATGAATATTCGAATAATATTATTAAACCTATCAGCAGATTTGACCCTATGATTTATAAGATGATTGTTGCGGTTGCAGACCCATCGCACAGACAATCAATTGTCAACAAACTTCCGAATGAAACAAAGTATTTCAAGTTCATTCACCCAACCGCACTGATTACATCCAAAGATGTAGAAATAGGTGAGGGTAGTTATATAGGTCCAAATACTATTATAACAGTAAATGTTAAAATAGGTAAACATGCGATTTTGAATAGAGGTAATCAAATTGGACACGATAGTAGGATTGGTGATTTCTTTAGTGCGATGCCTGGCGCGATTGTATCAGGTAACGTGAACATCGGAAATAAAGTTTATATGGGCACAAACTCAAGTATTATTGAAAAGATTAACTTGGGAGATAACATAACAATAGGTTCTAATGGAACTGTCGTTTCTGACATAATTGAGAGTGGTACTTATGTTGGGGTACCGGCAAAAAGAAAATTATGATTATAGAACAACAAGAAGGTAAACTTAATTTTGTGTTGGGTGTATTCACACCTTTTGCAAAGGCGTTGACTGGAGGTATTGTTGCGATGCACAAATTAGCGAACGCAATTGCTAATAGAGGACACAACGTTTACATTTTTTGTCCACCTGAATTCCCACATGAAAATATAAAAGTCATACCATCCAACCTCACAAATGAAGAAGGGTTTGTTCAGAACTATAGTTGGGAAGGGTTCTCATTCCCATTACATACAACCATTTCAATATACCCACAAATTACGAGAGGAAACCCGTTCAATACTTTACATGTTTCGAGATGGATTTTATATGATACCGAAAAAGATATCGAGGATGGATACAGAGAAAATGATGTTTATTTCAACTACGGAAATTTCAAAACTTTCAGAAAACAAGAACATAGGGAATTAACGGTATTCAACTATTATTTCGATAAACTATACAAGACGAATTTTGGAGACAGGAAAACATTTTGTCATATCATACACAAACACACACCACCTAATGGTTTGGAGATATTCGAAAAGTTAGGTTCCGAAGATTTAACAAGTTGGAAAACAAGAGGGGCTTACGATTACTTGAGACAAAAGATGAATGAATACAAATATTTCCTTACCTATGACCAAAAAAGTTTTTATACTTTGGCTGCGGGTTTGTGTGGTACACAATCAATAATATTGAATCCTGGACCTTCATATGAATTCGCAGGAAATGCGTTTTCTGATTCGGAGGACTATAAAAACGTAATGACACCCACAGAATACAGATTACAAAATAGAATCCAAGCGTTTGGGGTTGCGTATGGTTGGGAAGACTTGAGTTGGGCAGAAAAAACAATAAATTTTGTTCCTGATTATTTGAAGGAACTTGATAAAATAGACAACAAATCAGTTGATAAATTTATAAAATATTGGGAAAACAAAGTTTATGGTAAATTATAGTATTATATACAAAGGTTGTAGTGAAGATAAAAGAGTCATCTACACAGAATTGAATGGACAAGGAAGCCAAAGGGTTATAATGAAAGTTTATAATACCTATTTGGGATATTCAGAAACCAACTCAGTTGTTACCTTCAATGAAGGAACTAACGTATGGCATTACTTAGTCAATAATTCAAAAAATAGGTACGTAGAATTCAGAGATGCAGAGACCTGTGAAATTGTTGGATTATTTGGATTGGAAGGGACATTGGATTTGAAGGACTATGACCACGACAATTATGTATATAATTTGATGAGAAGTCTTCCGTATAACGGCAAACATAATGTTTGTGCGGTTATCAATGAAATTGTTTGTCAAAGTGTTTATTTTGGTAGTTTTGTAGACATTGAAGAAGGGGATGTAGTTGTGGATATAGGTTTTAACTATGGGTTATTTTCAATAAATGCTCTGAAAAAAAATCCAAAAAGAATTATTGGATTTGAACCGAATTCGAGACTTGTAGAAGTTTTCAAAAAAAATGTAAAAGACACAATAATCGAGGTACACAACTGTGCGGTTTCAGATACTAATGAGACAGTCAATTTCTATGAAAGTGTTAACTCAGAAATGTCCACCATTGTTGATGAGTTTTACAGGGACAATACTTTCAATGTTACTGAAGTTGACGGGTGGAGCTTTATGCATTTGATGAATTTACACAATGTAGATAAAATAGATTATTTGAAAGTAGATTGCGAAGGTGCGGAATATAAGATATTCAGAGCCATACCTGATTACTACCTTTCCAATAATGTTAAAAAAATTGCAATCGAATTTCATAATAATTTTGAGCATGAAAATGTCCAAAACTTAATTAAAAGGTTAAGTGGTTTAGGGTTTGAACTTACCCATACAGTACAAGGAGATTCCCCAATAGGAATGTTATATGCAAGGAAATAAAGTTGTTCTGATTCAAGTATGGTTCGGACCCATTCCTGATTATTTTTGGTATCATTATGAAACAACCAAGAATATAAAAGGGTTTGATTTTTTATTTTTCACTGACCAAAATATAAAATTAGATTCACAAAATTATAAAGTAATTCAAACTTCAGTTTCCGAGGTGGAAAACCTACTCCGAAGTAGGTTGGGTTCTGAAATAAAAATCAAATCGAACAAAAAGGCGTGTGACTTGAAAGCCTCTTTCGGTGATATATTTTCAGAATATATTAAGAATTATGAATATTTTGGTGCCTACGATATAGACACTCTATTTGGTGATGTACATAACTATACATCAGATTTGATAGGTAAGTATGATATAATTTCTATTGCTGATGAAAAATTCCACAATAGATTGTCAGGTCCTTTTTTGATTTTCAGAAACGATGATAATTTGAAAACTGAATATAGAAGTCAAGAATTCATAAAATGTTTCGACAATCCTGAAGTTGAATGTTTCGAAGAACAATACTTAGACCAAAAACTCAAAGACAAATATAAAACCAAGTTCTTGTATTCTATAAATTGCGAAACAGAAAATGGTGGTAAAAACACCTACGAATGTTATTGGTCCGGCGGTAAAATATATGTGGAGGGAGAAGAAAAATTACTTTATCATTTTTATCATAAGAAACATACAAGGATAGACAGAATCGGAAATATTATTATTGCAAAATACAATAAGGTATTGTTAGAAGATTTTTATTGGGTAGTATCATTTACTAAAAACTACGAAGGATTATTTCATAATTTGTTAAAATCTATCAAAAAGTATTCCAACAGAAAATGTATAATATATTCTATAAATTACGATTATGTATTACCAATAGGTGATTTATCAAGTGAACAGTTCATCATACGCAGAATCAATATTGCTGAAGGAGATAAAGATAGCAGGGGTAGAGATAACAACATTATAAGTTCAAAACCATTAATTAACTATGATGTCATACAACACTTCCCAAACAAAAAATTTGTTACAATTGATTCCGATATCTATTTCACAGTGAACTCAGACGATATTTCAAAGTACTTCGACGTTCTCGAATATTACCCTTTGATAAATTCACACATACATGAAGTGATATACCTAAACAACATCTACCCAAATGAAGAATGGACAAGTCCGTTACAATTACTTTTGGATGAAATGGGAGTTGTTGATTTTGTTGTACCAAGGAGAAAAACAAACGTTGTACTTTTTGACAAAAGAAGTGAATGGTTTTTTATTGAGCAAATGGAGATATATCAAAAATACAAAAATAAAAAACCAGGTATATTAG
>Ga0315903_10005424_pt1 | contig 16632 bp, 8 predicted proteins | sample LakEriMetagenome_7_FD_203524 | JGI IMG/M metagenome (GOLD analysis project Ga0315903, IMG submission 203524) | Freshwater fungal communities from buoy surface, Lake Erie, Ohio, United States - Buoy 2 MA119 | ecosystem: Environmental > Aquatic > Freshwater > Lake | place: USA: Lake Erie, Ohio...
CACTCATCATCATGAACAACCTGGCTGGTGGCTACGAGGCTGCGGGCCAGTTGGATAAAGCCGTGCCGCTGTACGAGCAGACCCTGCAGCTGATGAAGGCTAAACTCGGCCCCGAACACCCCACGACACTGGCCATCATGAACAATCTGGCTAGTGGCTGCAAAGCTGCTGGCCGACTAGACCGGGCCCTGCCGCTGTACGAGCAGACTTTGGAGCTGAGGAAAGCAAAACTCGGCCCCGACCATCCTGACACGCTGACCAGCATGGGCAATCTCGGTATGGCTTACATGGACTCCGGGCGAATTGATGAAGCGATTTTCCTGATGGAGGGGGTATTTGCCAAAGGCGAGCGATTCCCGGCCCTAAGCCGTTTCAGAGCGCCGTTACGTTCCGCCTATGTCAAGGGAAAGCATCTCGACAAGTTTACTGCCTTCGCGAATCAGGAGCTTGTCGAGGCCAGAAGTTCCCTTAATCCAAACTCAGCAGATCTGGCAGGAGTACTAGTCTCAATTGGCAATGATTTTCTGACCCTGGGCGACTACCAACGAGCTCGGGAATTGCTGGATGAAGGCCTCAACATCCGCAGACAAGTTGCTCCGGAACTATGGAACACGTTCAATGCCCAATCGCTATTGGGTGCGGCTTTACTGGCCCAAGCCCAATCGATTGAAACCGACAGCCCCGCCGATGGCAAGGCGAAAATCCTTGCGGAGGCTGAGCCGTTGTTGTTTCAGGGTTATGAAGGGATGAAACAGCGCGAGTCGACTATTCCGTCCCAAGCTGCCAATGCCATCCCCGAAGCTCTCGACCGGTTGATTGAACTCTACGCGCTGCTCGAAAGACCGGACGAAGTTGCCAAGTACCGCGAGCTGCGTCAGGGCTATCCCCCGGCCTCGCCTCCGGCGCCGAACAAGTGACCCTCAGTCCTCGGATCAAGGTCCACAAACAGCAATCGAAGACACCTATCCTATCGACTCAAACCATGACACCCAACAATTCCGAAACCGGATCGTACCCTGGACCGCACCCGTTCTCTGACGCCCGCCGCTGCCCCTCCGACTTAGGGGGATGGCCGGGTGTGCTCCCCCCGTGCCAAGTCCCGCATCTTGATTTGGCTTGATGGCGGCCCAAGTCACCCGGAGATGTGGGATCCCAAGCCCCAGACGCCCGAGGAAGGCCGTGGACCATTCCGGGCAATCGGTAACTGCTCCCCTTCCCAATAACTTCTCCGGTAAAAATAAGGGAATCTTTTGGCCAGATGGGCCTTGTAGACAGCCGTCGTCCCAAATCGGTCGTGCTTGGCTTGCTGAGCTGCTGAGCAATCGAAAAGTCAAAGAACAAATACTTATTTCAAGGATTGGTGAGATGGCTAAAAGAACATTGATTCTGACATGGCTCTTTATTTCGTTGACTCTAGGTGGTTGTTCAAATTCGCGGCATGACTGGGAATCGTTGATTCAGGAAGCAGCTAGTACGGACCCAACCACAGACGAGGAAACGCTCGAAAAACATAAGACGAAAATAATGACGGCGTTGAATGCAGAATTAAAGAGAGCTTCCTCGGAACAAGTCACGGAAATTGGAAAGGCCTACACGGCCTTCCTTTTGGAAGACTTTAATGTCACATACAACCAGCGTACGATAGCTCCGCCTGAGTCAGCCAGATTTCAAGCGTCTCTGACAGCTGGCATTCGACTTTTTCGCGATAAGGCCCCCGAATGGGGAGACCGAACCTTTCGCCAGCTGATTCCAGACGAAGCACAGTTTTCAGAGTGGATGCCAAGTGAGAGCAAGAACTTTGCTATGGCACTTAACTATCTCAAAGGGTTGTCATCAGCCAAGAATTCAATGTTGAACGAGTCGGGTGCCGCTGTTTCAGATGAGTCTTTAGAATTGTTGCTCAAGCGTGTGATAACCTTGACTTTCGAATGTCAAAGCGAAACAAATCAACTTGCCCTTGCCAATGCAGTGTTCTCCGATTGGGCCCAAGATTTACCGCTTGTCCGCAGTCACCTTAAAGAGATGATGGAGGAATCCAATTCATTCATTGCTGCTGAGATATTTGAGAAATATGGTAACGCATTCGACCTTCCGAAGCCTCTTGGAACCTATAAGAACGTTCTTCAGACTGCTGCTCAGCGCGGAAACTTAGAAGAACTTTTTTCTGCATCGGAGGATTACATGGTTCGTTGCAAGAACATTGGTGTTGACCCCATGCCCATTCTTGAAAAGGCATTTGCAGGTGCATTTGAGCGTCCGCTTAGCCGGTTGGACAAAGATCCGGAGGAAATTCTCGCGATTTATTCGACAGCCAAGCGCCTTGATCAGAATTTGTTAGATAAATTAGCTGCGCAACTCGATAATGCGATTAGTACAAAACTTGAGTTGGTGTTAGATTCGGGTGATATTGATCGCATCAGAAGCTTTATAACTGCAGTCGCAAAAGTCGATGTGTCGGAACGTACTCTGGTCCAAAAATATCTGCCCTCGTTGGCCTTTGGCGAATCACCAGCTGAAATGGCAAAAACGATTGCTTTTTTGAAAGCCATGTCTCCCGGGCCATCCCGCGCACGATTGATTATCGATCTCCTCGGACAGAATCGGTTGGACGTCATGCGTTTGGAAAGCCTGGTAACCATGGATCTCCAAAACGAAGAAGTTGCCGAAATCCTGCCATTCCTTCGTCAGTTACCAATTGACAAGGATCCCCGATTTAAAGCGGTCGATGTTTTGTCCCTTGTCGCCAAGATTGAGAGCCCCAAGCTTCGGCAACTTCTGATCGAATCAACGATGAGTGCTCTTTCGGGACTTCAATTGCAACATCTGCTGGTCCTCGCCGATGCAGAATTGACGAGCGAAGAATCGGAAGCGATTTTGCGATCGCTCGAGGGGGCAACTTTTCAGACCGACTCGTCAGAGTTTTTCCGAAGGGATTTTTTACAACTCGTGGGCCGATTCAAGAATCCTACGATTGCAAACATGTTGATCCGTAAGGCAGTAGTTTTATTTGAACTAACCTTTGCCGAAATTGATCAATTGGTTGAACTCGAACCCAAAGATTTGGCGGCAGGAGAGTTGGCAAATGAAGCATCGGAAGCGATTGCCAAGGCAATTGAGAATGGTGATTCGGCCAGTGAGGTTAGACGTTTCTACGAAAAGAATATGAAAGGTCTGAATCTCGTTTCGACCCCGGATATTGCACAGGCTTGTTTTGACGACGCGCTGATAAACGGCCAAATTCCGGTAATTCGCCGTCATGTTGCTCAATTAGTCCTTCACAAGAGTTGCCAAAACGCTGAAAACGCCACAAGGCTGTGGTCATCTATCGCGAAAGAAATTCCAACGATCGCGGTGAGCGGCAAGAAATGGGACGATGAATTGGTCGATCTTATTGCGCTTAACGCGCGACTCGATACAAAGACAAAGGACGTCATTAAGCAATCCCTCCTCGATTTGCTCAAGACAGACCCGCTTGACGACCTCGCCATCGTAAATCTGTGTAACGAGATTGCCAGAACAGATCTTTTTACCAACAAAGAACTTGCTTTGGCTGAAATCAAGACATTCGGATTGTGCGATGAAGCAGAGGTTCCAGACTTAAACCTGGTAAGTCGCGTTCGTGATCAACTGGAATTGTTATATCAGCAATTCGGAAGCGATGTCGACGCGATATCAGCAATTGACCCTATTACGCAATCATATAAGAAATACGTGGCGGCCTTGGCTCGCTCTGGCAGTGCGACCCGCCAGGATTTATTGCAAGTGTTTGATTTAGCTTCAGATAAAAAGTATGGCGATCCAGGGCTGTTACTTCCATTGTCCGAGCGTATTCTAGCTGTTGATGACTTGGAAAATTCACTTGAGGTACTTGAGGACGTTTCGCGGTATCTGAAACTCGCCCCTGAACAACACGACCACTTGGGGACTTCGTTGCAACGTCTGTTTCGAATGTCTATTGACAAGAAGTCTTGGCTTGAAGCGGAGAAGTACATCGATTTGCTGCGAGCCAAACAATCTCTTACGGCCACTGAAACGAAATTGCGAGAGAGTTTGGAGGAGGCGATTCATGCGTCGAAACTTGCAAGCCGTTGGAAGGGTCGAATGATCCCCTTTACGGTTATCTTGACTAAAAATGGCGTAAGAAGCCAAAACAAGCAATCCCTAGTCATCAAGGAAATCAAAGGAAACGCTCTGACCGGTACCATTGAAGAGCATTTTGGAAGTGTAATGTCGGAGTTTACCGGAGAGATTGGCTTAGATGGCTTGTCTTTTACCTTCGAAGAATCTCGTGGTAACGGCATGCCTAAGAGTACTGTTAGACTGTCTCGGACTGAACGATCAGAAGATCCGTCTGCGGTTGATTTTGCAGGCCTGGAGAAGGAATGCCCGATCTACTTGCTCAAGGGAAGAGACTACGACTTGTATGTCGCGGATATCCCACAAAATATTGAGTTCTTGTACTGCCGAAACTTGGGTGAACCGAATTGGGGTTTTTTCTCCCCGCCATTTATAAATTTAAAATCACAATATTTGTTTCATCCAATTGCAAAACTCGAAGGCGTGGGAAGGCAAGTTCCAGAGTTTGATATTTCCGATTTATGCAAGGGCCAAGAGATCGAACTGCGAGGAAGGATCTATCTGGATAAGGGAGTCGTTGCTCGCGAAGGTGTCAATTTCTTTATTGATAACAATACCAATCCGCTGAAGTCGTACGATCTCTCGTCATCGTTTCCAGGTCCCAACCGAAAGTTAATTGAGCAAGAGATTTCCTTAAAAGTCCCTGCTGGCTCTAGAAAGTTGGTTATTAGCTTGTTTTCTGAGACTGATGAACTAATGAAGTCTCATTCCAATGGACAAGCGATGTGGATAAGTGGATTCCGGGCAATTAGGAAAGAGAGTTCTTCAAGCAGTCAGAGTGATGCCGAAACCGAAAATGTATCGAACGTCCGTGTATTCCAGCTTGTGGGGAGAGGAAAGCAAGGAACTTACGCGTATGATACTGAGATCCGTGTGTCTATTTCTGGGAGCGTTTTTGAAGGTCGGCAAACTCTTAGGAATCCGGACGGATCGACATTGACCATTGATGCGAAAGGAAGCTATCGGGACGGAAAAGTCGAGGCCAAGGTGTATCGCGGGGCCGAGGAATGGACGCGTTGGAGTGGAAGCTTTGATATGAATACCGGGAATTTGGACCTCGAGTTCTTTCCTTTGAATCCTAAAGCGAATCCAACTCCAGGGACGCTTTCGTTATTCCTAAAAAAATGACCAATTCCATTTTTATGTTTGGATTGAATTCTCAGAATAGGTCGGCAGAGTATAAATGCGAACGAACAGCACCTCTGGCAATGAAGTGTTCTTGCAAATCGGCATGGTTACGTGGGGTACGCAATCCTAGCTGCCCCACTTATGATTTTGTCATGCTGGTTTGGCTACTCTCCGTTACTTGGATAATACCCAGGTCTTTGGGCTATAGGAGATGATCTGTACGCTTATTGGCCGAGCGCTCGGTTGACTTATCTAATGATTTCTGTTGCGACTTGCATAGTTGGAGCAATGCTCTTGTTCCGAGGTCGGGTACTTCATCTTCGCTACGTAAAAGACTTGAAGGATCACCAAACTAGCCTGGCAACTCGGTGGCGCGCCATGAAACTGGTCGAGGTATTCAAAGTAAAAGGCCGGTTCAAACACTGAAATCTGAAGCTAAGACAACATTCAAGCGTTTGCAAATGCAGGTCGAATCCGAAATTCGCCAGCGTTTTGCTCATACGACGGCCAACCTGTACCATTCTTGGGAGACAAATAAGCTGTTTCTTGCAAAGGATTGAGTCCAATCATCTAGACACGGCGCAATTTAAAAACAGGGCCAAATTGGAAATTGGTTTTCAGTGACATGAGTGGGGTAGGCCTTCATATTGATGTTCATGGTTAAAATGTATATGAAAAGACAAGTTTCCCAAGCTCAGCACACGTCGAATGCTCCGCCTGATGGCGATTTCATGGCGAATCGTTCGGGGTATTGGGGCTACGGAGTATCGGCAGCCGTGGCGATTGGTTTGGTATTGTGGTTTGGCTTACCCGGCGTTTTCGCCCGCTACCCCGGCCGGGCGGTGTTGGGGGATGATTTGTATGCCCAATTCCCGATGACGCGCGGGACCTGCATGCTGATAGCCTTGGTCTCGGCGTTGGCGGGAACCGGTTTGTTGATGTTGGGGCGCTCGATACATCGGAAATATCGCGAGGAATGGGATGCCTATCTTCGCGATATTGCCATGCAAGAAGAGCAACAGCGATTGCGATTTCCCGATACAAAGTACGTATACGAGTTGTCATTTCGCCGTCCTTTGCGAGTGGGAACTGGCGTTGGCGCTGACGTTTTGGCATTTGAAGAACTTTGCCGAAATATTCTCAACAACGTTCGAAGTTCTGCCGCGAAAGCCGCCAAGAGTGGGTATTGTGAATTGGTGCCGCTGCAGCTTGCCAACAACTGTGACGGTCCCTTGGATTGGTGGATCGGGTTCAACTATTACAACGAAAAATGGAAATCAATCCGGTTCGATATCGTGGGGAGGAGTTTTGGTGGAGAGGTCGTAGTCGAAGTGATGGGAAGTGTAGCGATGAAGTTTCCTGGCGACCCTGCGCCGTATGCTAAACAGGTTACACCGGTGCCAACGACGGAAACGGCACGTGAGGTCTTGCAAAAGTCCGTGACTCACCAGCGTTCACAGACAAATTCGCCCCACGGCAATTCAAGCACAAGTGGAACGTCAGAGACCTTCACGCCGCATTACGTCGAGGATGTCCACGGGGATTACGACAAAGATTTTGCTATTTGGGGGAACGCCCACAAAGACGCCAAAGGGCTGTTTGATCATATCAAGCAAACCATAATCAAGACGATTGAAACCCAGATTCAGGCGGTCGAGGCCCAGCCGCTGCAGGATAGCAATGAGCGGAGAACTCACCGTGGCGGAATCTGAACGCGATGATCGAGGTTTCATTGCCTGGTGGGAACTTCCGGAAATCCCCGACGTGTTGCAGGGGAATGGGCTGTTGAACGCAGAGAAGCCGGCGCGAGTGGCTGAGCATTACGCGATCTGGCGGGGTTTGATCCACGGTTTGGCCGCGTTTGCTGACCAATTGACCCTTTGTTTGCGATACCGGACTCTGCCGGACCGGCAACAAATTCGCGTTTTCGTGGGATGCCGAATCGAATTGGATGGTGCGGCGGCCGCTGGTCGCGTTCCCAGCGTGGACGAGGTCATCGCGACGACGTTTGAACGAATCGGAGCGAAGCCTCGGAGGCTTGATCCCGCCGAAAATCGGGATAGCCAGGCTTGGTCACTGGCCGCCAGCCCTCACGATCCGCAGGATGGGATAGCGCATATCTGCCAGTGGTTTGGGCGTCATGAATGGCAAATTGCGAGATCGAGGCTGGACAATGACAAACAGAAATGGCGTTGGAGCCTGCGGCCTTTTGGGGAACCGGCGGGGACGGTGGCGGACATTGCCAAAGTCCTTTTTGACGCTGGAATGCAGTCGACTGGACCAAATGGGGCGGCAAATAAGTCGAGTTTCTGTTGTTTCAGCGTCTATTTGCGGCCTACGCACTTAACCGTGGCGGAATTGCAATGGCTGTGGAACCAGGCAATCGTGCTCGGTCGCCATGCGTATGTGGGCCAACGCGGTGAAGATGATTCGGCGGGAAGCGTTTTCGACCGCTCGATGGAGGTAGAATCAAACAACATCCAACATTTTGCGTCGCAATTGGAACCAGCATTTACAGTGATGGGTGAAGTTTTGGTTCGGGGGAGCGACAGCGACGCCAATCGACAGCAGGCGATTCGGCTGGCCAAGGCTATTGCGGCAACGATCAGCCGGAACCAGCGAATTCCCGAGACCGCGGCTTATCCTGAATTACTGTCCGGCAAGTGCCTGGTTGCTGAACCGCAGGAAGCGGTTTCTCGCAACGAGTACGGGGATTACTCCGAGCGGGTACGCAACGACCACGATACCGAGGAATCGCGAGCCTACGCTTTTGATTCGTTTGACAATTTGCGGATTCGGCATTGGATTTCCTGGGCGTTTGGAATGGGCGAGCAGGAACGGCGCATTCCTTACTTGTGCAACGCCAGCGGTGCCGGCGTGTTGATGCGTTTACCGGTCGATGTGGGGAATGGTTTGCCCGGAATTCCGGTTCGCCAGGCTCCCCCTGATTTCGATCCCGGTCATGCTCGCGTGGTTCAGGCTGAGGGCAATGAGTGCGCTTTTGAGGAGCCACCTTTACGCGAAACACAACCCGATGACGTGATCGTATTGGGTGAGCTGCATTCAGGGGGACCGATTCGGATCAGGGCGGCAGACTTGACTCGTCACACGCTGGTGGTAGGCAATACGGGAAGCGGTAAAACCATCACCACGATGCACCTGCTGCGGCAACTCAAGGTGCCGTTTTTGGTTCTGGAGACGGCCAAGAAAGAATATCGCGGCTTAATGGCCTCCAGTGGATTTTCTGATGCGATTCAAGTCTTTACACCGGGCAGTGAAGGTGTCGTTCCTCTGCGAATCAATCCGTTCGAACTGTTGCCAGGCGTGCGTGTTGAATATCACGTAGGGGCGTTGCAAACGTGTTTCGAGGCGGCCTTGCCGTTGCAAGGACCGCTGTTTGCCATTCTCGAAGAGGCACTTGTAGCGGTTTATCGGAAACTTGGCTGGCGGATGGACGAAGCGCGTCCGCCATTGAATTTACGCAGCAAGCCATTTCCCACAATGAATCTGTTCGCCATGATGCTGCGGGACATCGCCGACAAACGGGGTTATGCCGACGAATTCAAGAACAACATTACCGCCGCCATCTCTGGTCGCATTTCCCCAATGACGATTGCCTCGGGTACCAGCAAGGGCAAACTGCTGGACTGTTACGTGTCGTATCCCAGCCTGCCAGAGCTATTCACGCGGCCCACTGTGCTCGAACTAAATGATTTACGCACGGAAGAAAAAGCACTGGTCACGATGATCTTGCTGGTGTTCTTAAGGGAATACCGTGAGATGGAGCCGCAACGGCAAAACGCTGCAGGTGGCCTTCGGCATCTGGCCGTTATCGAAGAGGCCCACAACGTCTTGGCCACACCGAAGGCTCAGTCGGGCGAGGACGCTCCAGACACGAGAAATGCCGCAATCGAGCGGTTTTCGAATATGCTGACCGAGATGCGATCGCTAGGACAGGGTATTCTGATCGCTGATCAAAGCCCACATAAAATATTGCCGGACGCATTACGAAACACCAATCTGCAGATCGTTCACCAACTTCGAGCAGAGGATGATCGTGAAGCCGTCGCATCCAGTATGGTGATGTCAACGGAGCAAGTGAACTACGTGGCCAAAATGCGTCCTGGCCAAGCTGCTGTCTTTTATACGGGACTTGAGCGGGCAACTTTTGTACAAATTCCCGAACCCCTATTAACTGAGGACGAACGTCGCCAGAGCCGGGCTCTAGCCGACGACCGCGAGTTACGTCGATTGATGCAGCATAGACAGCCGGGCAACGGGCTGTTGTGGGACCACCCGCGCCGCTGGCCGCATCGTGGCTGTCTTTATTGTCCGGTCAAACCAACATGTCCAGCCAAAGATTTCGGCCACCGAGTTGCAATCGATCTGTGTCGTGATGGCAAGGATGCGTTTCAAGTCCTTGTCGCCGAACCCGGAAAAGAGAATTGGGACCGTCGCTACAGTGCGTGGGTAAAGCTCGTTGAACAACAGCGAATGTCAAGTGGCATTGCCCCAGTGCCTGGATTGTTTTGGTGTGCGCTGACACATGTATTTGCCAGTAGTCTGGAACAACACGACTCCAACCATCCTTTACGCCACAAGCTTGAACTGGCCAGCGTCATTCTTTGGGACGGATATATGGACTTCAAGAAACGACTTGAAAAAGCGAAAGAGAAGAGTCATGAGTGAATGCAACGATGTCCGCCCTCCTCCGCCTCCACCTGAAATCAAGGAAGTGAGGAAAGAAATGGATTCCATCCAGAATTCCGAAAAGGATGCTCTGGTCGCATTGCAATCGGCTGAATTCGACAAAATGGCCGAGGAAGCTGCTTTGCGAATGGAAGAGGCCGTCTTGGCTCGAGACGAGGCATGTCAGTCTGAAGATCTTTCGCTTGACGACATCCAGGAAGCATTGAAGATCGAGGAAAACGCCATACGAGAGATTGAACATGAAAAGGTAGAAATGGAATTAGAGGAAAAGAAATCGGAAGAGGAGCGACTGGCACTGAAAACAGAGGGAGAAGCGAGAATAGAGCGTGAGATGGCCTTGGAAGCGGAATTAGAAGAGAAGGAGCGCCAACGTGAACTCGATGAGACTTTGGCCGAGGAGTGCAAGTTGCTTCTCGGCACGCAACCGGACTCGCATACTCTCAGGCTTTGGGAAGGCGCAAAGAAAGTCGTCCACGACGTGTTTATGGCCGTCCCTGATGGCGATAGAGGTGCTGAAATCCGCGAGCCCGATATTCCTTGGCACCAAATGGGTGAGTCAACTTTGCTCGCTTCGGCCTTGGTTGCAGCAATGTACGGCAAACATTTTGGCGAAACCCTAGACCGACTAAAACAGTCGGAAACGTTTCAGTCATTGATGAGTCAACTTAAGGATCAAAAAGGCACCCGTTTTTGAACTTAGGCAAAATTCATGAATCGAATTAAGTCAAATGATTTACAAATAGCTTCCGCAACTTGGAAGCTTTCAAATTCTCGTTTCGCCGTCAGTGAAATGCACCGTCGGTCAAAATAGCAGGCCAATCTCAACGATTTCAAGAAGAACTTCAAGTAATTCGTTTGTTGGTCAACATCGAAACAAAGCTCACCCGGGGGTAGCCTCGGAATGAACAGCCCTGTGGTTCGAACGAAAATGTAGGGGAGCGGCTCTGTAGAAAACTGCAGGAATTGTACGAACTGAGCTGCCCGCTGGTTCGTATTCGTGGCCTTGAGTACGACCAGCAAATCACCCAAAGACATTCTCTTGACCGCGCTGAGCGTGGGTCAAGCCAAGCTCTCGGATTACTCTCATCGCAATAGTCCCAGGAAGTTTACCCAGCCTCAGCTGTTTGCCTGCTTGGTTCTCAAGACCTCACTCGGCCTGGATTATCGAGGCTTGGAAGGACTGCTCGACGATTCGACTGACCTTTGTCAGTTGATTGGACTGGAGTCGGTGCCGCACTACACGACCTTTCAAAAGGCGTCACGCAAACTACTCACCAACGCGCTGGTGCAGGCACTGCTGGATGAAACTGTGATACGTGCCTTGGGACGACGCAAGTCCGTCGAACATGCGGCGATTGATTCAACGGGGCTCGAGTGTTCAGCCGCGAGTAACTACTTCGTCAAACGTCGGGACCGCGTAGAAAATCCTTGGAAAACGGTGACTTACAACCACTACCCCAAGCTGGCGATCGTCTGCCGAACTGATGACCATTTCATTCTCGCCTTCGCAAGTCGGCGCGGCCCCAAGCCTGACGTCGATGAGTTCAAAGACCTGATTTCAGTAGCCGCCAAGCGAGTCAAGCTTCGCTGTATTGTTGCAGATGCTGGCTATGACTCCGAAAGCAACCATCGATTCGCTCGCGAGTCGCTCGCCAGCCGCTCAATCTTTCCAGCCAAGCATGGACGTCCCACCAACAAACCGGCTACCGGCAAGTATCGACGCCTGATGCAAGTTCGCTTTGATCTTGAGACTTACCGGAAACGAGTCCAGGTGGCTCTGTAGAAAAGTATAGAGCACCAGAGGATCATGAGGTTGTGGGTGAGAACAACCAAGGCGAGTTCGCGGACTTGTCCCCAGCGACTTCTCGCTCTCACATGATTTCCGAGTCGGCGTTTAATCATCGAGACGACGGTTTCGACCTGAACTCGCTTTCTGTAGGTCTTTCGGTCGAAGCGGACCTGCATCAGTCGTCGGTACTTGCCGCTGGCTGGTTTGCTGGTGGGGCGCCCGTGCTTGGCTGGAAAGATTGAGCGACTGGCGAGTGACTCACGAGCAAACTGATGATTACTTTCGGAGTCATAGCCAGCATCCGCGACAATGCAGCGAAGCTTGACTCGCCTGGCGGCTACTGAAACCAAGTCCTTAAATTCATCGACGTCTGGCTTGGGACCGCGCCGGCTGGAGAAGGCGAGGATGAAGTGGTCACAAGTTCGGCAAACGATCGCCAACTTGGGATAGTGGCTGTAAGTCACTGTTTTCCAAGGATTTTCCACTCGGTCCCGACGTTTGACAAAGTAGTTGCTCGCGGCAGAACACTCCAGCCCCGTTGAATCAATCGCCGCATGTTCAACTGTTTTGCGTCGCCCCATAGCCCGCGTCACGGTTTCATCCAGTAGTGCTTGGACGAGGGTGTTGGCAAGTAGTTTGCGTGACGCCTTTTGAAAGGTCGTGAAGTGCGGTACCGACTCCAGTCCGATCAATTGGCAGAGGTCAGCCGAATCATCGAGTAGTCCTTCCAGGCCTCGATAATCCAACCCGAGCGAGGTCTTGAGCACCAGACAAGCAAACAGCTGAGGCTGGGTAAACTTCCTGGGACTATTGCGATGAGAGTAATCCGAGAGCTTGGCTTGACCCACGCTCAGCGCGGTCAAGAGAATGTCTTTCGGTGATTTGCTGGTCGTACTCAAGGCCACGAATACGAACCAGCGGGCAGCTCAGTTCGTACAATTCCTGCAGTTTTCTACAGAGCCGGATGGACCCACTTATTTCATAAGCAGCCTGCTGCCGGATGCGAAACTTCTGGCCAACTACGTCCGCAGACACTGGACCGTGGAGAATCAGCTTCACTGGTCACTGGATGTAAGTTTTACAGAGGATAGCAGGCGGATCCGCGTTGGGAACGGAGCGGCTATTTTTGGGCACCTAAGACGAATCGCTCTGTCGGTCATCAAACGAGACACTTCGCTGCCCAAAACCTCGCAACGTGCAAAAAGACTCAAAGCCGGATGGCCAGTAGAAGCCCTCGAACCGATAATTGGCGACAATTAACGCAGTTTTCAAATGCGAATAATTTGCCGTCTGTTCAAACCAACAAAATCGGATGGCAGGAGCAAGAACCAAACCATTGGAGGGCGTGATAATCGACCACCCATCCCAAGGGTTTTATCGATAGGCAATCCGCAGGTCTAAAACAGGCCGTCTTCGACGAGCCTTTGCGATCCCAATGCCGGCCATTGTCGCCACTACAAGTGACGTATTCGGCTCAGGAACAGCCGAAAAGGCACTGCTATATGTTGTCGCTACGGACAGGTTGTCGACGAACTTATCGCCATCAGTTCCATTTAAGTTCCTAAATGCAAAAAATCGGAGAAAATTCGGATCGGTAATGCCATCGCTTGCCATGATTGAATTGCTGCCATCGGGACTGTCTACCGCGAGAACAGCAGTGTACGACTCCATATGAAATCCATGAACGACACGATAAGTGCGGTCTGGCAAGAAAGTCTCTGCCAAAAATGGCCTGCTGCCGTCGAACCCCCGAGATATACCAATCCTATAACCGCTTGGTGCGGACGCTAAATACAATCTGGACACAAAACGAGCGCTGCCAGAGGTTACATCTCCGAAATGCGCGAAATACTGCCCATCCTCCGAGCTTGGAAGGTCAAACGACGAAACTCTCAAGTCGAATCCAGCAAAAACCCACCCAGACGTGATTGCTTCGAATTCTCGATTGTAGTCGCCAGTGAAGTCGTCGTCGAGAAACAATTCACCGTTGACTATCGTTTGCCCCCCGATACCACTGTGGCGACTCCACGGAAAAGGAAGTTCTCCATCAGCATAGTTGAAACTATCTTGGAAAATGATGTCTGCTTGCAAGCCAGCGCAAAGCAGGCATGCTCCAAAAAAAAACAAATACCGAATGTATCTCATAGTTGTTACCAATTCCTAGATTTAAAAAAAGGAACGTTGCAATTTGTAAAATTGAATTTGATATTGTTCGCGCACTCGCTCGATCGCTCCACGAATTCTGTTGTAGAGTTCCGAGGCTACTTCCTCCGTATAAGAGAATCGCCCTCGCCCTGTTTTTTGAGTTGTTCCGAGTACATGGTGTAAAATTGTTCCAAATATCAAGAATGGCTTGGAAATAGTCCAAACTAAAGTCGTTTTAGTTGTTGAAACGTTAGTTCGTAGTTTTCGCCGACCTTTTTTGACCACACTCCCTCCAATAAACTACTTGCAAGTGATGCAATTTGCGGTTTTAGGTGATGTTTCAATTTCTCTGCTGAACATAAAAAGAGACTCGCAGATGAATCCGTCAAATGCATTGAGATTGATTGCCAAAAAATGTTCGTTTGGGAAAAAAAGATAGAGCTTTTCAGTGGTTTCGGCCCCGTTAAGTCCCAACTTGGCCGCGCGAGTTACTTCCGGAGCGAATAATTTGGAGGCGAAAGGTAGGCTTCCAGTTGCATTAGACGCCCCCCCCCCATCGACAGGTGGTGCTGGGAAGTGGCGGCCATGGCACTTTAGATTTGGGCGGGGCATCCGGGTTTAGCGTGGCTACCTTCCCACTGCGGAGCCCGAAGCCGAACCTCCTGAGTTTGAAAAGCCCGGCAATTCAGCGATACGGAACGACATCCTCCTTTTAAGGTTGGTTTTATGGTTTTCGCATACCCATTCGAAGGCCGGAAAAACCGTGAATTCCTGTTTGAAGAGAAGTCCGGTACGATTAGTTCTCCTTCAATCGTTCAAAGTTTTCAAGCTTATCCAAGTGGATCTGAAGATAGTCGCGAAACTGAGGCGCTGAGCCACCATAGGGCGAGAGGATTCCACTGACTCTTATCGTTTTTCCCTTTAACGATTCAAGCTCGATGCCTTGCTGGATAATCTCGGCGAACTTCGTTCGATTTATAAACAAAAGCAATTTATCGTAACCCTCCGCTCGGATGAGAAGATTTGCCGCGTCTTTTCGAAAGGTGAGAAAAATATCTTCGACTTCGACCTCTAGTGTAATACGTTTTAAAAGATCAGGATGTATCGGTTCCTTATCGTGGAGCGGTTGCTTCTCAGGAACCGTTTTGCCATCTTGCTTGGCTATCGCCTTGATTGACGGACGCATTGCGATCCGAAGTCCATGATTAACAAGATTGCTCGGCGGCGGGGTGTTACTGCGAGCCGCTATCTGGATGGCATTAGCAGTATCGGCGAATCCACCGCCTCTGGATACTCGTACCGAGCCCCTTGCGTACCAGTCGTTGGTCCATTCCCATACGTTTCCATGAATGTCAAACAATCCTCCGATGCTAGGGCGAAGCAAACCAGTTTGCTTGGGGAGTCCTTGGGAGTTTTCTCTGCACCAGCCATACTCGCAAAAGAGGGTTTCGCTATCACCGAAGCCGAATAAGGTCTCTGTTCCGGCTCTAGCGACGTATTCCCATTCCGACTCAGTTAATAGGCGAAATCCAGGGCGATCAAGACGAACGGGCCATTCCGTTTCGATGGGTAGCGTAAGCCATACTGGTCTTTTTTGGGGGAGCTCTAGCGGCAAATAGCTCTGCGAGTCTTCACCTAACCCGCGAGCAAAGGTCAGCCATCTGCAATAGTATATTGCCTCATACCAATTCAAGCCGAAGGCTGGAGCGTCAGGTTGAAATGCGGAGTCAAGCAATCGTAAATTGCTGTTGACAAAGTCGCGTTTAACCGTGTCGAAAAACTCGGAGCGGTGAGCTCCGCGATCCAAGGGGCTGTACTGCTCCCAAGTCACCTCACGAGACGAGACTGCGATAGGGCCATCCACCTTCTCTAGTAATTTGAGTCCAGGTTTGCCCTTGTTAAACTCACCACCCGGAAACACAATCATCGTAAAGAAGATCGGTGCCTGCCAGTGGGGATTTTGCGCAGGTTCCAGCTGGTCAAGTTCGTTTGTGTTAGTACTTTCCCGTGCAGCGTCCGTGAACTCGCCGTTGCCTTGTACTTGGACAATGCCGCTAGGGGGGGGGATCTTCAGCACGAACCACTCTCGAAGTCCACTTTCGTCGTAATCGATTGGTGATTCATCAACCTTTCTCACTACTTCCTCTTGTCCCCAGCGCCGAAGTAACCAGCTTAGTGCACTGTGAACCGCGCGGCTTGGATGTGAGCTATACATTTCGGCCAGTTGAGCAAGAAGCGGTTCACGAGAGTCGGCGGGCAGTTGGCGAATGTCGTATTCCCCAAAGGTGAGGATTACCGCGTACAGTCGGCAATAGTGTCGCTGCCTTTCAATTGGATCTTCAGGTGGAACCCGTTCCTTCAATATTGAAAAAATATCGAACAACTGCAACGGACTAACATCCCTCCCGCGAACACGATAAACGAACTGTGACAACGCCTCGGGGTCGCAATCTACCTTCAAAAAATCGAGTACTGGAAGCGGTTCCCCTAATCGAATTAGTGCTACGGCAGCATTTGCCTTCCGAGTGGCTTGACTCAAGCGTTTTAGTCGCTGGCTGACGTCATCAGGCTCGGAACTGCTTTGTGAAGGCAGTTGTGCTATCTCGGCCCGACAAGCGTCGATCGCCTGCCTTTTGAATTTTTGGTAAAGGGGGAATATCCGGGCGAATTGTTTGGGTTGTCCTGACAGGATTAATTCGTGTAGTGTCAGGAATTCGTCAGTT
>Ga0315903_10005427_pt1 | contig 16621 bp, 1 predicted proteins | sample LakEriMetagenome_7_FD_203524 | JGI IMG/M metagenome (GOLD analysis project Ga0315903, IMG submission 203524) | Freshwater fungal communities from buoy surface, Lake Erie, Ohio, United States - Buoy 2 MA119 | ecosystem: Environmental > Aquatic > Freshwater > Lake | place: USA: Lake Erie, Ohio...
CAGCAGCTGTGGGAGCCCCACTTCCTGTTACAGGAACGAGGTTGTCATTCACCTTACCTAACGCAACCTCCAGAGAATCAAGGGGATTGACGTCAATATTAGTAAGATAGGGGCCATTATAGAGCACACACAAAGCGTTCTCAAATGTGGCACAGGTTGGGCAAATTGCAGCGGTTCTCATAGCGAGCGAAATTAGTTATTAGTTATTAATATTCAATGAGTTAAAATAAAAATGTAACATAATATAGCAATCATATAGCTATTATCTGGCTATTGGTCTGGACTCACTTTGAGCTCTCATTCCAAGGTCCTTTGCCAGGTCTGGGAAGAAGATTAGGAACACGCTATCAAACTGAGAGGCAATGGGGAAGCCCTTTAAAAGATACTTGACAACGCTAGTCTTCTTTTCCAACTCCTCATCATCCACCCCTATTGCATACATTTCCGTAAGGAAGTTAAAAAACAGGGTTTTAAAGTTGGACAAATAGGACACTGAGGGGAATATACCTGTAGACACAAGTCCTTGAATACTAGTGATATCGTAGAAGAATGCCACCTCATCTTTCACCTTATCAATTGCCCTCACCATATATCTGTAGGCATTCTTAGTAGCAGGGTCCTCATCCTCCTCTGGGGGTATAGCTTTTACACCAAGATAGAGAGCAACAAGAACTAGATAGAACACAAGGTCTGTAGCCTGGTCTTTGATATTTCTTCTAACCAATTCCATAAACTCAGCTTCTGTCATCCTAAGCACCTTACCTGTGTCCTTTTGGTACTCATCTTTCTTCTTTTCAAAAAGCTTTCTCATCTCATCTACACCCTTATCTGTGGCATTAGCCATCTCAATTAGGTTATCAATAGAAGCAAAGATGTTCAAACTCAGAGTTCTCATCACCATACGAGTTCTTCCCCACTCATAGGCTTCAGAAGCATTGTTGTATTTGAGGTTACCAAAACGTACATCTACCAGACGAGGTATCCAGTTCTTGAACATCATGGCAGACTTACCATAAATGTTCAGGTTGATTTTTCTAACATCATCAGCTGTAAGGTTACCAAGAGCACTTTTAGTGATAGATTGCACCTTCCTTCTGAGCTCAATAACGCTATCAGACATTCTTTCTACACCAGGGATGGTGAGTTGACCATCCACCACTGTGGCATTTTTAATCACTCCACTCTCAGCAATCATCTGTTTTACATCTGTTTCAAACTCAGATTGAAGCTTAACCCTCTCTGTTGCAGAAACATTATAGATGTTCTTGTACTTATCTGTCTTTCTTAAATACTCTCTTGCGTTCTCCACTCTTCCATTAATCACTACAGAGTTATCTAAGTAGCTAAAGAAGTTGACAGTTTGTACATACTGGTCAGCATTACGCATTAAGCTCATGAGGAACTCCTGCACACTTTCTTGACTAAACTTACTAGTAGATAGCTTCTTGGCTAATATTGTATTATAGTTTTCTGTAAGTGGTAGGAAATATTCCAGAAGCTTCAGATACTTTTCAGCGTCTGAACCATTCATTCGTGTAGCAATCAAGAACTCATTAGATACAAACTCACTCTTTGTAAAATAGGTACCAGCATTAATAATGCTTTGGAAAGAACCTCCTAAGAGAGTGCTTAGAGCTGATAATGGGTTGAGTCCCAACGCTTTAAGTTGGAACAAGTTGTTAAGCTGTGTAATACTTTTGTTCAGAGATATCTGTGTATTATCGTAGTTCTCAGGGAATATCTTTCTACCTAACTTCTCATTTAGCTTTTTACCAAATCCACCTAAGTTACCAAGTAGCTGGTCAAACGTTTCGCTTTCTACAAACCTGTGACCATAGATAATAGACTCCATCATGTCTCTAACCAACTTAGTGTTGTCACTATTGTCAGAAGTTGTTTCTGGTGTACCATCCTCTTTATACTTAGTCTTTCCAAAGTAGGATGTTTTGATAGCCTCCTTGTTACCCTCAGTTCTAACAATCAGGCGCATTTGATCTTCTATATTACCAAGGTAGTCATAACGAATGGCCATTTCATTAAGCAACGTCATGTTCCTGAATAGGTCATCACTCACTTCTTCTCCTGTATCGGATGTGAAGTATTTAGGGATGCTATATACAGGCTCCTTGGTGATGGGATTGATTTGTCCAAATCCTACATCTCCTTCACTTATAGTGACTTGTCTAAGCAAATCTTCTCCAAGTTTCACCTCTCCACCCATTACCAACTTCTCCATAAGAGTCTTTCTGATAAAGGGTAGGAACACCCTAGCCTGTCTACCATTAATATATCCTATGTTTTGGTAGTATTCGTTTCTCTTTTTAATGTAGTCATAGAACTCTTTAGCAGGTTTGTTCTCAGCTTTATTGAGTTCTTTCCAGTCAGCAGACTCCCATTTGTCTCTCTTAGGGAACTTTCTAACAGCATCATACAATAGCCATCCAGCAGCCTCGGGAGCAGCAATGTTGTACAGCTCATCAGCCTTTTGTTTTTCAAATGTAATCTCTCTGTTGATAGCTTGTTCTATTTCTTCCTCTGTAGCACCGCCAACAAACCTGGTCTTTCTTTCAATTCTTTTATACTCCTCATTCTTAAGTCTTTCTAATTCAGTCTTTAGGGCAGCTACATCTATGTTCTCCTTAATCCAGTCAAAGTTTTTATCAGCTATCTTTTTCTTAAGCTCTTTATAGAACTCAGGATCAAACTCATCGATCAGCTCATTCTTGTCTTTCTTCTTAAGGATGTTGAAATAGTTTTTACCAGATAGTCCTTTAGATTTTGCCCATGCATCATATCCAGCCTTTATTCTTAGAAGAATGTTTCCCTCATCTGCTGTTTCCATGGCAGCTTTTGCATAAGCTTCATTAGCAAGCTTGTATAATATCTCAGCAGAGCTAAGCTGTGTAGTGGAGGTGAGACCAAACCATCTAGAGAAACCTTGCACAATCTTCTCAGGCTTAAGAAAATCTAATACGTTTTTACTCTTAGCAATTACATCTTGAGCAAAACGCTTACGAACATCCTCTAGTTCATCTTCAAGTAGGTTGGCATTCTCAGTGATGTCTTTTACCTGCTCCCAAAGCTTCTTATCCTCTTCAGACATATTAGATTTAAAGATGGACTTTAGGTCAGTGGCAAGCTTAGTGTAAACACTTAGTGAATCCTCATAAGACATAATCCTAGAAGCTAAATCATTCTTCTGCTCATTACTAAATGACTTAGGATCTTTTCCTTCCCAGTTATTATTGTAGTCATCAATAATAGACTGTATCTCCTTATTGATAAGTCCAGCCTGTCTGATGAGAGGCTTAACATTCTGTCTCACCTGAAGCTGTCTGATGGCTGAATAAAGAGCGTTGAGCTGTTCGTTTTTAGAAGCTCTTTGTTCATCTGTCACCTTCTTAGAAGAGATGATGTCATACACCTCGTTGAGTTTCTTAACAAGCTCATCAATCTTTCTGTTTCCTGTCTTTTGTTCTGGTAGTCCTACAGGAAGCAGGTATGCTCTAGCCTCATCCTTCAAGTTTATATTACCCACTTGAAGATCAATCAGTTGTGGTTTGATATTTAGTTTAGCATTAGCACCAGAATACACAGCCCTGATAGGAATCATTTGTGTTTGTTCTCCACCAGTGAAGTTGAAATTATAGGCATCTCTAAGGATGGCTTTATAATTACCCATCTGCTTATTCCAACTAAGCACCTTATACCAGGGTACATCCTCAAACTTATCCACGGATATATCCATGAACTTCCAGTCTAGGATGTCTATCTTACCATTGCTATCAATAGCCATGAAATCCACCGTACCAGCTAGATCTCTTTTAGGATCGTAGATAGGGGTTTCCACTAAGAATATAGTGTTAGGATCTTTACTATAAAAGTCTCTCAGACGCTCTTCTGTATTCTTTTTAAGAATGTCATATAGTCTTCTACTATTAGGATCAATCCTTGACTTATATCCACTATCATCTGGACGGTTGGCAGGATCAACAATGAACTTACCATCCTTGTCCAAGAAGTAGTTTTGAAGCATGTGCTTCATATCTAGGTGACCAGCATCACCTTTCTCACGTTTTAGATCATCAACAGCCTTTTGAAACTCAGACTTGGTAAGATTGTTATCAGCAAATCTGTTTTCCAACCAGGTTTTAGAAATGTCTGTTACCCTCAATCTAATCTTTCTGCCATCTATTCTGTATCCTTCAGATCCTAAAGCCTCAATGGTAGAAGCAACAGCTCTTATCTTATCTACCATCATCTGCTGTACGTTCTTCTGCTCTTGTAGGAATATCTCATCATTCCTCAAGTCTTCAGCTGTACCCTGAAACTCACCACTCAACACCTGCATAGCTGCCTCATCAAAGCCAGACTGTATGAACAGGTTCTTGAGGAAGTTTACAATAGTGTCCCACCAGGTTTCTGCCTTAGCTATGTTCTCAGGTTTTTCTGTAGTGCCTTCAGCCCTTTTGATAATAGTTTCTGTTAGCACTTTAGCAATAGCTTCTTTCTTCAGCTTACGAATGTCAGGCTTGCCCTCAGGAGTTTGGAACAATGGATTAGTTCCATAATCTGCAACCACCTGATTATAAATACGGTAGCTGTTTATTTCCTTCAGTAGTTTGTTGAACAGCTGAGGATTGGTTTGTTCAATAATCTCAACAGCAAAGTGCATGGCCTCCTCAGGAAGAGATGTAGCTTCTGTGCCTCTCACCACCTGTACAAGCTTTTGCACAATAAGAGCTGCACCGTTAGCATTTTGCTTTACACCATTCACCTCAATTTTCTCTAACGTTTTGATATCCACACCAATACGTTTGAGGAAATCTCTTACAGCAGCCAGTGTCTTAGCAGATGCACCAGATGTTACAGTGTTGCCTTGTAATTGATAGAACTCACCACGATGCTCATCTGCATATCCACCTCTAGCTCTTTCTTCATCATTGAGCTGTCTAAAGCCCATGTCATCTAAATACTTCTGATAGTATCTATCTACCAGTGCGTTAGAAGGCTCTATGTATACAGCAGAGTTACTAGTGGAGCTAAACTGAGCAATGTCTTCACCAAACTCTTGATTCACCTTAGCCATAGCAACGTTAGCCCTACTAGGGTTAGTAACCTCCATGGTTTGTTTAGAGGTGGCTATAAGGCCTTCACCTTGTAACTTACCTCTAACATTATCAATGATGTCAAACTTGATATCAGTGGCGCATTTGCTCATTATCCACAGTTGTTTTGGTTATTATTATCAATTGCTGGAAGTCCTTCTGGTTGTATCTGGAAGATGCCTATTCCTTTTAAGATCTTAAGGTTTTCAGGATTCTTAGAAAACTCATTCACTTTATCTCTAATCTCTTCCAATATGCCATCTATAGTTGTTGCGGTGGTGGGGAATCTCCTACCTGTTGTAGCTTCATCAACTGTCCATTGTTTACTTGTTACAACCTCATCATCTCCAGTTACCATATCTTTAGTTATAAAAAGTTTTGCATTAGGATATCCAGGAATATACATTCTGTATCCAGTCTTTTCAAACTCAATACCATCTATATTTATAGTATAACTCTCTTTCTTAAAACTTCTTGTAGGTTTAGTGATTTGATAAACAGGTTCAGTTTGACTAACTGCTGGAGTAGGAGTAACAGCAGCTGTTGGTGCTACAGACTTAGCAGGAGTAGGAGTGAAACCTCTAGGAACAGCTGTGTTTTGAAGCTCAGCCATAGCCTCTATAATCATGTAATCAGGAATCTCAGCTTCCACCTTATATGTACCATTGTCTACAGCAGAAGGTCTGTTGTCTACATAATGTTCTGTGAGATACTGACCATCACCTAATAAGTTGATACGCTTGTATACAAACTTTCCATCAGGATTGAGAATAGGAATTCCTGCAGCATCTCTCACCTTCATATACCCGTGTACCAAGTCCATGCTTCTGTCACCTTGTGCTCTTCTAGTAGCAACATCAGCAGGTGTGATTGTTTCACCACGCATGAAGTCAATCATTTCATCTTCCACTTTGAATATGCCAGGTATCACCAACACATCGTTGTTTGATCCCTTAGAGGAAGGAGATATTAAAAGGATTGATTTGTCTGATTCCTTAATACTAAGAGACCCCACCCCAACAAAGTTTTTGTAGAAATATTGGTTAATAATGTTTCCATAGATGTCTTCACCCAACTCATTTTGATTCTCATCATCAATTGTGGGCTTTATCCTTGGAACAATAGTTTCATCTTTCCAATTGCTTCTTTCAAACTTTCTGCCTTTAGCGAAGTTACGAACATCTTCATCAACTTGCAGAGGACTAATAATAGGACTTACCACCTTTGCATAGTCTTCTAAAGGAACAATGTTTTTAATGGATACAGCACTTTGGTAGGTACCTTGAAGAATAGCCACCTTCACTACATCCTTATACAGGTCTGCTGTAGCGGGATTATCTCTCATCTCTCTCATGTACCCAATATGCAGGTTCTCATCAAAAGCTTCCTTAGGATTGGACCTAAGAGCAATTGTCTTAGGTGCACCAGGTCTGTCAGGAGCCTCTGTGATGAAGAGCTGTAGCATCTTCACCTCAGGATGCTGACCTTTAGCTTTTCTGATTCTGTTTGCCACAGACTCAACAGATGCTGTTAACTCATTGACATCCAACTTGTTAGCTATCTTTGTCTGTACAATATAGTCAAGGAATGATGCAGACAGCTTCTCAGCAATCTTAGTAAACTTCTCAGCTCCAAGATATTGGTTGGCTGCATAAACATTTATAGCATCCTCAATAACTCCTCTGAACTCAAACTGGTTGAACTTCAGAATAGCACCAAGAGCATCTGTTGCTCTGTCAAGCGCACGTTCTATACCTCTTAGGAACGATACATTAAGTATCTTCTCAGGAGAGGATATGATAGACACAGCTTCGGTCAAAGCTGTTCTCACTTGCTTTCTGTGCAGATCATCAGCATTTTTGAAAGAAGAGGTGTCATAGTTTGTAGCCTGTGTGATGCTAAATAGAGCATCTGAAAGCTTACTGTATTTTAAAAACTCAGCCAATATAGCCTGTTGCTCAGCGTTTTCTATTTCACTTAACGATCCTTTAGAAGCATATGTAGAAATATTACCGTCAAGATTGTCAAGGTTTATGTTTACATTCTTGATAAGATCTACAGAAGCTGGGAATAATTTTTTAACATTTCCTATGTTTCTTGAATTATAAATGCCTGATCTTGAAGCATTTATACTATCAAGATAGTTCATGTACTCTCTGATGATGGGCTGGTTCATAAACATTGCCACAGTTTCCATGGGCACACCAGCTCTTTCTAAGAACAAGAACGTGCTCACTAATCTCTCGCTGTATATAATCTTGAAGATGTATGGATCATTAGCCACATCCACAAACGCGTTAGCATACATAGAAAGCTTATCAGAGATGAACTTACCATCTTGGTCTAGTCTTCCAGACAAGGAAATGTAAGATTTACCATCTACGTCCACTCTGTTGTGAGGGAGCACCATTTTCATAGTGCCATCCAGCACATATATCTTTTCTTTCTGAAACAGAGAATGTCCTGTAATGTTGGTGGCAGCAATACCCACCCAAGCTTTAGCTGTAACAAAAGAGTGTCTAAGTCCTGTCAAGAACACTCGGTTAATTAAAGGATTCTTAACATTCTTCTCATCAAAATTTCTGAGTTTGTCTAATTTTGCAGCAATATCCTCTAGAGGCTTAGAGCTGTTAGGAGTCATCAAGCGTTTGAAGTTCTCAGGAATAGTAAGCAAATCTTCCATTGCAAAGTAGTACTCATTCTCCAAAGATTGTTTGTACAGCTTGTCAGCTATTGTACCATAGTCATCCTCACGATCTCCATACTCAGCAAAGTCTGTATCTGTAAGAAGAGTTGTTAACTCATTCTCAATCAGCCACTTGCCCATCTTTTTCTTAGCTTCTTCACCCAGTCCAAAGTAGGGAACAAGCTTCACCTTACCATCTCCTGTAACATATACGTTCTTCAGGTAGGTGTTGAGTTTATCTATGTCAAAGTCAGATCCTGCCTTAGTGGTGATTTCTGAAGGCACCACCACTGTCTTACCCATGTAAGAAGGTAGAAAACCTTTTACCACAAACACATCCATAGAGTTGAGACCCTGTGTAGGAATACGGAATCCAATACCTGTCAGTATCTTTCTACCCTCTTCTGTGTTAGCAAACTTGGTAAACTCTTCATCGGTCATATCTCTACCTAGCTTTTTCTTAAACCAGTTAGGAAGCATCACCTCACAATAGCGTTTGCCTTCTTTATCTTCATAGAACTTGAGTGTGTCATCTGTCAATACCACATCCTTCTTATCATCATCAGATAGGTCCTCAAAATCTTTGCTGCTTATCTTTTCATATTTACCATCTCTCTTAATAGCCAAGCTTCTTCCTTTCTCAGCATTCTCCCAGCCTGTAACAGGAATCTGTACAGCAGACAATCCATTCATCTTGGGAGATGTGATGCTCTTGTTTACAATTGCATACAGGATTTGCTTGATTTGTGTGTAGTTGGTAGATGCTTCAAAGGGAATATCAAACTCTCCAGTCTCAGGATTGATACTGATGCTATCTACAGCATTCTCAGACAGTTGCAACTTGAGCATCTGTTGTCTAAGAGTTTCAGCCACCTGACCTTTATCTTCCACCTCAAAGCTTGTACCTAGATCCTTTATAGCTAATCTGGTAAGAATTTCTCGATAGGCGTTTTCTGTCATCTCATTGAGAACAGCATTGTACCTATCCATAGCCTTGCGAGCATCTTCACTAATAGGCTGTCCGTTCTCAAACAAGTCCATGCTAGATATCTTAACCCCTTGAGAACCACGGGTTTGTCCTTTGTCCTTATCATAGCTATTCTCCACCTGTAATCCATAGGCACTCCAAGGAACATCAATCATGTTGTTAAAGGCATCATTATTAAACTTACCATTGGGTTGATAGAAAAGTTGGGTTTTTTCTGTTCCTTCCTTTCTACCACTCTCCATGATTACATAATCATAGCCTTCATTGAACATCTTGATGTAGAGCTTCTCTAAAGATGTGTCTTTAACAGCACTGTAATAAAGAGGAATCTGGGCAAACTTATCCAGTACATTATCTGTATAGGGTCTACCAAACTTACTACCTGTAACAATTGGTTTCAGAACATCAATGAAGTGAGTGGGAGCAGGCTTTTTAACCAGAGCCTCATCTTGCTTTCTAAGCTTTTCACTAGTGTATTTATATCCAGGAATGTTCTGTCTTGTGAAAGCCATTTGCCATTGGTGCCAAGCCTCTGCCTCATCAGACCACTGACCATTCTTTAGCTTCACTTCTCTGTATAATGTATCCTTCATCCAAGAAGCAGCATCTGCCTCTTTGGTTCTTAGATAGGCTGGGAATACAGATCCTGCAGAACCAGCAACGAAGAGCTCACTTATAGTGGCTGTTCTTGCAAAGTCTTTATGCTCATGATATCCATAATCATCATCTGTCAATTGGAGATCTCCAGCCTTATTGTAATAATCATTCAAGAAGTTATTGAACTCAGGGATATTAAAGGTGACTCTTCTTGGAGACAGATAGGACTTCACACGCTTAGTTTCCTCCAGCTTACCATTCTTTGTGGCAAACTGATAAGGATCTCCAAGCAGGATTTTGTGGAGCTCAATGTTGTTAATCATGTAATTGACATTAGTGAATGTCAACAGACTAGTCAACTGGCCCTCAGTGATATTGTTCTTATTAATACCCTTGTCCTTAACAAAGTCACTATCTATCTTAGCATATTTATATCCTTCTTTCTTGTTAGCAACAAGTTCTTTTCTGTTTTTCAGAGCTGCCTTATTCTGGTTTACAGACCTTTCAATTAGGCTAGCAATAGCTTTGTTAAAAGTGGTTGCGTTTTCCTCATTAGCCATGAAGGCATCAACAGCTGTGCTATCTGCTTCTTTGTCAATTAGTTCTGTAGCAATCTTCTGTTTGAATGCATCTGGGAGGATGTCATTAAAGAATCTTAATTGTTTACCCCTACCAGCAACGTTCTTAAGCTTAGCTCTATTCTTATCACTAGCAGCTAAAAGAATCTCATCCTTTAGATAACCACTGAATATACCGTTAATTTGATCGTTAGCAGTATTAGAAGCAATATCAGCATAACTCACTACGTTACCTAGTTTCATCATCCATTCTGTAGAGCTATCTGCAGGGATGAGAACATAGTAGTTACCATCTAGGTTCTGGTTGATTTCTAGAGTGAACCTTGATCCTAGAGGAAGAGAAGCAGATGCTGTACCAGTGTTATTGGCTATATCTTTTATACCTGCTGAATATCCCACCTTGAGCTCACGACTGGTTCTGTTACCCTCTTCGTCAAAGAACAACCCTCCTTCCTTAAGTACCTGTGAATTAGTGGAGAATACATCTGCCAAACGAGGCAGCTTTTCAAGAAGCTCCTTCTTAGTAGATACAGAGTTGAAGATGCTCTCAAGCACAGATGTAGTGTTACTGTCTGTGAAAGATTGCTGTCTCTTGTTCTCCATATTGAAGAACGTACTATCCTGAATAGGATTGGTAGCTTTTGTATATAGATTAGTAAGAGTGATAAGATTACCAGCAATATCAAGAGCCTTACCTCTCAAAGATAGTAGAGCAGGTTTCTTCTTCAAGGAAGTGAGAATACCGCTAACAGCTTCACCAAACTTCTCTATGTTTCTACCCTTCAGTTTATTGAAGGCATCCATAGTGAAGTTGATTCCTATGTTATTTAGGAATGCAATCTTCTCTTCAGGTGTACCTATCTTAAAGTCAGTGTTGGTAATCTTGTATGTCTTGGTGGGTCTGTCAAGCTGAATAAATGTTCCAGGCTCATCAGCCATCAGAAGCATGTTGTTCAGCCACTCCTTTTCAAACTGTTTAGCTGTAGAAGCTTGGTTTGCAGAACCCAGGTACACCTTCTCATCATCCATAAACTGAGCTACAGCATCAGGATTCTGTTTGGTAAACACCTGATAGAAGTTGATAAACAATCTCCAGTCATGGGGTTCTTTATATCCTTGGAAGTCAATTTTGCCTGTGCTAAGATCGCCACCTAGTCTTGTAAATAGACGAATATAATCACCATCCTGTAGAGCTAGTTTATAAAGTTTATCTACGAACTGATTGACATCCAGTGTATTAGACAAGGTGTTCATTAGAGTGGTGAATGCTTTTCCAAAAGGAACAAGCGTATATCCACCTGTACTAGATGCATCTTCATCATAAGGAGGAAGAGTGACAGACAAAGAGTTTTCCTGGTTGGTAGTCTTTGTCTTAATCAATGTACCTATCAAAAGCTTTACAGCATAAGGAGATGCTTTCTTAAAGTCTACACTGAATGTTTCAGCAGCATAGTTTCTGTTAGTAGCCCCTTCATCGTTAATAGCTATTCTACTATCCTCATCAAACTCAATTCGGTAGTATTTCAAATACTCTTTTGTTCTGTCAATCAACTGATTATAAGTGTCATCAGTGATGTAGTCAAACACATCCTCATTCTTAAACTGCTCCTTGATATTATTAAATATCTCACCAGCAGTGATTCTGGCAGGGCTGAATAAGGAAGTGTTGGTATTAAATACATATTGGAATAGACGAGCGGTCATGTCCTGAACAAACTCATTTGTTTGTTGTTCGTTCAGACCAGTCACCCTTCTATAAGCAGCCATTTGACTGGGGTTAGTATCCTTGTAAGCTTTCTGTTTGAACTCACCTCTTTCAATAGCTTTGAACAGTTCATCTTTCAATGTAGGCTTGTTAACAAAAGATTTGAAGAAGTTGATAATGGAACGGAAGAAGTCTACAAGCTTCTGACCCAGTGTACGAGCTGTAGCTTTGCCAGCTCTGAATGCAGCAAACTCATCAGCTATATATTCTCTAGCCTCTTCATCAGTGGCTTCATTAAAGTCAATTCTTCTACCAGAAGCTCTGTCTATAAAGCTTCCTTTTCTTTCTCTAAACTCATCAATTAGAGCCTGTTGCATGTTCTCAGACAACAGTCCTTTCCATACACCCTCAAACAGTTCGTGATAGGCTGTACCCTTCTCAGCACTTCTATAGAACTTAGCCACACCATCCTCAAACACACCCCATGCTTTTTTATTGTCATGTGTGTTAACCATGTGCTCTAGCACTTCGTAAGGAATCTGTGGTAGGTTTTTAGCAGCCCATTCTTTGAACTCCTGTAGCTCAGCCTCAGTCATTCTTTCAACAGCTAAGCTACCAGCTCTTCTATATCTAGGATCATCAGCTCTCTTTCTACCTTTAAAGTTTTTAGGTTCTGTTGTAGGAGCTGGTCCAGGATCAGCAACATTAGGCTTTTCCTCAGCAGGTTTAGCTCCTTCTAAAGCAGCTATTGTTATTCTAGATTTATCTCCTGTATGATATACAGTAAACTTTGCACCTATCTCTTGTAAGTAGTCTATAAATTGACTATCTACTCCTGGCATATCTCCTACAACAAATTCTGCACCATCTAAATTAGCTTGTCTTATTTGTTCCTTTGTTTCAGGTCTAAGAGCTTTCCCAGAAAGAGATCCATTTCTAGCAAGCATTATAACTTTGTCTCCTTCTTTAGGTAACCCTACTTCTCCTAAACTAGTTTTTGATGATGAGTCTTTATTACTAGCAAGTTCAACAATTGCACTATCTGCTACTTGTCTCATTGCTTTATCTTTACCATCTCCTTGAGGAGTTCCTTTACCTGTATTTTCAAATCCACCTTTATATCCTTGGAAACCTTTTTTACCACCTTCTAAAGCAGCTAGTTCTGCATCAACACTCTTTCTTAATTCTTCTGTTATATATTTATCAGCAATTAGCTGTTCAGCTGGGGTCATATCAGTAACTGACTTACCAGCTTTCATTTGTTTATAAAGTTCTTTAGCTTGCTCTATTTCAGAAACAGGAGCTGCTGGAGCAGCAGGAGCTGCAGCTTGTCTAGCTTTTACAAGAGCAATCTTAATGAGATTGGGGGCAGCTTCTGCCACATAATCTATATCATCTTTACCCTCAACAAATGCACCAATGTCTACCAGGTTCTTTTTAACAGCAGCTATTAAGTCCTTGTTCTGGGAGATGGCTTGATAGGTGGCTTCTGTTGTGGGGCTAATCACTGTTGTAACATTGATTTCACCCTTGTCATCAATAGTGGCTGTGAACTGAATAGCTCCCATATTGGGAACATTATAATCATTCACCTTCCCATTGTTCAACTCATAGTTGCCAACCTTTACACCCTCACCCTTCACCTCTTCTTTTACAATAGGTTGAGCAGGTGCGTCTAGCTCCATTTTCAAATAGGCATACTTCTGATCAAAAGCATAAGGCACCTCATTGGTAGGCTTAGATATGTTAGTGAACAAAGGAGCATCCTTGATAGAGCGAGCTGACCCATCAGGAAGTTTAGAAGACAGTAGATAGTCTTGGTAGTTTTTCCAGGTGCGCTCAGCCAGTTTCCCTTCCTTATCGAGGAAGAATTCTGTAAAGCTTTGACCCATTCCACGGTTCAGTGTTTTGTTATTCACACTGTTAAACATACCCTGGAGCTGTGTAACTATCTGGTTTTCAAAGTTTCCTATGTTGGCAAAAGGATATCTTATCTCTTTACCCTCTGCATCCATACCTAACACAAGTTCCTGTGTATCAGGATCAATATAAATCTTGTTGTTTGTAGGATCTCCTTTATCATTCCAGTACATGATATCACGGAGGAAGGCAACCTTTCTAGGATCGAAGGTGAGTGTAGCTCCTTGTTCCACTTCATCATTAGCTACATCAGAAAGGTTCTTTAAGATTTGGAAGATGGCTTGTGCCTCATTCTTAGTAAAGGTTCTGTTGTTCAAATAGGTGAGAACATCACCATACTTGATAACAGGTCTACCTACAGGAAAGGTGTAGTTATTACCATCCTCATGAGCAATAGTCCCCTTGGTGGAAACCATCACCACTTGTTCTGTACCTACCTTATTAGCAGGAACAATAACATCTCCTACGAAGTTAGTCTCAGGGTTTTCCTTGTTCATTACAGGTATACCCTTAGATACACCAAAGTCATAGAGTTGTGTAGGAGCAGTGGTAAAGAGTTGTTCTCTCATCTTCTGCCATGCAGCAGCTTGTGCTGTAGCTTGTTTCTCCTCACCCTCTCTAAACTTAGGTTGTCCCTTGCTCCAATAAAGGTTAACAGAAGGCATTGTAGAAAATACAATTCTGTTAAGAGCAGGTGTAGCATTTGGACCCACCTCAGCAATACGCTCACCATTCTTATCTACAAAATACTTCTTATTGTTTTTATCCACCTCAATAAATACAGCTCCCACAAAGCCTGTGAGGGGATCGTTAATATCTTTTACATTCAAACCGCCTGCCTCAAAAGACATTTCTGCAAGTCCTTGTAAACCAAGAGACTCTGCAAACTTAGGCGTAACAAGAATCACTTTAAGAGCATCGCGGTTCTTAAAGTTCTTTACGTTATTGATAAACTCGTTATAGCGGATAATGTGAGAAGCAAGTCCTTGTTTACTCCATTCTCTAGAAGCTGTAGTGGTGGATGTGAACAGACGTTTGAACATCTTTCTTGCATCCTCCCAGATAGAAGATCTATCTCTCTGATCATCTCCTGTAGGAACATCCCCAGAAAGAGCCATGATGGCCTGTTGAGTCTTTCTTATCTGTTCAGCGTATTTAGAAAGCTTAGCTCTCTTTTCTCTATCCTTAGTTTGTTGTTTTACAAACTCTTCTGAACGCTTCTTAAATTCTTTTTCAATATCATCCATCAACCCCTTGTTATTCAAGGAGTTAACATATTGTAACTTATTTTCTGTAGGCTTAGAAATATCAGCATACTTCTTCTTATTAAGCACTGTGTCAATAGACTTATCCATAAGCTCTTGAAGCTTGGCTGATTCCATAGGAGAATCTGCAAGTTCATAAGCTCTGAATTGCTCAGGTGTGAGGAAAGTTTCTGTGCCATTAGGTAGTCTCACTTCATACTCCCCACCTAGGTTTCTACCTATCACTGTAAGCGTGGGAGATAGTTGTATCTGGTTTTCTTCTCTTCTGATGGGATCTTTGAGGGAATACTCTTTGCCAAACTCCACCTCTTTTTCAAATACCTTCTTTCTCTTCTTTCCTTCAGGAACACCAAATTGTTCTACAACAATGGGTTCTTCTTCTCTGCTAAAGTCAAACTCCATACCCAACTCATAGAGCTGTGGAGCTTTCTTAATAGCATCGTATTCATCAATGAATTGCTTTCTACGCAAAGACAGCTCAATAATATCAGACAGGTCTCTCTTTAGATCATCTTTAACATCAGACAGAACATCCATCTTGTTAATGCTATCTAATGCACCAAGAGTGGCTTGTTTGTTAGGTGTACCTGTTTCAAGGATGTCTGTTAATATCTCAGCTGTATTTATACCAGCGTTAGTTAAGCTCAGGGTTAATGCAGGAATACGTACATCATAGTCATTAATCTTGGCTGTAGCATACACCATCTTATCAATCACATCGCTGGAGTATACTCGTTTTCCATTAGCATCTACTAGTCCAGAATACTTATTATTGATGGCATCATAGAATCCATCAACGGTTTTAGTAAGAGCCTCTAGGTTGTTGATCCTTTGGATGAACTGCTCTCTTGTTTCATTAGGAGCAGCTATTCCATTTGTAGAGAGTTCGTTAAATCCAACCTCATTCATAGCTTGGCTCTTGTAATAGCCTAGCTCTTGGAATATAGATTCTGTCTTACCATATTTAGCTCTAGGCATAACATAAGAAAGAACAAAGTCTTTCTCATAATCCTTCTCTGAAAGAACATCGTTGTTCTTAATAGCTTGTTGTCTAAGCTTCTGAGAACCAATACCTATTGAAAGGAACTTAGCCTGATCCTTTAACTGAGCTTCAACATTACTTTTGTTTAGAGCACCTAGAGCAATTCCTGTATTGTTCTTAGCAAGTCTTCTATCTCTAATTGTTCCTCTAATCTGTTGGATGCCTCCTGATATACCTCCAATCAAAATGTTCTCCAGTCCTTCTTTGGTGTTTAGTGTTTCATCAACACCCTTGTCAAGCACATTACCCATCGCACCACTCATTGCAGAGAGGAATGAGTTAAGTTCATTCTTGTTTTTGTAGGCTCTATCAAAGAAGTCATTAGTACCCACCTGAATAGCAAACTGAGCACCTTCTTCAAATGCTTCTGTTGGAGAGAATAAATACTTACCTACGCCAGTTATCTTGTCTGTAAGCTTTCCAAGTCTTGTACCTGGAAGAGCCTGAGACCAAGCACCACCTAGCTGTTTCTGCTCAATCTCATTTATCAAAGCCTTTTCAGCTCTTCTAGACGAGCCCAGTATTTTAGGAAGTTGTATATAGTTGGTGGCAGATAACAATAGGGTGTTCATTCCCCATGTGTAATTACCCACCTTGTTTGCATAAGCATTGATGTTCTCAAGATCAGCACCTGTGGGATCTACACCATACGTGTTTCTGTAATCCTCAATAGCCTGCTTTCTAAAGGCGTTTGCATTCTGAAGAGACTCAAGAGAGGCCTCACCAAACGTA
>Ga0315903_10005430_pt1 | contig 16616 bp, 14 predicted proteins | sample LakEriMetagenome_7_FD_203524 | JGI IMG/M metagenome (GOLD analysis project Ga0315903, IMG submission 203524) | Freshwater fungal communities from buoy surface, Lake Erie, Ohio, United States - Buoy 2 MA119 | ecosystem: Environmental > Aquatic > Freshwater > Lake | place: USA: Lake Erie, Ohio...
CCCTGCTTGCCGCGGATGCGGGAGATGGCCTTCTGGAGGCGCATCCCGACGATGTCCTCGAGCTCGCCGTCGGCCGACTGGCCCACGGCGATGATGCGGTCCTCGGGCTTGGCGCGCCCGTCGAGGGCGAGGGGGCCGCCGGGCATGATCTCCTTGATGGTGCAGTAACCGTCGTCGTCCTGGAGGGTGGCGCCGATGCCGCAGAGGGAGTTGCGCATCTGGACCTCGAAGTCCTCGAGGGACTGCTTGCTGAAGAAGGAGGAGTGGGGGTCGTACTGGCGGGCGAAGGCGCTGAGGAAGAACTCCTGGACCTCGTGGACCTCGAACTCGAGGTAGCCGGCGATCTTCTCGTAGCGCCGGGCGAGACGCTCGCGGGCCTCGGCGAGGCGGGCGGGCGTGATGGCGGCGGCGGGGTCGGCGGGCTCGGCCTTGTCGGGGCGGGCAGGGGCGTCGAGGGCGAGCTGCTCGCCGAGGAGCTCGGCGAGGAGGTCGAGCTGGACGCGACGGCGCCAGAGGTCGTCGAGCGCGGGCTCGTCGGCGGCCCAGTCGGCCTTGCGCCGGTCGACGGGGAAGGTGCCGGGGCGGTTGAGGTCGAGGTCGGGATCGGCGAGGAGGGCGGCGACGAAGGCGGCGCGCTCGCGGACGCGCTTGGCGAAGGAGGCGTGGATCTCGAAGGCGGGGGCGAGGTTCCCGCGCTGCAGGTACATGTCGAGCGACTTGGCGTAGCGGGCGCGGAAGCGCTCGACGTCGGCCCGGGTGAGGTAGAGCTTGGAGGGGTCGAGCTGCTCGCAGTACTCGGTGATGACCGACTCGAGGTCGATCTCGCGGAGGGGCTTCTTGGAGATGTGGAGGCGCTCGAGGAGGGCGGTGGTGGCGCTGGCCTCCATGGACATCGACCGGTCGGTCGTGAACGGGCCGGGGGCGGCGGGGGCGGCGGGCTGATCCTGCGCGCCGAGCAGGGCGGCCAGGGCGAGGATGCAGAAAGGCAGGCGCATGGGGTAGTTAGCGTAGCCGCTGGCTAAGTTCGTCCAATCTTCGCCGTTCCTCGGGACTCAGCGAGCCGAAACCCTCGGCGGAAATCTTGTCGAGCAGCCGGTCCAGCTCGGCCCGGGCGCCGAGGGAGGGAGCGGGCGCGGGCTCGGCGTCGGCGGCGCGGGCGGGACGGGTCCGAACGGCGGGCGGCGCGGGAGTTTCCTGAAGGACGAGGTAGGGCTCGGGGACGACGCGGGCCCGACGGGCGGCGAGCCAGCCGACCACCAGGCCGCCCAGGTGGGCCGAATGGGCGATGGAGGAGTCCCAAGCAGGGGTCCAGACGGCCCACTCGTGGCGGCCGGGGAGCTCGCTGAACGCCCAGCCGCAGACGGCGGTGACCCAGATGAAGGCCATGACCCAGCGGACCTTGAGGGTGACGGGCAGGAAGAAGAAGAGGAGGAGGGTGACGGACTCGTCCTCTCGACCGTCGAGGCCGAGGGCCATGGCGGCGAGGACGGCCGCGGAGGCGCCGATGAGGACGGACCCGGCGGAGCCGCCGAGGCCGGTCAGGAACCAGGCGACCGCGCCGGCGAGGGTGCCGAGGACGAGGATGCGAACGAGGCCGGCGCGCCCGTGGGCGGCCTCGACGAGGGGGCCGACCCACCAGAGGAGGAGGCCGTTGCCGAGAAGGTGCCAGAAGTCGCCGTGGAGGAGGGCGTAGGTGAGCCACTGCCAGGGCTGGGCGCCGGGCGTCTGCAGCTGCATCCAGCCGAGGAAGCCGGTGCGGGAGGAGTGGGCGACGAGGCCGAGGATGAAGAAGCCGACGAGGACGCCGAGGACCAGGTGCGTGGCCGGGAGGGCGCGACCCTCGGGCGCGCCGCGCATGTAGGTGCGGTCGGCCACGCCCATGGGTGAATCAGAGCTTGGTGACGATGGCGTCGGCCAGGCCGTACTCGACGGCCTCCTTGGCCGTCATGTAGAAGTCGCGGTCGGTGTCCTTCTCGACCTTGGCGAGGGCCTGGCCGGAGGCCTGGGCGAGGATGGCGTTGAGCTCGCGGCGCATGCGCTCCATCTCCTGGGCCTGGATGTGGATGTCGACCGCCGGGGCGACGATGCGGCCCATGATGAGGGGCTGGTGGATCATCACCTGGGCGTGGGGGAAGAGGAGGCGGCTGCCCTTCTGCTTGGGGGCCTGGAGGAGGATGGAGCCCATGGACGCGGCCATGCCGGTGACGACGACCTTCACGGGCGAGGTGATGAGGCGGATGGTGTCGTAGATGGCCATGCCGGCGGTGATGGAGCCGCCGGGGGTGTTGATGTAGAAGGTGATGGGCTCGCCGGGGGCGACGGCCTCGAGGTAGAGGAGGCGCTCGGTGATGTCGCGCGCGGAGGCGTCCTCGACGGGCCCCCAGAGCGAGAGCTTCCGCTGCTCGAGGAACTTGCGCTGGATGAGCATGGCGACCGGGGAGCCGGCGGCCTTGGCGGCCTCGGCCTTCTCGGCGCCCTCTTCGTCTTCGTCGTCGTGAGCCATGGGAAGGGACAAGGATGACGAGGGAAGCGTCCGTGGCAAGCGGCGGATGGCCGGAAAAAAGGAAGGGCCCCGGCGAACCGGGGCCCGGCAGGGCGGCGGGGGACGGGTCAGCCGGCCTTGGGGACGTCGGCCGAGCCGTCGTCGGTGCGGGCCCAGAGGCGGCGGATGACGACGAGCAGGACGGCGCCGGAGACAAGGAAGACGGCGCCGCTTGTCCAGGCATGGACGACGCGGGAGGCGTCGCCGACGGCGTAGAGGATGTTGCCGAGGGCGAAGAGGGCGGACCAGATGACGACGACCCCGGAGATCCAGCCGACGAAGGCGAGGCCGGTGTGGTTGACGTCGCGGCTCTGCTCGTCGGAGACGCCGGCCTCGGCGCGGAGGGCGGCCCAGCCGGGGCCGGCGGGCTTCACCTTGCGGACGAAGGAGAGAAGGGTGGCCCGGTCGGTCTGGGGGCCGACGAAGGCGACGACGATCCAGGCGAGGGTGGTGACGCCGACCTGGAGGATGATGACGGTGGCGAAGTCGTCGGCGATGGCGGTGCCGGCGGTGGCGTTGAGCCAGCCGATGAAGGGCTTCATGCCGACGGAGGTGACGAGGGAGACCACCATGGCGGTGACCTCGCACCAGGCGGAGACCCGCCACCAGAACCAGCGGGCGAGGTAGAGCATCCCGGTGCCGGCCCCGATGGAGAGCAGGACCTGGAAGGCCTGCTGAGCCGAGGTCATGAAGTAGCTGAGGAAGGCGGCGAAGAGGTAGATGAGCACGGTGCAGACGCGGCCGGCGTTGACGTAGTGCCCCTCGGAGCCGTCCTTGACCATGAAGCGGCGGTAGAAGTCATGGACGAGGTAGGAGGCGCCCCAGTTGAGGTGGGTGAGGATGGTGGAGGAGGTGGCGGCGATGAGGCCGGCGATCATCAGGCCGAAGAAGCCGGCGGGCAGGAACTTCATCATCGCGGCGTAGGCCGAGTCGTGGCCGATCAGCTTGGGGTCGGCGTGCGGGAAGGCGGCCTGGATGGAGGCGAGGTCGGGGAAGATGAGGATGGAGCAGAGCGCGCTGATGATCCAGGGCCAGGGGCGGAAGACGTAGTGCGCGAGGTTGAAGAAGAGGGTGCCACCGAGGGAGTCCTTCTCCGACTTCGAGGCGAGCATGCGCTGGGCGATGTAGGAGCCGCCGCCGGGCTCGGCGCCGGGGTACCAGTTGGCCCACCAGGAGATGGCGACGGGCAGGATGAAGATCATCAGGGCGAGCTCGGACATCCCGAAGTTGGGCAGGAGGTCGAGGATGGGCTGGCCCTTGCCGTCGATGGCGGAGACGACGGGCACGTGGGCGTCGCCGACCTTGGTGTCGACGACCTGGAGGGTGGAGAGCTTCTCGACGAGGATCTGCAGGCCGACCCAGGCGCTGTCGGTCTGGGCGAACTTCTGCGCGACCGCGACGAGGGCGTACCAGGCGGCGGCGAAGACCGCTGTCATCATGATGAAGAACTGGATGGTGTCGATGATGATGACCCCCCAGAGGCCGGAATGCGCCGCGAAGACGACGTTGAGGACGCCCATGCCGACGATGGTCCAGAGGGGGTCGAGGCCGAAGAGGATGTTGGCGATCTTGCAGGCGGCCAAGGTAACCATCCCCATGATGAAGCAGTTGAAGAAGAGGCCGAGGTAGACGGCGCGGAAGCCGCGGACGACGGAGGCGGCCTGGCCGGAGTAGCGCAGCTCGTAGTACTCGAGGTCGGTCATGACGCCGGAGCGGCGCCAAAGTCGGGCGAAGAAGAAGACGGTGGCGACGCCGGTGAGGGCGAAGGCCCACCACTGCCAGTTGCCCGCGACCCCGTAGCGGCGGACCTGCTCGGTCACCCAGTTGGGGGTGTCGGCGGAGAAGGTGGTCGCGACCATCGAAAGGCCGGCGAGCCACCAGGGCACGGAGCGCCCGGAGGCGAAGAACTCGGAAGTGCTGGAGCCCGAGCGCTTGCCCAAGAAGAGGGCGGGGATGAAGCAGACCAGGATGGAGCCGATGATGATGGCCCAGTCGAGCAGGGTGAGTTCGGGCATGGGGGTGGACGCAGGGAAGCGGGGGAGCGCCGCGGTGGCAATAGAGAAGGGGGATCAGGGCTCGGGGGCACGGACGAGACGGCAGCACAGCTGCACGGGGGCACAGGGGCTCGGAGGTGGCGGAGGATTGCGGAGGCAGGATGGGAAGGAAGGAGGAGGCGAAAGGGGCGGCTGTTCGTCCTTTCATCGCTTCATCCCTTCAATCCTCCACATGCGGCGAGCCACAGGAGACCGAGTCTCGCGTGGCCTTACCGAGCACCTGCTATCTCCCGTGCCCCTGAGCCCCTGTGCCCCCGCGGAGCTGATATCCGTGCCCCTGTGCCGCCGGGCTCCCGTGCCCCTCCCATCCGAGCCCCGGAGGGGCTCGGCTTACCTCGCCATCCGGTAGACGCCCTGGGGGTCGTACATCCAGTAGGCGTCGAAGGGATTGGCGAGGGGAGGCAGCTCGTAGTAGGAGCGGCCCTGGGCGTCGACCTTGAGCTCGACGCCGAACTGCGAGGCGGGGCGGGCGGGCACGATGGTGGGCTGGGCGGCGGGGCGGGCCGGGAGGACGTCGAGCACGGAGGTCTCCTCGACGCGGGCGATGACATGGTCGACCCACTTGAGCTCCTTGGCCTTGTCGCCGAAGACCTGCCAGTCGCCGGTCGAATCATTCTTGTACATCAGGTCGATGAACTCCTTGAGGCTGATACCCATCTTCTTGGCCACCGGGGTGGCGAGGCGCTCGAACCAGGTCTGGACGAAGGTGAGCTGCTCCTTGAGGACGGTCATGTTGGCCCGGTTGAAGGCGGTGCTGGCCTGGTGGTGGAGGAGGATGGTGTTGGGATAGCAGTAGGAGCGCTCGGCCAGCGTGGTGATGACGGCGGCCATGGAGGCGGCGAAGCCCTTGACGACGACGTAGACCGGGGCCTTGGAGGAGGCCATGGCCTGCTGGATCTGGTAGCCGGCGGCGATCGAGCCGCCGGGCGAGTTGTCGATCACGATGAAGATGGGGAACTCGGGCGACTGGTTGTTGAAGAAGGCGATGCGGCCGGTGACAAACTCGGCGAGCTGGTCGGTGACGGGGCCGTTGAGGGCGATGCGGCGGTCGCTGATGACGAGGGTGCCGTCGACCAGGGGCTCCTTGAGGTAGCGGGGCTGGGCCTTGGTGGCGACCTTGCGGGCCTCCTCCTCCTTCTGGAAGCGGGCGAGCTCGCCGCCGATGCGGGCGACGGCGTTGGCGGACTCGAGCTGGAGCTGCTTGGACTCGGCCTCGAGCTCGCGGATGCGGTTGTTGCGCTCGGTCAGGCGGGCGGCGGCGCGGGCCGACTCGAGGGCGGCGGTGCGCTCGAGCTTGGCGCGCTCGTCGTCGGCGGCGGCGGCCTCGGCGCCGGCACGGGCGGCGCGAAGGGCCTTCTCAGCGGCGAGCTTGGCGGTCTCGGCATTGAGGGGGGCGAGGGCCTCGGCGCGCTTCGCCTCGGCGAGGGCGAGCTCGGCCTGGATGCGGGCGGCCTCGGTGCGGAGCTTCTCGGTTTCCCTTTGCAAGGCACGCAGCTCGGCAGGGGCCTCAGGGGCGGCGGGCGCGGCGGCGGGGGCGGCGGGGGGGGCGGCCTCCTGGGCGAGGGCGGGGGCGCCCAGCAGGAAGGCGAGCGCGAGGGTGTTGAGGGTGCGGTTCATGGTGAGTGGAAGATTGTCAGCGAGCGGGGGAAGGCTCGTGGATGAGATGGATGTCGCCGGGCAGGACGGGCGCCTCGGCCTCGGCGGCGGAGGACTCGCCCCGCACGACGATGAAGGAACGAGAAGGAGCCGGGATTTCGGGAAGCCGGTTGACACCGTTCTCGACCATGCGCTCGACGACGTCGGTGACCCAGCGGATCTCCTTCGCCTCGGTGCCGGTGACGCGCCAGTCGCCGGTGACGCTGGACGCGTACATCCGCTTGACGAACTCCTCGAGGCTGACGCCCATCTTGGCGGCGACGTCGGCGTTGATGCGGTCGCACCAGATGCGGGTCCAGTCGAGGCGCTCGCGGAGGATGGTGAGGTTGCCCTGCATCACGGAGGAGGGCTGGTGGTGCATGATGAGCGTGCCGGGGTAGCAGAACGAGCGCTTGGCCAGGGTGGTGATGACGGCGGCCATGGAGGAGGCGGAGCCCTTGACAACGACGTAGACCGGGGCGCTCGAGGCCTCCATGGCGCGGAGGATGAGATAGCCGGACATCACGGAGCCGCCGGGCGAGTTGTCGATGACGATGAAGATGGGCTTGGCGGGGTCCTGCGCGTTGAAGAAGGCGAGGCGCTCGATGACGGACTCGGCGAGCGCGTCGTCGACCCGGCCGTTGAAGGGGATGCGCCGGTCGCTGATGTGGAGGGTGCCGTTGATGACGGGGTCGAGGGGGTGCTCGACCTTGGCCGCCGGGGCGATGTCGGCCAGGCGCTCGCGGGCGCGGTGAAGGGCGAGCTCGCCGTCGATCCGGACGGTGGCGAGGCCGGCCTCGAGCTGGGCGATCTTGAGGTCGGCCTCGAGCTCGGCGCGGGCGAGGACGCCGGCGTTGCCGGCGGCACCCTGGCGCGCGGCGTTGAGGGCGGCGGCGCGGGCGAGGGCGGCGCGCTCGGCGTCGGCCTCGGCGGCGTCGGCCTCCTGGCGGGCGGCGCGCAGGGCGGACTCGGCCTCGAGGCGGCGCAGCTCATCGGTGGCCGCCGCCTCGTCGCGGCGGCGGGCGAGAGCATCGCGCTCAAGCCGGGCCTGGATGGCGGCGGCGCGCGCCTCGTTGAGGCGGGTCTCGGGCGAGCGGGACGCCGGGGCCGACTGCCCGGAAAGGGCGGCGGCGAGGAAGAGGGGCGCCAGGAGTCGCATGCGAGGGAGAGGCAGTAGAGAGGTTTGGGGTTCCCTTAAAACCTTTTTTGGGGAAAAAAGAGGCTTATGGCCGCTCCCGAGCCCATCCGCTTCCGCAATCGACTGACCGGGGAGCTCGAGACCGAGCAAATCTACGGCGAGTCTTGGCTGCGCTGGCTGTACGAGGGCAATCCCCTCGGGGCGCTCTCCCTGCACGCGCTGGTCAAGCGGGGGATTTTCTCGGCTTGGTATGGCCGGCGGCAGGACAGCCCGGGGAGCGCCGCGAAGGTGGCGCCCTTTGTGAGGGAGTTCGGGATCCGAATGGAGGATTTCGTGGAGCCCGAGGGCGGCTATGCGTCCTTCAACGACTTCTTTTTCCGCAAGCTGTCGCCCGGGGCTCGGCCCGTCGACCCGGACCCTACGGTGGCGGTCTTCCCGGCTGACGCGCGGCATCTCGGCTTCCAGGACGTGTCCAAGGCGCCGGGCATCTACGCGAAGGGACAGCGCATGGACCTGGCGGGGCTGACCGGCGACCCCGCCCTGGCCCGACGCTACGAGGGCGGGGCCTTGGTCTGCTCGCGCCTGTGTCCGGTCGACTACCACCGCTTCCATTTCCCGGTCGCGGGAACGCCGGGCAAGGCCGTGTTGGTCGAGGGCGCGCTCGGATCGGTCAACCCGATCGCGCTGCGCCGAAAGCTGTCGTGGCTCTGGGAGAACAAGCGCCAGCGCGTCACGCTCGAGGCGGGGTCGTTCGGCTTGGTGACGATGGTGGCGGTCGGCGCGACCAATGTGGGCGGCATCGTGGAGACCTTCGAGGCCGGGCGGGCCGCGGGCAAGGGCGACGAGCGCGGCTACTTCCGCTTCGGCGGCTCATGGATGGCGACGCTCTTCGAGCCGGGCAAGGTGCGGCTGGCGGAGGACCTCGCGGGCGCCACCGCGGAGGGCGTCGAGCTCCTGGCCCGCTTCGGCACGCCGATGGCGAGGCTTGCCTGAGGGGGCGAATGGGACAAGGATGGCGGCACGCTCAGGTGGTGGAATGGCAGACACATCCGCTTTAGGTGCGGACGCCGAAAGGCGTGCGGGTTCGACTCCCGCCCTGAGCACCCCTCGACGCTGGACAGCCGCCGTCCGTTCGGCAGATTAAACCCATGCTCGCCTGGTTGCGCAAAGTCCTCGCCGGTGAGGCGCCCGCGCCGGCGACGCCTCCCGAGGAGCCCGTGCCCGCGGAGCGCGTCGGCTCGACCCGGCCCCCGGGCTTCGATTCCTGGATCGGGGTCGACCTCGACGGCACGCTGGCGCGGGCGGATTCCTGGAAAGGCATGGACCACGTGGGCGAGCCCGTCCCGCTGATGATGCGACGGGTGCGCGCCTGGCGCGAGAAGGGCCTGAAGGTCAAGGTGGTCACGGCCCGCGCCGGCGACCCGGTTGGCCTCGCCGCCGCCCAGGCCTGGCTTGAGGCGCAGGGGCTGGGCGACCTCGAGGTCACGGACCGGAAGGATTTCGGGATGGTCGAGCTGTGGGACGACCGGGCGGTGCAAGTGGTGCACAACGCGGGCATCTGCTTCCTGAGCCCGTCGGCCTTCGGACGCCCGCGCGCGCCGATCCTGCCCGACGAGGTCGCCGACCGCACCTATCTGCTGGTCGGCGCCGAGCGCTTCGACACGCTGAAGCCCGCGCCGCCCGCCAACCGCAACCCCGGAACCGACCCCTCATGATCGCCTCGCTCAAGGTGGAGTACTCGCTCCGCGTCCTCGCCCAGCTCGCCCGGAGGCACAGCCCCGGGAAAGTGGTGCGCATCGAGGACCTGGCCAAGGCGGAGGCGATCCCGGCCAACTACCTCGTGCAGCTGCTGAACGAGCTGCGCGAGGGCGGCTTGGTGGTGTCGAAGCGCGGCAAGGCGGGCGGCTACCGCCTGGCCAGGGTGCCCTCGGAAATCACCCTGCAGGAGGTCCTCTCGGTCGTGGAGCCGAGCCTGGGGCGGACGCGCGTGACGGTGAAGGGAGCCTCGGGGCCGCAGGTCGCCGCGCTCTGGCGCGAGCTCTCCAGGCGCCTCGAGGCCGAGACCTCGAAGCTCACCATCGCCCAGCTGGCCCGCGGCGGCGAGGGCGGGGACTGGGAGATTTGAGCGCAAGCGCGAGGGGTGCGGTGGCGCAGGAAAACGGCTCCGTGGCTCATGGGCTCGACGGCCTAATGGTCAGCGAGCTGGCTGGCTAGCCCTCTGGCTGAATAACTGCCAAGGGGGGCGGCAGGTCAGCAGGCGCGCCTCGCCCCGCTGACCGCTACACCCCTTCATCCTTTTGGTCCAACCGGGCCGGATCAAAGGATAAGCATCGCGTCGCCGTAGCTGAAGAAGCGGTAGTCGCGGGCGATGGCGTCGGCGTAGATCTCCTTGAGCCAGCGGAGGCCGTCGGGCGAGCCGGGCGTGAGGAAGGCGCCGACGAGGCAGAGGAGGGTCGAGCGCGGCAGGTGGAAGTTGGTGAGGAGGTGCTCGCAGCAGCCGATGGTGTCGCCGGGGCGGATGAAGAGCTCGGCCTCGGCGACATAGTCGCCGGCGGGCGCGTGGGCGAAGTCATGGAGCTCGCGCAGGCAGGACTCGGCGGCGCGGAGGGTGGTGGTGCCGACGCAGAGTCGCGGGCGCTCGTCGCGGAGGGCGGCGAGGGTGGGCGCGGGGATGCGGTAGGACTCGCGGTGCATGCGGTGGTCGGCGAGCGGGCCGGCGTCGATGGGTTGGAAGGTGCCGGCGCCGACCTCGAGGATGAGGTCGCGGAAGCGGTGGCCTTCGGACTCCAGGCGGGCGATCAGCTCCGGGGTGAAGTGGAGGCCGGCGGTCGGCGCGGCGGCGGCGCGGCGCTGGGTGGGGTCGGCGTAGACGGTCTGGTAGCGCGAGGCGTCGTCGTAGGCCCCGATGCCGGCGGCCTGGCGGGCCTGGAGGATGTAGGGAGGCAGGGGAACCTCGCCGCTCTCCTGGGCGAGCTGGTCGACGGTGCGGCCGGGAGGGAGCTCGAAGCGGACGAGGAACTCGCCGCCGTCGCGGTTGACGGCGCGCGCCCACCAGCGCCCCTCCACGCCGAACCCGACGGGCTCGCAGGCGCGCTTGGCGGGGCGAAGGAGGCACCACCACTCGAGGGGATTGGGCGAGGGGCGGAGGAGGAGGCACTCGACCTTGCCGCCGGAGGGGCGGAAACCGCGCAGGCGGGCGTGGAGGACGCTGACGCGATTGCGCAGCAGGGTGGTGGAGGCGGAAAGGACGGAGGGAAGGTCGGCGAAGGCGAGGTGCTCGACGGCGCCGCTGGTGCGACGGACGACGAGGAGACGGGAGGCGTCGCGGCGCGAGGCCGGGACGGCCGCGATGCGGTCGGGAGGCAGGAGGTAATCGAGGTCGGAGGCCTCCATCCCTTCAGCCGCCGGTGCGCGGGGGCGTGGTGAGCAGCTGGCCGTCGATCCCGCGGACGGGGACGAACTCGACGCCCGGGGGCGCCTTGCGGAGCTCCTCCTCGACGGCGGACAGCTTGGCGTCGATCTCGTCGATGCGCGCCACGAAGACGGCCTCGGGCGTGGAGGGTGTCGCGCAGGCGCCGAACTCGCGCAGGGTGTGGTGGGAGAGCAGGATGTGCTCGAGCCGCTCGCGGAGGGAGGGGTCGAGGCCGACCTTGGCGCCGTGGTCGCGGACGAGGAAGGCGCCGAGCACGAGGTGGCCGTGGAGGTTGCCCGCCCGGGTGAAGCCGGCCTTTGCCTGGCCGGGCTCGAGGCGCGTGTATTCCTGGACCTTGCCCACATCGTGGAGGATGACGCCGGCGAGGGCGAGGGAGGGATCGACGAAGGGGTAGAGCGGGAGGAGGGCGCGGGCGGACTTCGCCATGCGGAGGGTGTGCTCGAGGAGGCCGTGCCGGTAGGCGTGGTGGACGCCGAGGGCGGCGACGGACTCGCGGAAGCGCTCGCCGTGCTCGCCGAGGACGGACTCGACGGTGGCGCGCAGGCCGGCGTGGGGGATGGCGGCGACCATCGCGTCGAGCTCGGCGGCCATGCGGGCGGGGTCCTGCTGGGAGACGGGGGTGAGCCGGCCCATCAGGGCGGGGTTGGCGCGCTCGGCCTCGGTGAGCGCGGCGAGCGCGTCGGCCTTGAGGTCGGGGCGGCCGTTGTACTCGCCCACCGTGCCGCCGATGCGGACGGGGGTGCCGACCTTGAGGGCGTCGGCCGCGGCGCGGATGGGGGAGTCGCCCCAGACCTTGAACTTCGCGTCGCCGGAGGCGTCGGCCACGGCGAGCTCGAGGTAGCTGCCTCCGTTGCGGGTGGGCTTGGCGGCGAGGTCGGTGACGGAGCAGATGGCGGCGAAGCGCGAGCCGAGGCCGGAGGCCTTGGCCTCGCGGAGGGTCTGAAGGGGTTCGGACATTGGGATGGCAGGCTAGGTGACAACCGGCCATTAGGGAAGCGGGAACCCCCTGCCCTCCCCGATGTCCCCGAGACCCATGTCCGCGAACTCCCCGCTGAGCCGGAGGGACTTTCTCCGACGGGCCGGCCTCGCCGGCGCGGCGCTCGGCTTCCCGACGCTCGTTCCGGCGTCGGCGCTGGGCCTCGGGGGCGCGGTGGCGCCGAGCAACCGCGTGGCCCTCGGCGCGGTCGGCTTCAACATGGGGCTGACCAACCTGCGCAACCTGATGGGCGTGAGCGGGGTCGAGGTGGTCGCGCTGTGCGATGTCGACTCGGCCAACCTGCGCAAGGGCCAGGCGGAGGCTCCCGGGGCCAGGACCTTCCGCGACTGGCGCGAGATGATCGCCAAGGCGAAGCTGGATGCCGTGACCGCGGCCGTGCCGGACCACGCGCACGCCGCGCTGTCGGTCTGGGCCTTGGAAAAGGGCGTCGATGTCTTCGGCGAGAAGCCGCTGGCCCACCACCAGGCCGAGGGCAGGGCCATCGTGGACGCGGCGCATCGCAACGCGCGCGTCTGGCAAACCGGCACCTGGCAGCGCTCGGTGCCGAACTTCCGGCGCGCGGTGGAGGTCGTTCGCAACGGGCATCTCGGGAAGATCCACCGGGTGGAGATCGGCCTGCCCCACGGGCTGGACAAGAGCTCGACCTTCCGGGTCCAGGGCCGGGGCAAGCCGGGAGAGCCTCCGGCGACGCTGGACTACGACCTCTGGGTGGGCCCCGCGCCGTTCCGCCCGTACCACCCGAAGGAAAGCCATTACTTCTGGCGCTATTCCCTGCACTGGGGCACGGGCCAGGTCGGGAACTGGTTCACGCACCACGGCGACATCGCGCTGTGGGCGCTCGACCTCGACCATCCGTCGAGGGGGCCGTCGGCGGTCCGCTCGACGTCGACCTTCCGCAAGGATCCCGACGGCGCCTGGGATGTGCCGGCCGACTTCACCTTTGAGTGCGACCTGCCGGGCGGGGTGCAGCTCGTCGCCTCGACGGAGGCCAAGCGCGGCACGACCTGGCAGGGGGAGAAGGGTTGGCTGCGGGTCGACCGCGGGCTGACCGAGGCGTCCGACCCCGCCCTGCTCCGCCGGCCGCGCGAGGAGGGCGAGTGGGTCGCCGCCGGGAGCACCCAGCACTGGGCGGAGTTCGTGGACGCCGTCCGGACCCGCCGCCGCACCGTGGCCCACGCCGAGGCGGCGCACGCCTCGTTCACCATCGGGGCGCTCGCCCTGATGTCGATGCGCCTTGGCAACCGCACCCTGCGCTGGGATCCGGCCGCCGAGCGCGTGATCGGCGACGCGGAGGCCGACGCGCTGCGCGACCGCCCCTGGCGCGCCGGCTGGAAAGCCTGAGACCTTTTCCCATGAAACTCCCCACCCTGCTCCTCGTTCTCGCAGCCGCGCTCGCCCCGGCGGCTCAGCCCGATTTCTCGAAGGCCTTGGCCGAGAAGGACCCGGCGGCGCGCTACCGCGCGGCGCTGGCCGCGCTGAGGGCCTCGGACACGCCGCAGGCGTCGCTCGGCCACCCTGACCGCAAGGTGGCGGAGGCGGCGGTGGATGTCTGCCGCGAGCGGATCGCCGATCACCAGGCCCAGGAGGGCGACGCGGCGTCGCTGGCCATCGCCGAGCGCCTGCTGACCCACGCGACCTCGGGCAAGGCCGACCCCGACCTCGCCCGGCGCTGCATCCACGCGGTGGCGGAATCGCGCCACGCCTTCGGGGGCAAGGTCTCGGGAGCCGTCGCCAAGATCGCGCTCGAGGGGCCAGCCGAGCTGCGCGTCGACGCGACGGAGGCCTTGGCCGAGCTGGGTGACGGCTCGCAGGCGGCGGTGCTGGCGCGCCTGGCGGCGTCGGACGACGCCGACCTTTCCGCCGCCGCGGCGGAAGGCCTCACCCGCATCCACGGCAAGGGGGTGACGGACGCGTTCGTGGCGGGCATCGCGGACGCGGCGCTTCCGGCGAAGGCGCGCAGGGCGCTGCTCCAGGCGGCGAGCCGCCGGGGGATGTCGGCCGCCGCGGGCGCGACGGCCGCGGCGCTGGCCGAGCCCGAGCTCCGCCTCGAGGCCCAGAAGGCGATCGTGCGGCTGGCGGGCAAGCAGGACGTGCCCGCGCTGAGGGAGGCCCTGGCCAAGGCGAAGGAGCCCGCGACCCGGGGCGTGCTCGAGCGGCTTATCGCGAAGCTGGAGAAGGAGTGACGGCGTCGGGCGCGTCGCGCATCAGCCAGGCGAGGGCGCCGGCGAGGTGCTGGCGGAATTCGGGCTCCGCGTAGGACTGCTTGGTGTGGCCGCCGGCGGTGTAGAACATGCGGCCCTTGCCGACCGGCTTGATCCAGGCGGAGGGATGGTCGTCGCCGTTCTTGCCGCCCTGGTAGGTCTTCTCGTCGAGGCGGAGGAGGACCTGGTTGTCGGGCTGCAGGTTCTTGAAGTTGTACCACTCGTCGGTGCGCTTCCAGCGCTCGGGCAAATGGGCGGTGGAAGGGTGGGTGCGGTTGACGACGACCTGCTCGGCGGGCTGGATCTTGGGGTGGCCGGCGAACTGGCCGCCGACCATGCGGGCGAACCAGGGCCACTTGAACTCGGTGTCGGTGGCGGCGTGCACGCCCATGAAGCTCCCGCCGCCCTCGAGCCAGCGCTCGAACGCCTCCTCCTGGGACCGCTCGGGCAGCACGTCGCCGGTGGTGTTGAGGAAGACGACGACGCCGAAGCGGGCGAGGTTGGCCGGGGTGAACTGGGCGGGGTCCTCGGTGGCCACGACCTCGAGCTTGGCGACGGCGGCGAGATCGCGCAGGCACTGGATGCCCTCGGGGATGGAGTCGTGGCGGAAACCGGCGGTGCGCGAGAAGACGAGGATGCGCCGGGGAAGGGGGGGCTGGACGGCGGGAGTCTCGGCCGCCTCGGCGACGGGAAGGGGAGCCGGGGAGGCGGAGGCGAGGGCCAGGAGGGCGAGGAGGAGGCGCATGGGCTGAAGGAGGGTTAACAGTCGGGGCGGGAAGGGGTTCCGAGGAACCGGGGCGGAGGCGAGGTGTCTTGACAGTATGCCCCTACCCCAACGCCCCTCCCGGCGCGACTTCCTGCGCCAGTCCTCCCTCGCCGGCCTCGCCCTTGGCTTCCCCGCGCTGATTCCGGCCTCGGCCCTCGGCAAGGACGGGGCGGTGGCCCCGAGCAACCGCCTCGAGATGGTGGCGGTGGGCACGTCGGGCATGGGGGGAAGCAACCTGGGCCGGTTCCTGGGCATGAAGAACGTCCAGGTGGTCGCGGTCTGCGACGTCGACCTGAACCACCTCAAGGCGGGGGTCAACGCGGTGAAGCAGCGGGGCGGCTCCGAGCCCCGCGCCTACCAGGACTATCGCGAGCTGCTCGCCAAGGAGAAGGCCGAGGCGGCGAGCATCGGCGTGCCCGACCACTGGCACGCGCCGATCTCGATCCCCTTCCTCAAGGCGGGCTACGACATCTACGGCGAGAAGCCGCTGGCGAAGACGCTGGTGGAGGGCCGGGCGATGGTCGACGCGGCCAAGGCGCACGGGCGCGTCTGGCAGACGGGGATGTGGCAGCGCTCGACGGGCAACTTCCGCCGGGCGGTCGAGCTCGTGCGCAACGGCGCCATCGGCAAGGTCAAGCGGGTCGAGGTCGGCACGGGCAGCAGCGGCGCCGGGCCGAAGGGCGGCGACCCCGGCAAGGTCCCCGGGCACCTGAACTACGACCTCTGGGTCGGGCCCTCGGCCATGATGGAGTATGACTCGCGCCGCACGCACTTCAACTGGCGCTGGAACTACAACTTCGGCGGCGGCCAGCTGGTGGACTGGGTTTGCCACCACGTGGACATCGCGGCCTGGGGCGTGGGCAAGGACCTCGAGTACCCGGTGGCGGTGGAGGCCAAGGGGAGCGAGGCCGCGGGCGGCCCCTGGGACGCGCACCGCCAGTACGACTACACGGCGACCTACGCCGACGGCACGGAGATCACCTGCAACAGCCGGCACATGGGCGCGAAGTTCATCGGCGAGACGGGCTGGATCTCCGTCAACCGCGGCTCGCAGCAGACCTCCGACCCGAAGCTCTGGGACGCCCCGCTGGGCGACGGCGCCTGGCGCTGCCCGGGCACGACGGACAACTGGAAGGACTTCACGGACTGCGTGCGCACCCGCCGACGCCCCGTGGCCCACATCGAGGTCGCCCACCACACCACGCTGATCGGCCTCCTCGCCAACGCCTCCATCCTCGCCGGCCGCAGGCTGACCTTCGACGGCAAGGCGGAAAAGGTCCGCGAGGACATCGGCGGAAACCCTTTCATCAGCCGGAAGTTGCGCGACCCCTACGGCATCTGATAGAGAAAGGGGGATGCGCCGCATCCTAAGCCTCCTCGCCGTCGCCGGACTGTTCGCCGGCGCGACGTGGCTGGCCTTGGGCGGCAGGCGGACCGAGGCCCCGCTCGCCGAGCCGGCCAGCCCGGTCGCGGCGCGAGGCGCCCCTGGAGCGGCGACAAGGCCGTCCGCACCCAAGCCTGGCGACGCCAAGCCGCGCGACCTGGGCGCGGTCATCGCGCGCGCCTCGAGGCCGGATGCCGACCCGGTCACGCTGCTGGCCGCGGCCCTCGTGACAAGGGACGAGGCGTGGCTGCGGCGGGCCGCCGAGCTCAACCCTGGCGACCCGGATGTGCTGATCGCCCTGGTGCGCGCGGCCAGGACGCCGGAGGAGCGGGCGGCCGCGCTGGCGGCGTTCCGAGCAGCGGACCCGGACAACGCGATGGGCTATTACCTGACGGCAGCCGACGCCGCAAAGGCGGGCGACCCGACGGCGGCCGCGTCGACCAAGGCCGCCGCGTCAACGGCGGAG
>Ga0315903_10005433_pt1 | contig 16614 bp, 33 predicted proteins | sample LakEriMetagenome_7_FD_203524 | JGI IMG/M metagenome (GOLD analysis project Ga0315903, IMG submission 203524) | Freshwater fungal communities from buoy surface, Lake Erie, Ohio, United States - Buoy 2 MA119 | ecosystem: Environmental > Aquatic > Freshwater > Lake | place: USA: Lake Erie, Ohio...
TTTGTTGATACTCAATCTCAATCAAACGTTTCTCACCCTCAGCTTTGGCTGATATAGCTTGTTGTTGTGCTGTAATTGCATCTTGTTTAGATACTGATGCGCGTGTAGCTGATTCAATTTTCTTAGCTAACATATCATCAACTCGTTGTTCATAGTCTACAGTTGTAATTTGAGCATCTGCAACTGTTATACCATATTCCTTAATAGAACTAAACTTGCGCAACTTATTCCCAGATGAATCTGTTTGGAATACATTCTCATAAATTTTCTTAGTTTCATTAGCCAATGAATCAAATTCTGTCTTTTCTACTGTTGACAATAGATAAACACCTCGTTGCAACTGATCTAGATAATTTTGAGCCATTGTAGCGCGACCTCCACTATAGTGCATCTCAGCTGACATCAATTGTGCAGAACTTGATAGACATTCACTTGTGTAAGGTGCTAATCGTTTTGCTACTAGTGATTGTGGTGTACGGTGAGCATTATGCATCGCAATCATTTCTTGTTCATCTACAGGTAGAACATATTGAACAATTCCATATACATCTGCTGTTGTTGGAACACCACCACCAAAACGAACCATTACCTTACCAATTTCAATACTACCATCTGTTACTGAATAATCGTCAACAGTATGTTTCATTGTGTCTTGATACGATACTGAAATTTGATTTGGCCATTCAGTTACTTTAGCAAAGAAACCTGCATAATAAACTCCTGGTGTGTACTGAACAAATTGTTCTCCACTTGCTCGTTCCACTACTGTTCGATGACCTGCGTCATTCCACGCAAACGGATTGACAAATCCTAAAATAATAATTCCTACAAGGGCAATTATCCCAATGACAATAAATTTTGTCTGACTCATAACTTGTTTATTTGTTTATTTATTTACTTAATTTTTCTTTGATTGAACGTGCTTTTTCAAGCTCCTTAGACAATAGAGTTACTTTTTCTTCAGCTTCTTTCACTCCGCGTTCGGCTTGAATTTCTGCTCTCATAAGCTTAAACTCCAGTTCCTCAATAATATCTTCAATTGGAAGATTATCATCAGGTAACGACTTACTTTTTTGTACTCCAATTACAACTTGGACTACTGCTGCTATAGCTACTATAAACAGCGTCAACATTACAACACCCATTAATAATTTGAACATTTTATTTATTTTTATTTATATTTAAATATAATATCAGAATTTCTAGAAGCCAAATTATTCCCACCATCTTTCAATATTTCTTTCCATTATCTTGAAAAGTAACTTACGAGCACGGTCATGATTCATTCGAGACATATACATGGCTATTCTATGTTTATCTGGGTTATTATGTATATGCTGGCTTACTACTTCTTTATATACAAGTGGATACTTGTTAAAGTAATCATCTAAATTATCTGAGATGTGTTCTATTTCTAATCTAAAATTAGTTGTTCCTTCAATTGGGGTGAAATTAAATTTTGATTCTTCATAGTCAGAAGACTCCATATCATAATACTCAGTTTGAATCTTATCTATCAAACGAACACATAACATCATAATCTCAGCGTCACGTTTTGCTCGTGTTCGGAAATTTCTGTTACCAATATATTTTGCTTGATTTTTTAATTTGAATTTAAGAATCTCAAATATGTAATGATCATCCCAATCCTCATCTTTCCATATAATAGGAAACCAACGTATTAGGTTTTTTATTTTCCTAAAAAAGGTTTTTATCATCCACATGCTAACTTAAATTAGAACTTTCATTAAATAACCTTATTGAACGCATTTGGGAAAAGTCAGTTACTGTTATTTTTTCAATATTGATTCCCCATTGTTTGGCTTCTTTTTTAGCTCCACTAGTTATCAATTTATTTAAATCTGAGGTACATGCTTCCTGATATGTTTTATTTTTGATAGTTTGAAATATTATTCCACAAGTCATATCAGAAATAGCGTCTATAGCATCATATACTTTAACAGCAAATATTGATAAATCCTCAATTTCATATTTGATTTGAGCCTTAATAACTACTGATGTTCCATCTTTAGTCACTACACTTTGAGCAGGTAATGTCATGGTAGTAGTCACTACAGTGTGAGTGTCTACACTATCAATAAATGGTATTTTAAAATGTAAACCAGGACCAATTATTTTCTTATATTTACCAAATCTAAAAAATGCACCCTCATCATATTCTTTTATAACTACAACTGGTAGTATTTGGTCTATAAATTCAATTATAAAATCAATTAACTTGTCAAACATAATGTTTCCTCCTCAAGTATTTCTTTAAATTCTACTTCTTTAATATTTCTTAAGAAAAATACCCGATCACCATTTTGATAAACATAATCTGTTTCTGTATATTCCTTCCACAAATCAATTAATTCATTAAGTACTTTACCACCGTTAACATTATCTATGAATTTACCTACCCAAACATCCCTAACAATAAGGAATGGAGTGTTATTTAGGGTTATTATATTTTTCATTTAGTATCTCCCATCCTCGTTTTGAAACAATATGATGTGCATCATTACAGAATAATGATTTAAGTATGTTTAAAGTAAAAACACTTTTAATCATTTCCATCATAACGATACTTTTCTCGTCTATATGCTTTACTATTTGGTTCAGTGCGTTGAATCATTTTTCTACGTATGATTTGAGCAACATGACGTTCACTTAATCCATCAATAGTATTTTTATTTTTCTTAGCCATGTTTTATTCATTTGTGATAAATATAACTAAAAAATCATGGAAAGCCAAACTTATTATATGATTCCTAACTCTTTTTTGATTTGTGTATGAGCCATATCGTAATAATCAATCATACGTAAATTAGGGTTAGTCTGTTTATATTCAGACATATATTTTTCTAATACATCCAAATCTCCTCTTTGATGAGCCTGATATAGTATTTCTTCAAGTCTTTCTTCGTTAGTCATAATTTAAAACTTTATTTCGTTGATGTCTAAATAAAATATTGATGTATTTAATATAACTTATAAGTAATTTACTATCTATTTTATAACTCCAATAGTTAGTGAAATTAACAATCATCAATTTAGCTCCAAGTAAATGTTCCTCAGTTTTGCAAGACTGTATCACATTTATTACTTTGTGAAAGTGATGTGTTAATTTTTCATTCATAGTTACCTATAAATATATTGTGACTTATCTATTCTTTGATCTTCAAAATAATGATTTTCACCAGGCCTTATAATTCGTTTAGGTATAACATCATTAGGGTAAACATAACCTTTTTTAGTCATGTCTTTTAATCTAATGTTTGTTTCATATAGAAAAACAGGACCATTATACTCTTCATAATATGGTTGATTCTGTTTATTAAATTTCATAATACGTCTAGGACCATTAAAACTCCTAAAACGATTACAAGTTACTCGATTCCATTCACCTGATTCAAGCACCTCAGTACTTAATTGAGTTGGAAAATCATAAATTAATTTAACTGTATTACCTTTTTTCTCACCCATTTTATTTTACAAATAACTGAATTAATAGAATACAAAACGCTAAAAACAAACATATACCTGTTTTAGGAGTGATTGGTTCACCAAATAAAACTATTGATAGAGTAGCGAATACCATTGTACCAATTGCGAAACCAATCAAACGTGAAGGCCATAGTTGACCATCAAAATGTTCAACCATAAACCTAACTGAGAACATAAACAGAGCTGAAATAGGAATACCTAGTAACACTACTGCCCACATTTTTTCTTTCATCCATTCCCACTTATATACACCTTGTAGTTGGATAAAGGTTAGCACTTGTGCTACTAAACCTAATAGTATTCCATATAATAATTTCATATGTAAATTTGTTCTAATTTATCTAATGTAAGTCTATTTAAAGTTCTAAACTGTGAATCAAAATCAAGAGGTTTAGCGTCATCAAAATCATCTGAGAATATTAATTCTCGTCCACCACTTTTTAATCCAACCCATACTTGAAGTTGATCATTCATAACAATGAATGGTTTATAGTCAGGATCACTCTTAATGAGATCAGCCTTTGTTTTTTTCTTTTTCTTAGATATGCTCATCAAGTTCAGGTATTGCTCCTAGTTCTTCTAATTTAACCCACACTCTTACTTTCCATAAGTCTACTTTAACACCATCTAACTCAGTAGTTTCATCTACTGTTTCTTGAGCTAGAATCAACAAACATTGATCCAATGTTTCAATGGCTTCATCAGTTTCATTGTTTTTGATTTGCTTAAGAGCTTTCTTCCATGTGTTAGTAATCTTCCCTACTGTCTTCATAGTGTTTTTTCCTTTATAACTTGTTTAATGTGTTTACAAACTCGATCTTTACTTCTGTAATAACCAGGGCATGTACAGTAGTATTTATTAAATCGTTTAGTGATACGATATGTTTCACCACTTGAACTAGATTTAATGTCAATAAATTCAGGTTTCATTTGAACTGATTCATTGTCCTCCCTAATCCAAACAATATCATTTAATGTAGTTCCAAACGGTATATTCACCCACCATGGTACAATTGCTAATGTTCTTGTTAGATCAACAATCATAGGTGGTATCATGCCACCAACTACATGGTGTTTACCGTCTTTGAAGTAATAACTACGTTCACTCATAACCTTAATTTATACCTAAATATAACATCAAGATTTCTGGAAGCCAAACAAGGGGTTAATTTCTTAACCCCTGTTGTTCAATTTCAATATCTAATGTCAAAAGTATACAGAATTGTTCTAATTTATCCCAATGCTTTTGAGCCATGTATGCCAGATATTCATCCGGTACCATCTCGAGATAATTATTCCCCGTCATATTCTAATGCTGGGTGATACTTAGTAACTCGTTTTTGTTTTGGATTTGTTGTTTTTTGTTTGCGTTTACGTTTTGATTCAAGTACGTGCAACCAATCTTTAAAACATTCTAAACGTTGTTGTGCTGAATTTTTACTCATAACTTAACCTTGTCCTTTATATGGTTTTTTGTAATTTTTACTATTTTTATTTATACTAGTTTTTTTCTTCGAGTGAATCCCCGGACGTTTTTTTCTTGGTTTTTCTTTCTTTGACTGGGTTTGGATCTTTAGGGCCATGTTCTTTTTCTGTTAATTTAGTTATAGCTTCTACTATTTGAGAACATTCTTCATATAATTCTTTCTCAACGTAGTATTTTAAATTTTCTTGTAATGTTTCTATAAAGAAACGTCTTTCTAAAGTAATATCATAAGTAGCATTATCATCAGTACAATTAACTGATAGTATATGTACATGTTTTTTACGTGAAGTGATATTGTTCAATATAGCTTCAACAATCGCTTTAGATATGATGAAGTCTTTTCTATCAATCATTTCTTGAAATTCATCACTGTTTTTTAAAGTAATTTCAGTAGCCATATTAAAATAAGTCTAAAAAGTTAGTATTAATATCTTTTCCTTTAAGTTTATTCATCTTTTCATCATTAACTAACATTTTGGTAGCTAAACGTTCTAGATGTTTAGACTTAATAAGATCATAATTATCTATGATATCTTTATGTTCTTTCTTCTTCTCCATTCATTAATAAATATTAAATCCGACTTATAAACTCACTTCCATCTTCAGGTGGTAATGATTGATCTAATCCTAATTCCTTTAATCGCTGTAATGTATAATCATCTAGCTCCCATTCCACATTACTTTCATTTACTGGTTTATGATCTTCAAGACCTTCAATTTGTTTATTATTAAACACATCACCAATCATTAAGAAATAACAATTATAACATAACATTTCCATATTTTCTAATCTGTAATGTTGTTTATTATTATCCTTAAAATGTAGTATAAGTGGGATTTTATAATCAGACACTCGACGTTCATGAAATCCACAATTAGAACATTCTTCCTTTAAATAACCTTCTTCAATCAACCTATACTTTATTTTCTGAGGATTGAAATGAGCCGGATCAATTCTACCTTCTATAACATCTAATAATGCTGGGTCTTTTTTTCTAGTACCATTATTGGATAAGAATTTAGGAATGCCTTTACCTGATTGATTTTTATGTGCTTCAAATAATGTTATTCCGTCTTCATTCTTATAGAACTTCATCCATTTTTTCATATGGATATAAGACACATTCAAGTATCTAGCGGCAGCACGAACAGACTTAGTCTTACTCATTGCTAACACTACTTGATCTTTAGAAAGATGTTTTGCTTTAGGCATAATTATTCTTCCATGTCTGAGTTTAAATCATCAAATGCATTACCTATACCATCATGGTCAGATATGCCTATATCGTAGTCATCAATTTCTTCTTCAAATGAATTTTCAACCTCTGGTTTATCATCGGTTTCAAAATCGTCTACTGTTGGTATAACCTCATCTTCATCTGTTGATACAACCTTTGGTGCAGGTGTTTCTTTAACTTGTTTTTTCCAGTTATTCTCAATCTCCATCATGCGATCATAATCTTCCCTTTCAACAGCATATGTTTCAATCCATGTATGATCACCTTCACCTTTTTGAACAGTTACCGCTACTTTCTTTTCAGCTGTTGAATGTTGAGTGCAAGTTTGTGTGTTAGGTAAGATAGCAATTCGTCTAGGATCAATCTCAATACCGCATGTAATACATTTTCTACTCATATAACCTTTATTTTGTTTTTATTATTTTATCTACTAGAGTCCAAAGATCAAGTGGTGTTTTCAACTTGTATTCTTTTTTAGGTTTATCTTTAATTGTTACTTCAATAGTAAGTAAGTTTCCATTTTTATCATAACGATCATAAACATACCATAAAATTAAAGAACTAACAGCATCTCCATATTTAAGATACAATAAGTTCTCAATCATAGTAAAATAATGTTGTTCATATTGATAGAAATCAACTCCTACTTGAGACTGAAGTAAATTAGTTCTTAACCAGCATTGTTCAAGAGTAGAAACAATGTCCATAAACATTTCTTTCTCCTCTGATTTATTGTTAAGATTTATTTTTAATTTATTTCCAAAATTACTTATGTTCATTCTTTAATCCTATTGAGTATATTTTAAGAAATTCATTCACAGGCATGTTTTTGATGGCTGCAAAATGGTTTGTAGCTTCACCTATATCAGATGATATACATACACCTAATGATTCTTTACGAATGTCTAGATGTGAGTAATAATAATATTTGCCATAGTATTTTTGCATTATTACAAATATAATAATAAAAAGTTTAAAAGCCAAATTATAATTTAATAAGAGTATTTTGATACTCATTCATTGAGTTAATAGTAATTTTTAAGTTATCTAATTCAAATATACCTATCTCACCATTGTCTTTAATTATATCTGGTAATTGTTGAATAAGATTAAATTGGTAATTACCAAAGTAAAAGCCATCAAATTCAATTAATATGTCATTTTGTTTTATATCATGATATGATTTAACACGTTCTGATAGATTAAAAGAAGTATTTAATTGTTCATTTTTAATATATAAATCATAATTACAATCAACATATATAGTTGAACACCACGGTTCTAAAGCTTCTAATAATTGCTGGTTACAGTTTTTAATCACAAAACCAATATTGTATTTTGAAGATATTATTGGGTATTGATATTCATTATATTTTGGAGGTGTCCCCCATTTACGAATAAATTCTCTTGTTTGAGTATGAGCTAATTTATTCCAATCATTTGATTTATGATTTAAATCTTGAGTTTTAGAAGCATGTTCAAATTGTCCTCCTCTACATGTTAAATGATAAACTAATGCTTCCCAACTTTGAATTAATTCATATCCGTTTAATAAAAATCTATTAAATAAATCTCTATCTTCACTATGTGATTTCATAATAGGGTCATGTCCATTAACATCATTAAAATCATCTTTGTGAATTAACCATGGAGCAAATATACCGTTTGTAATAATATCTTTTTTATTTTTAGATACAAACTCATTAAATTCATTTACTTTAAACCCATCATTAACATCTGTTTCAGGCCATAATCCAAAGTCTAATACTATTTTAGCTGGATCTGAAGGATGCAATGGAGGTTCAATTCTAGTAGCGGATATTACTGTTTTTGGTTTCCAATTATTATATAGAGCTATATCAAATCCCTTACCCATAATCATATCAGCATGATATATAACTACAAAATCAGTAGTTGACTTCTCTACTAATAAATTATAAGCATTACCTATTCCAAATAATTTATCAGATGAATTCTTAATATATTTAATATTATTTTCTAAGCACCAATTTTCAGTTCCGTCATTATCTGCGTCTATAAACACCAATATATCATGGTTTATAACTGAATTTTCTTTTATATAGAAAACAGCATGTTTTAGATACCTCAAATTATTTTTTGAAGTAATACAAAATGTAAATTTAGGTATATTATTTTCCATCTATTCCATCAATTATATGTCTATCCCATCCTATATGAGTAATATATGTTTCTAAAAATCTCATAGCGATCATTCCTTGTTTAGCATATTCAACTGAGATATCACATTCTAAAGTTACACCTCCACTTTGTTCTGATGGGGTAATTCGTTCACATCCATCATAACCATTAGGTAATTTTTTCCAATCACTTAATCGTTTTAAGCCTGGATTAAAGCTAAATCCATTCCATATACCTGTATATTCTAACAATACACATTTAAGTTCGTCTACTTCATATATATCTGGTTTCCATGGGTGTGGGGCAGTTGTATCATCTATTCCTCTTAACCATACTTGTAATATATTTGAGTCAGCTTCTAATACTTTCATTGAGTCTTCAATAAAACCTTTTTTAAGGAATAGCCAATCTTCTTCCATATGAAAAATATATTCTGTGTCAACTAATGAATAAGCATAATCAATAGATTTAATTTGAAATAATTTAGGATCATTATAAATTAATTCAATTGGGAATTCATATTTTTCCTTAACAAAGTCATTACACCCAAAATTCATTCCATCATCTATAATGATAAAACGTTTTAATGGATAAGTATTCATTTCAAAAAAACTATCTAAAGTTTTCTCTAATAAATCAGCTCTGTTACAAGCTGTTAATACTACTGTTACTTCTTTCATAAAATTTATTTAATTCAATTGGAAAATTATCATGAGCTATTTTTGTAAACTCATTCTTTTTACTTATACTTGATATGTATTTTTTAATAGTTTCATTAGGACGATGAATATAACTTTCTCCTATTATATGATTTTCTAAAATAAATTGAAATACATTTTCACCTTTGTTTTTTAATATATTACAACATTCAGTAACATATGTATCTTCTAAACCATAATGTCCTAAAGACTTAGGTATATTTGTTTTACTTAATAAATCCTTAGAAATTAAAGTGAACCAACCACCTGCAAATTTAAATGTGGGAACTTGTTTAACTTCTATATCTCCGATATCTGGTAAAGTATCTTTATAAACATCTGCTATTAATTCATAATCTATAGGATGATTTAAGAATGCTTTATTAACAATTACATCCCAAGTATTGTCCCACTGTTTTACAAACTGAGGGGTAAGGATAAACATATCAATATTTGACTCTTTAATAGTTTGATAAGCTTGAGTCATATAACTTAAAGTAGAATCTTTAAATATAAAATCACAATCTAACCAAATAAAGAAATCAGCGTCTAAGTTATTTTGTAGACTATATCTTCTTTGAGATACACATCCAAGTATGTCTTCTTCACCCCACATTAATTTCCACTCACACCAATCTAAGAATTTAGTAACTAATTCTTCAGTTCGTTCTTTAATATACTCTTTAGGTAATTTAGACTCACTCCAATTAGTTAACTCATCAGATAAACACATAGTAATTTCTACTTTGTATTTAATTGTATTGTCAAGATAAATAGAATTCCTTTTTAGATTATATAATGTTAGAGCTAAATCTTCTAACTCTTGAGGTAAAGCAAATATAGTTATAACTCCTTTCATATTATCTAATTATCCCTACATCTGATTTTTCTTCTAATGTAGGTAATATTTTTACTTTAATATTATTTTTTATTAGTTGCCACTTTAATAGGTACTCATTTCTTAATGGTGAATCTTGTCCTGGCCATCCTCCTGATAAGAAATTAAGAAATTGTTCATCATTTGTAATGTAAGATATAATATTTGGAAATACTTCTGAGTATATGTTCATATCATGTTGTTTGCCTATAGCAAATACATCATAATACCCTCTATTTTTGACTCTAACATCAGTATTCCATTCTGGTAATGAAATACCTTCTTGAGGTAATTCCAAATTAAATTTAGAATAATCTATATCAAATCTTGTTCTAACAACATAATCATATGTTTCTTCAATCAACTGGGTTGATTTATAAATTGAGTAAAACATACTTAAAGTATTATTTAGTGGTTGTCTCCAAATAGGACATTTATAACCACTAGCATCAAATAATATAGGTTTTTCTATATCATATTTTTTAGGTTGATACAGTTGAATAAGATTATTATAATCCTTATCTGTTAATGAGTATTGATTATTTCCAAATCCAAAGTTAGTTGATTCAAAATTAGGAGTTTTCCAAGTATGAAAGTATATATCACAATCATATTTATCTAATAAGTGTGTTTTTAAACTAATATAACTTTGTTTAAAGTTTCTAGCTTGACCACTTATACAAATTGCTATTTTCATTTCTTATAATTTTGAATATAATCTGAACATATTCCTATACATTCATTTATATTATCATTATTAATTTCAGGCATTACAGCTATACTGTTTTTAATAGGTTGTTTACCTGGGTACGCCCATATATAGTTGAGACTTGTTAATGTGATAGTATCTGTCTCATGCCAGAAATAATTAAACAATTTTAATTTACTTGAAAAATAATTTACAGCATTAATATTTTTGCAATGTATCCATAAGTGTTTATTATGTAATTGAAGCCATATTTCTTCTATATTATATTGAGGAGTATCATGTCCTAAATATATCTTATTTTCTATAACCCAAACATCAATTTCAACATCAAATCCTTTATCTAATGCTTCTTGAATGTATGATTGAGAATTTTCTCTTTCCGGATTAGGGCCTACTAAGTTACCTCTATGTGATATTAACATCATATTTTAATATTTTTCTCCTATATGTAATTTACGATCATCTCCTCTATCTTCCAATCTATTCTCAGAAATTATTTCATGAAACATATGAATACCATATGCTCTATACTCACCACTAAAATATACTCCGTTTTGTTTTAATCCATAAAATAAATTATGAGGACCACCCCAAGTAGAATTCATATCAAATACTTGAGGATGATACGCTATTTCACGACCTAATTCTAAAATATCATTAGATATAACATGTAAATTAAAATCATGAATATAATTGTGAGAGACATAATTTATTGATGAATGATAGTCCATTTCTCCATTGGGAGATATTTCTTCATTAGGTAAGTTATTATTATAATTATCTCCACCTCTATAATATGTTTCAAAATCAACTGGAGTAAATTCTAGAAGATTTAATTTATTTAGAATTTGATCATAATTAATTTTTTGTTTGGCTCCCAATGTTGGAAGTGACCACATGCATTTAGAAATATTATGTTCTAAAAATATTTTATTGAAGTTATTTGAGACACAATAATCAGACTTTAACCAAAGTATTTTACCTGGTGTATTTTGTAACTCTAAAGATAATCCTACATCAAACCAATTTCTTATATCTTGAAGTAAATTCTTTTTATTAGTTTCAGGATCATAAGGAAATATTAAAATATCTTTAACATAATTTTTAATATCATGTTTTTCAATTAAATCAATAATATCACTATTAGATAATTCATGCTCATGAGTATTATATATAACAAAATTATCCCACACTATATCATCAGTTTGGAGTGATAATAATGCTTTTAAACTGTAATCAGCATGTTTTAAATCTAAAGTAGTATGGGTGGTAAATATACAAGTATTCATTATTTAAAACATTTAACATAAATCCAATTAGGATGACCCCAATCTTGCCATGGTTCTTCAATAGAATATGTAATATCTTTAAAGCCAATTTTATTTAAATCATTAATTAAATCTTGGGGGTCTGAGACTCTAACATCATTACTTCCGTTAGAATTTTCAGCATCATATCCATTTTCAAAATATGTTCTTTGTTTTGTATGGCCTGCCCATTCTATAGGACCAAATCCCATTTGAAAAGAAAATTCCCCATTTGGTTTTAATACTCTATATATTTCTTCTTTTAATTTATAACGTAATTCATGTACACATATATGTTGGAAAACAATTGTACTCATTACAAAATCATATTCATTACTATTCAAATCACTTAAATCAGAACCATTATTTTTATAAAAATTTGAATTCTGGTTAGGGTATGAAGTTTTACAATAATCAATATTTGATTCACTTACATCAATACCATCTACTACATCCCAGTTAGCTAATGACAGCATATTAGTTACATTTCTTCCTTTTCCACATCCAAAATCTAATGCTTTTTTATTATTCCATTTTTCTGGGGTAGATTTAATATTTCCTAAGAGAATATCCCAATATTTAGGATTTGAATTATGTTCGGGGTGGTTATTAGTTCCCATCCTATATGTTTCATTTAACATATTCACATATCCATTTAAATTTTCCATAATTATTATTTATTTATTTTATTTATAATTTTCTAAATAGTATTTTAAATCTTCAGGAGTTCCTAAACCCCACATTCCTTTAACATTAAATGTTCTAATCTGTTTGTAATCCTTAATTGCTTGATTAAATACAGGACAAACATAAAACTCATTATTCACACGAATATCTTCTTTAATCATTTCTTCAGCATATTTAACAAAATCAGAACCATGTTTCCAATAGTAATAACCTACTGTTGCAATATCAGATATTGGTTTTTTCTCAGCTACTTCTGTCACTAAACCTTTATCATCTACTTTAGCAAATGACCATTTTGGGTGTGTAGCTGTAAATGTAACTATACCTCCATCAGCATTAGTTTCATTCATTTTATACATGAACTCATTTGAATCCCATTCTACAAATTGGTCTGAGTTAGCGAAAAAGAGTGGATTTTCATTGTTAATATATTCTTTAGCTAATAATGCAGTACAAGCTGCTCCTTCAGTTAAACCATCTGTTTCCACTATTTTACATCCAGGAGTTAATAAATTTAGTAATGTATCTAAGTTATACTTTTCACGATGTGCTTTTTGTACAACATATATATAATTTGCTTCTAAATTTAAATTTTCAATTACAACCTGAATCATAGGTTTATTTTTCACTTCAATAAGTGGTTTAGGAAAAGTATATCCTGCTTGTTCAAATCTAGAACCAGCTCCAGCCATTGGAATTAAAACATTAAGTTTTTCATCTTTCCATTTAGGTATCATATTTGTTTTTTCTTTATTTAAATACTTATTTATATTATTGTAATTAACATCTTTTGGGGAAGTAACTCTCATTACATGAGCTTTACTTCTATTTGCTGCTAATAGTCCGTAAGGTGAATCTTCAACAATTAAAGTTTCTTCAGGTAAACATCCCATCATACTCATTGCTTTCCAGTACATTTCAGGATGGGGTTTACTATTATCAACATCCTCATTTGATAATATTAAATCAAAACGATCAATAATATCAAATTTAGATAACACTGTTAATACTGTTTTACGAATACTATTACTACAAACTGCTAATTTATAACCGTTGCTAATTAATAAGTCCATACAAACCTGTAATTGAGTGTTAGGTTTTAGACTTGATAGTGCTTTTAAAGTATATTTTTGTTTATCATCCCAAATTTGTTTATGAGTGTTAGCTGGTAGATTTTTATGTTTAGTTAACATATCTAACTTTTGGTTTGTTTTTAATCCATCATAAGTGGATAAATGCTCATCCCAAGATATAGAATATTTCTCACCTAATGCCTTATTTAAAGCATCATAATGTATTTGTTTAGCTTCTACTAATACACCATCTAAATCAAATATAACTAATTTTATCATATATTATTTAATTGACATATTTCTGTTAATATATTCACTACTCTAGGAAGATAATCACCATAATATAATGCTAATTGAAAATTTTCTTCCATAACTTCTTTTTTAGATTCATAAAACTCAGGAGTTAAATTATTAACAATAGATATTAATTCATCTACTGTTTCAAATGTGATAACACCATCCATATTAAAATACTCACCTAAATTAGGGCAACCCCAATATATAGGTAAAGTTTTAGTTAGAAACGCATCTGTTATTTTTTCTGTAAAGAAATTATTATGTTTAGTATTTTCAACTCCTATATGAAACATACTTTCCCAACATATGTCCTTCCCATTTTCCCACGGGTGTTTATCTTCTGTAGAGTAAATAAAATTAGTAGGTATAGTGATTCTATTAACATTATTAAAAATATTATGTCTTAAAAAATGACCTTCCACCATATGTTTTTTACCACACAAAAATGACACATTAAACTTTTTATCACTAATAGGTTCTGGGAATCTAAATTCAGGAATAGTTGCCTTTTCATCCCAAAATCTACAATATCTATTAGACATACCATATGGTAATAAAACTGAGTTAGGGCATGAGTTTAGAATATCTTCATTCCAAGTTAATATACAACTAAAAGCCTGATGGTTATTTTTAGCCCAATCATGCAAGCCGAATAATTCATTTGGCTCAGATAAAATTAAAAAATTATATGGATTTTTACTTATGTCTTCTTGTGAACAAGGATAATCATTAAATAAACTAATAGGTTTATCTTTTAAATATTCATCACCATTCATATGATGATCAAACATTTCTAAAGGCATATAATGACACTTTATATACATAAAATTATTTTATTGCTTCTATATTTAAACTCATTAATATACCATTTTCATCTAAATGAGGAAGATAAGCTTTACTAAAATCATCTACATTAAAATGTTCTGTAGTTTTATGATCATATTCTGTTATATTACTAAATCCAATTTGAGTTAAATCATTACTAACAGAATTATAATCAAAAGTAACATAGTGATAGTTTTCATCATAATCCTGACCACCATATAATAGTCCCATGATTGATGTTAAGTCTCCTGTTTTAGTATAGTATTGACATATTGAATTAAAATTAGGAACAGCTAATCTCAATACACCTCCTGGTTTTAGTAATTCAAACCATCTAGTTAAAACTGTTTTATATTCCCATCTACTAAAATGTTCTAAGACATGACATGCATATATAACATCAATTGAGTTTGGTTTATAATTACGTAAAAACTTAATGTTATTTACTTCATCAACTCCAGGTAAATATCTAACATCAATATTTGTATACCCATCTATATGTTTAGTTCCACAACCTAAATGTAATTTTTTCATAACTGATTATAATAATTGTTTTGTTTTTCTTGACGCTCTATTGTTTTATAATGATATAAAGCATATTCTTCCATTTCTGGTAAGTTAGCATATGTTTTGTAACCATTTAACACTTCATGGAGTTTGTTTTCCCATTTAATTTCAGGAATGTTTTTATATATTCTCCATTGATGATCAGGCCATTGTATCCAACCTTTTTCATTTTGTTTCCAACCCCATGCTTGTAAATGTTGAGGAGTAATACCTTGAACTATATTTACTCTTGGTACTAAAATAATATCAGATTGATTATTCTCCAATATAATATGAAGATTTTCAATCAATAGTTCATTAGGTAACTCATCTGCGTCAATCTGGAATATATAATCTCCTTTACAAACACTAGTTAATTTGTTTTTCCATTCGGCAAAATGATTTTGAAAATAATCTCTATAATATCTAATGTCTTTTCTTTCTTCAGATACGTCTATCAAATATTGGTAAACGTTTATATCTCCATTCTCATCCCATAAAATAACAATTTCATCTTCAGGACGTTTATATTGGTGAAGAAAAGGAACTAGACGTTTTATTTCGTCTAGCTCATTACATACTGTTATAGCGTAACTAATTCTCATAATTACAATATAATAAATTAAGGAAGTAAGCCAATATAACTTAAAGCTTCCATAAAATCTCTTTCTTCAAAATGTTGAAGTGTTCCCATATCCATTCTATATTCATAGAATTTTCCTGGTTGTTTTGGAATTGGATATTTTTCTTTTTCCGCTTCACTTACTGGAACTGCTTTTACAGCTGCCCATTTCCAATTATCAGCATTAGCTCCGTTAGCAAATATCATACCTTGTTTAGGTTCATTGATAGTTTGAGGTAACCATACTAATTTAGTTTCTGGATCTTCCCAAGCTAAATCTTTATACAATTCAGGTAGTGTTTCCATTTGTTCATTATAGAAATCACTTCCTTTAGTCATTAAACTATTAGTCCAGTATCCACAAGACAATGAACTGTAGTTTTTAATTTCAGGTGTTACCTCTATTACGTAACAAAGGTCACCTCCTGATTTAGGGCATGTTATAATTTTATCAAGCATTTTCTTCTACTTTTTTAAGTTTAGGTAATTCAATTTTCTTTAATTGAGGTAATTTTAATTCTACAGCTTTAGGAAATTCAGGAATGTATTTAGTAAATAATTCATCTACTTTTTCCTTCATTT
>Ga0315903_10005445_pt1 | contig 16590 bp, 10 predicted proteins | sample LakEriMetagenome_7_FD_203524 | JGI IMG/M metagenome (GOLD analysis project Ga0315903, IMG submission 203524) | Freshwater fungal communities from buoy surface, Lake Erie, Ohio, United States - Buoy 2 MA119 | ecosystem: Environmental > Aquatic > Freshwater > Lake | place: USA: Lake Erie, Ohio...
TGGACGGCCTCGGCGTCTTCGAAGCGGCCGGGCTGAGCATTACGTGGGCGCGCACAATGTTCATGGTGTGTGGGGCCCTCCTGGCCCCGTCCGCCGTGGGCGTGTGGCTCTGGGGGGCCACGGCGGCCGTCGCCGGCGTGCTGCTGGTGGTGTCCTACACGCCCATCATGCAGCCCCTGCTCCCCGCCTTCGTGCGACGGGACACCCCGGTCCCCGGTACCACGCCCGATGCGGTGGTGGTCTTCGCCGGTTCGGTGAACAGCGACGGGCGCGTGAAGGGGCCCGCCCTCGACCGACTGCTCACCGGGTTGCAGGAGGCGAAACGCCGGCGTATCCCGGAGGTGGCGCTCTCGGTGGTCGGCGACGATCGCGATGCCACAGCGCCCGACTCCGAGCGGGACCAGCGCGAGCTGGTCGAGGCGTTTGCACCCGAGGTCCGGCTGCGGTTCGTGTACCAGGTGTTCGGCACCCATGACGAGGCGCTGGCCTTCTCCGCCCTCGCCCGGACGCACGGCTGGCAACGGGTCGTCGTCGTCACCACCCCGTCGCATACCCGCCGCGCCTGCGCGTCGCTCGAGCTCGAAGGCATGGTCGTGGAGTGCCTTCCGGCCGTGTCACGCAGCTATTCCCCGTCCCGGTTGGCGAATGCCGAGGAGCGCCGGCTCGCTTTTGTCGATGCGGTGTACGAGACCGCGGCCACCCTGCTCTACCGATTCCGTGGCTGGATGTAGTCGCGCGGTCATAGTGATGTGGCGCACAGACCGTGGCATGATCAGTGACCTGGCGCACTTTCACGAGGGGGTCGCGACCGGTACGTTCCTCTCGATCACTCGTGCTTTCCCTGAACCCGTTCCCCATGTTCGCACTCCGCGTTCGTCATCGCGCCACGGCAGCAGCGGCCATCATCGCCGCGCTGTGCACCGGCGCATGCACCGATACCGCCTCACGCGCCCGTGCCGACTCGCTCGCCGCGGCCCTCGCCTCCGCCACCGCGGAGCGTGATTCCATGCAGGGGCTCATGGCCGGGGCCTCGTCGGAGAAGGACCGCGCGCTCGCCCAGGTGGTGGAAGCCTCGAAGTTTGCCGACGAAGTGGACGCCGAGCTCCGCCAGGTGCGCGGCCTGTCGACGAAGGTCGGTGTGAACAAGAGCGACGAGTCAGGGAAGGTCGAAGCGGCCGCGGCACAGAAGGACATCCTCGATCGCCTCAAGCAGATGCGGCAGCGTCTCGCCGCGCGGCAGTCGCAGGTGCGTGCGCTGCTCGATACGCTCACGCGGATGCGCGCCGACTCCACCGCGGCCGCGACGCTCCTTGCCGATCTCAACGCGCGCTTGGAGCAGCGGGACAAGGAGATCGCGGTGTTCCAGGAGGAGATCCGCTCGCTGCGGACGCAGAACGCCCAGCTCACGACCGAGAAGCAGGTCCTCACCGATACGGTGAAGGCCATGGATGTGCGTGAGAACCGCGTGTTCTATGTGGTCGGGGCGCGCCGCCAGCTGCTCGCCGACGGCGTCGTCGCCGAAGAGGGCGGCTCGCGTGGACTGCTCATCGTGAAGCTCGGCAAGACGCTGGTGCCCGCGCGTACGCTCGACGAATCGCGCTTCACGCGTGCCGACCGTCGCGAGGTGCTCACGATTCCGCTGCCGCGCAACGATCGCGCCTACCGCATCGTGTCACGTCACGACGTGGGGCTGATCGAGGTGGCGAAGAAGGAGAAGGACGGGTCGTTCCGCGGGGAAAGCATTCGCATCACGGATCCGTCGAAGTTCTGGACGCCGTCGCGGTACCTGATCATCGCGGAGAAGTAGCGCTGGGGAGTATGGGGCGTGGTGCTGGTGCCGTGTGACAACTGCAGACGGCAGACGGCAGGAACCACAGCACGCAGAACGGGAGGGATTCGGTAGAACCACACGGGAGCCAGCGCTGCGCGCGGCTCCCGATATCCCTACCGCAAAGGAAATCGGGGGCGCCGCGAAGCGGCCGCCCCCGTTTTGTTGTACCGCATTCCTCCGAAACTGCGTGCTGTGGTTCCTGCCGTCTGCCGTCTGCTTTTTGACGATCACCGGACCCTGCCCGCCCGCCACCTCCACCAGCACACGCCAACGAGCCCCGCACTCACCGCACTCCAATACGCCCCCCGCATCACCAGCCCCTCCCACGCCACCCCGCCGCCCTCCAGCAGTGGCGCCGGCTCGGCGAAGCGCAGCCACCAGGCCGCCATACCCTGTCCGTCGAGCACTACGGCCACGACCCACCCGGTGATCAGCAGGAGATGGGCGGCGACCTTATGGTCGAGCAGCACGTGGACGGTCAGCGACAACAGCGTGAGATGCGCGTAAGGTAGCCAGAGCACGAAGATGCTCCACGCCAGCCACACCGGCGCGGCGACGGGGAGCGTGGCGACGCTCGCACCGCCACGCACGATGCCCACGGCCAGCCCCACCATGGCGAGGGGCATCACGACCTGCCGTTGCGCGAGCAGCAACCCCTGCATGCGACCGAGGGCTACGGCGCCGCGCGACACCGGCATGGCATCGAGCAGCTGGTGCACGCGCACATCCCGCTCGCGCCACACCAACTCCCCCGCGTACACGGTCGCGAGCAAAATGAGAAAGAGGCGCGAGTGTTCACTGACCAGTGCGAGCGGCGCGGCGAACATCGCGGCACCGGTATCCGCTGCCGGAAGCGCGCGCGTGACCGCATTGAAGCACGCGTTGACCACCGCGAGCGCGGTCACCACACGCCAGCCGCCGTCGAACTGCATCCACCCGGCCGTAAAGCGGCGCACCGACGCGAGCGCCGTGCGCGACGACGCAAGCATCCCAGTCATTCGCACGTCGGCACGCGTGCTGGTGACCGGCGCGCTCGGGGCGAACGCCTGGTATGCGTGCGTGCGCAGCACGACCGTTGCGACGACCATTGCCAACGTCACCCACAGCGCACGATTCGCGGCGAACAGGCCGCCGAGTGGTACGGCGGCCAGCGCGCGCTGCGCCTCGGTCCACCTACGCGTTTCCACCAGCACCGGCGCATTGGCGAACGGGTCGAGCCACGCGCCGATGATCGCCGTGGATGGGCTACCGGCAAGCGACAGCGCCAACTGCCAGACGGCCACCAGTGCCAGCGCCGCGGCGAGCACACCGAGGACCCGCTGCGTGAGCAACGCCGCGCTGGCGAGCAGCAGCGTCACGGTCACGATTGTTGGCACCGTGACGACACCGTAGGCCCGCGCGCTCCCGGTGAACGCCTCGGCGACGTTTCCGCTGCTGAGCGCCGTGCCGAGGACGATGCCGATGGGCATGGCGGCATACACTCCGAGCATCACCAGCAGCGCGGCACTTAGTCTCGCCGCGAACCAGGTGCGCGCCCCCAGCCCACTCGTGGCCACCAGCGCGCGCGTGCGCTGGGCTTCGTCGCGTAGCATGGCGGTGGTGGCGATCATGGTGGTGATAACCTGTCCGAAGGCAGTGAGCCCACCGAACGCGAGCATGAGCGCCCACGGCGCCGTGCGCGGAATGTTACCGCGATCGCTCACGAGTTCGACGGCGTTGGAGGCGGCATACCCCAACGCGAGGAAGAAGAACACGAGGGCGTAGAGCGTCGTGAGCGGCTCACGCGCTTGCGCCCGGACTTCGAAGGTGAGCACGGCGCGAAACCGCACCCACCATACGGAGCCCGTCGACATCAAAGGTGCGGCAACTCCCGATCCCCCACGTCCCCGCCGTCCCGGTGCCACTCCAACTCCTCGCGCGTGAGCGGACGAATGGCGAGATCCACGGCGAGCCATGTGGTCTTCGCGAAGGGATAGCAGCCCACGCACCCGGTAAGCATGAGGAACCCGGTGACGTACGTGATGGCATCCCACGGTGGATCGGGCCACGTGAAGAACACGAACGCACAGACACAGACGAACAGAATGAGTTCGACCGCGATGAGATTGAACAGGTAGGCGCCGACGAAGTAATCGCTCTCGCCCCGCTCAAGGCGCAGGCCGCAGGAGGGACAGTTCGCCTTGAGCTGGAAGAACGAGGCGAAGATGCGCGGGCCACCACAGTGCGGGCAGCGCAACCGCATGGCGCGTGTCATGAGCTGCGATACGGTGGCCTGCGGCAACTCGAGGGCGTGCACCGCGCTCATCGCTCCGGCAACGTGGCGAGGAACGCGTCGAGGTGTTTGCCCCACACCTTGGGCAGCGAGTGCGTGCCGTGCCCACGCGTGTCCGCCGTGATGGGGAGCAGGATGAATGTCGTCTTCGGCATCTGCTTGGCGAACGACTCGGCAAGCCCGAGTTCCGGCGGGTTCACCTGATCATCGGCCGAGTTGATGAACAGCGCCGGTGCGGTGATGGCCGCCAGATGCGACGACGGATCGTAGTCGCGCGACGCATTGAACTGATACAGGAAATCGTTCGCGTCGGTGCTGGCCATGCGCTGCTGCAGATAGGCGCGAATGACTGAGTCGGCCTGATCCCGCGTGGGCGCCTGACTCTGCTGCACGAGCGGGGCGCTCGACATGATGTACAGCATCATCTGCGCCGCCTTGAGCCCCGGTGGCTGCGTGGTGTAGTTGCCACCGTTCCACGTGGGATCGTCCCGAATCGCATCCATGGCCATCGTGCGGATCATCCGATTGCGGCCGGCGATTTGACTTGGCACACAGGCGAACGGTGCGAGGCCGTCCATGAAGTTCGGCTGCGTGTAGCCCCACACCCAGGCGTGCATGCACCCCATGGACGTACCCATGATGAGCCGCAGATGGTTCACGCCAAGGTGCTCGGTGAGAAGGCGATGCTGCGCCACCACCATGTCGTCGTAGCCGTACTTGGGAAACGCCGCTCGCAGTCCGTCGCTGGGCTTGCTCGAACCGCCGTGCCCGATGCCGTCGGGGAGGACGATGAAGTAGCGGCTGCTGTCGAGCAGCTGTCCGGGTCCGAACAGGTTCCCCGCGTACGTCGGAGACAGGAAGCTGCGGCCGCTGCCGCCGGTGCCGTGCAGAATCATCACGGCGTTGCGCACGATGCCGCGCGCATCCTTCCGGGGGGTGCCCAGGGTGGTGTAGTGGAGCTTGAGCTCCGGGAGCGTCTCGCCGCTCCGGAACTGGAAGTTGCGGATGACAAAGTCCCCCTGAGTCCCGGCCCGCGCCCATGCGCGCGCGGCATCGGCGTTCTGCGCGGCGACCGGGGCGGCGAGGAAGGCGAAGACGGTAACGGCAAGCCTGGCCATGAGCGACCGGCGGCGGAAATTCGGCGGAGTGACCATTCCGAAAGATACCGACCGTCCCCGGAGCGGGAGAGTGACTCCGTACGGGCGCAATTTCATGAGGACTCTCCCGGGCTCAGGCTGCTTGCCAACCGGTCTCCCGTCTATAGCTTCGATGCTTGTGAGCGCGATCAAGGTCTGCCCCCAGTGTGGGGACGAATACGACGAGGCGACCGGGTTCTGTTCGAAGGACGGGACCCCGCTCGTGGCGCAGTCCGATGCCAACCTGATCGGCAAGACGGTCGGTGGCCGGTACAAGGTGATCCAGCAGCTCGGCGAGGGCGGCATGGGTCAGGTGTACCTGGCCGAGCACGTACGGATGAAGCGCAAGAGCGCCATCAAGATCATGCGACCGGCGCTCGTGCACGAACCGGAAGCGCTGCAGCGCTTCACGCGCGAAGCCGAAAACGCGTCGAAGATCAGCCACCCGAACGTCGCGAGCATCTTCGATTTCGGTGAAACAGACGAAGGCCTCGTGTACCTCGCGATGGAGTTCATCGAGGGCGAGTCGCTGTCGGCCTTGTTGAAGCGGGAGATCGCGATGCACCCCGTGGTCGCAGCAGACATCGTGGCGCAGGCTGCTGACGCGCTTTCTGCCGCGCACGAACTGGGCATTCTGCACCGCGACATCAAGCCGGACAACATCATGGTCTCCAAGCGGACCGACGGGACGTTCGTCGTGAAGCTGGTGGACTTCGGGATTGCCCGCACGATGGAGCGCGGCACGCAGCAGGTGACGCGTACGGGCTTCGCGGTGGGAACACCCGAGTACATGTCGCCCGAGCAACTCTCCGGTGACGTGCTCGACCCGCGCTCCGACCAGTACTCGCTGGCACTCGTCGCATTCATTACGCTCACAGGGCACGAGGCCTTCCCCAACTCGTCGTCGAAAGAATCGCTGATCGCGCGCCTCACGAGCCGCCCTCGGCGACTCGACGAAGTGCGTGACGATCTCGACTGGCCGAACAGCCTTCAGGCGGTCTTCGACAAGGCGCTCGCGCCCGATCCGACGGATCGCTTCGCCAGCGTGGCCGAGTTCGGCGTGGGGCTGGCGAACTCGGTGGAAGAGATGACGCCGACGCAGACGGCCGAGATGTATCGGCACGCGCTGGGCCATCGCATGCTGAGCGTAGCCGCGCGGACGCCGAGCGACAACGCGAGCATCCGCACGCCGGCCAAACCGATGGCGACGCAGCAAGCCAAGGCCCAGAAAGCCGAGTCCCGGCATCGCCGGGACCCGGTGGCAGTGCGTCGCCGTGGATCGATCTTCCCGTACCTCGTGATGGCGGGGGCGCTGACCTACGGCGTGTGGTTCTACGGATCGAAGCAGCCGTCGGGGATGGCGCGCGACGCGGCCGACCAGATTGCCGCCGTCGTATCATCCGCGAAGGCGATGGTGGGGAGCGCCAGAGGCATTTCGGTGGAGAGCGCCACGGCGGTACCGGCCGCGACGCCGCCGGCCACCGCCGGCAAGCGCGCAAAGCGGAAGGTGTCGGCGGATTCAACCGCCGTCACGGCGGCGACGGAGTCGGCGACGGAGTCGGCGCCGGCGGCGAGTGGGGGCGACTCCGTTGTGGCGGCGCCGACGCCGCCGGATACGATGTTGAGGCGGTAACGGCGCGAGCGAAACCGCGGTGGTAACTGCGGCTTACCTGCAGACGGCAGACGGCAGGAACTACAGCACGCAGTACGGGAGGGATTCGGTAGAACAAAACGGGCGCCACCGCTTCGCGGGGCGCCCGATTTCCTTTGCGGTAGGGATATCGGGGCCGCGCGCAGCGCAGGCCCCGAGTTGTTCTACCGCATTCCTCCGTAACTGCGAGCTGTGGTTCCTCCCGTCTGCCGTCTGCTGGTGGGAGAGAAATCCACCTTACCGCTATCTCCCTGCGTCCAGATCGTTCCAGTTCAGCAGCGCGTTGAAGCCGAGGAAGTACGTCCCCTGCGTCTGCCAGCGCCAGAACGGACGGATGGCGAACATCACCACGTGGCCCTTGCCGAGCGGCGCGTCGACCACTTGTGCGCGGTTCTGGAGGGCTTCGCCGCCGGCGAGCGTGCCCGACAGCAGCATATCGTTGGCGTTGGCCGGGAACTGCATCACCACACGCGGGCGCGTGCCGTCGATGCTCGTGGCGCCGCCGAAGGTACTCCCCATGGCCGCCGGCGCCGCTGCTGCTGCTCCCCCGGCACCGCCTCGACCGCCCTGCCCTGCGCCGCCACGGGCTGCGGTCGGCGCCATGGGCGTGGGCACGCCCGTGGTATCACCCAGGTTCCACGTCCACGGGGAGAGGCGCAGGGGCGCGGCGTTCGGCGTGGTGTTCTGCGCGAGGGCCGCGGCACCCGCCCCGCTGCCACCGCCGGCGAAGAGTGCCTGGCTGCCGCCCACGCTCATCACCGGATCCTGATTGAAGTACACCGGGAGCTGTGCGTCGAAGCCGTAGGCGATGGGGCTCGTGCGATCGCTCACGACGCCACGCAGAATCGTACCGCGCGCGAACAGATCACGCGGCGACTCGATGGTGATACCGCTCGTGAGGTTGTACGCCGGGAAGATGGTGCTGGTGCTCCCTTCCACGATGAGCGTACCACCGGCCTGCACGAACTTGTACAGCTCCGTGAGCCCCTCGATGCCAAGGCCACCACGAATGTCGTCGGCCTGATCGTTTGCACCGAGGTTGGGCGTGGCGGCCGACTTCTTGTACGGCAGCGGCGTGTCGCCGCTCTTGATGATGCCCGCGATGTGCGACTGCGCGCTGCCACCCACATGCGGGTAGATGATCACGTCGTACTTGGCACGCAGGTTACCCTTCCTGAGTTCGATGTCGCCGAAGTACGAGTACGGCACACCGTACGTGTCGAGAGCGGCACGCACCCAGCCCTCATCCTGCGTGCGCTGCCATGCGTGCGCGTAGCCGATGCGCGGCAGGTCGAGTTCGTGCGTCTTCACGCTTGGCATGGCGGCCACGGCATGGGCCGTGAGCCCCAGCTCGGTGAGCGATGCCTCGAGCTTGGCGCGATCACCGGCCGGTACGATGAATGCGCCCGCCTTGAATTTGCGTCCCGCCGCTTCGAAGTCCGCCTCGGCCGCGTGCATCTTCGTGGTCGCGAAGCTCGTGCGGAACTTCATGAGGTTGTTGTCGGTGGTGTGCTCCACGATGAGTACCGGCCCGGTGCCTTCGATGCCACCCTTCGCGCGCACCTTGGCGGTGACCGGCGCCATGGCCACGTTCAGCACCGCCTTGTCGACCACCGGGAGCACCATCACGTTGCGCATGAACTGGAACGTCCAGCCGGTGTCGTCGTACGGGCGCGGATTCTGCGGCGTGTAGTTCTGCACGCTGAAGTACATGTCGGCGAGCGTGCGGTAGGGCTGATCGCCGCGCACGATCCAGTCACCGGGCTTCACGCTCACATTGCCGAACGTGCCGGCGGCAGTGGCGACATGCAGCTCGAGCCCCTGCTTGCGCAGTTCGTTCACCGCGTCGGCGGCGTCGGCCTTGCGCTTCTGACCGGCGGGAATCACCCACGCGTACGGACCGGCACCGGCGGTGCCCTTCTCCATCGCGCGCTTGTTCTTGATCCAGTAGTTCTCGAGATAGTTCGCCTTGTTGTCGGCGAAGTGCTTGAGAGAGATGAGCACCGCGGACTGCTGGATGTTCGTATTGTTGCGCGGGCCCCACTTGATGTACGACAGCGGCGGATTGGGGCGGAACCACTCGCGGCTGGTGGTGGTGGCCGGTGGACGCACTTCGTAGTTGTCCGGACCGTAGCTCTGCACCTCGTAGAAGCGGCCGATGGCGTTCTTCGTGTGCGCCGCGAAGAACATGTAATTGGGCGTCCAGCCATCGTAGAAGCCGTACGTCCACACGCCGGGTACGCCACGCTTGGTCATCTCGCGTACGTCTTCCTGCGCGAATGTCCACCACTCGGTCACTGTGATGGGGTCAACGGCGTCGTTGTACGGGCCGGTCCCGGTGCTGCTGTAGAGATACGTGACCGACTCGTGCAGGTCGTGCATCACCTGCGGCTTCCACGCGAGGTAGAAGTCGTTCACGTTCTTCGTGAGCGACAGGAACTGCCCCATACCGTCGCGGTTGTTGTCGTGCGCGACGTACTTGCCCCAGTACATGAGCGGCAATCGCGCGGCTCCCACGGGGAGCTTCTTGTTGTAGTAGTATGTATCCACGTGCTTCTCACGCCCGTCCACTTCAATGACCGGCGTGATGAAGGTGATGATGTTGTTGCGGATGGCCTGGATGTACGGCGTTTCCTGCACGATGAGCCGATAGGCCAGCTCCTGCAGCATCTCGGGGCCGCCGGTCTCCGGCGAGTGAATGCCGCTGGTGAGCCAGTACATCGGCTTCGTGCCGGCGATCAACCGCTTCGCCTCGGCCTCGGTCGTCTTGCGCGGGTCGGTGAGCGCGGCAATATCGGCCTTGTACCGATCGAGATTGGCGATGGTCGCACTGTCGGCAATGGCGAGCACCACCATGTCGCGCCCTTCTTCCGTCTTGCCGATGGTCCAGTACTTCGCGCGCGGGCTGGCCTTGGACAGTGCTTCGAAGTAGCGGTGAATGTCCTTGGCATACGTGAGCTCGCCCGGCGTGCCCACGATGCGCCCATGGAACTTGAGCGGCGTGGGCACCGTGGCCGACGCCGGCAGGTGGTCTACCAGTTCCGTGGTAATGCGCGGGTCCTGCAGGTACTCCTTGATCTTGGCCGTGTATTCCTGATCGATCTGCTGCTGCGCCTGGGCGGCGGCGGGCAGGGCGAGCAAGGCAAGCGCGAGGGCGGATTTACGCCATTGTTGCATGGGAGCTCCGTAAAAGGTGATGAGCAACATCCATGCTACGCACGGGTGGGCCGGTCCGCTCGGGGCGCGACGACGGTCCCTCCCCTATTCAGCGAGTTGGGTTGAACAGCTCGTCGGAGGCCACGGAGGAACGGAGGCACGGAGAACTACCATTTCAAGTTGTTGCCGTTCTCCGTGCCTCCGCTCCTCCGTGCGCTCCGACGAGCAGTTCAACGATCTCGCCCCCGCAGCGACAATCGCCGCGCAAGACCAGATTTCCCCCATGCGCCTCTTCCTCCTCGCTCTGCTCGCCGCCCTCTGCTCCGCGCCATGCATGACATACGCGCAGTCGGCCGTGCTGGTCGGGCGCGTGGTCGAGGATTCGACGTCCCGACCGGTTGCAGGCGCTCAGATCGTCATCGGCACGGCGTCCACGTCGGCGATCAGCGACAGCAGCGGCGCGTTCATCCTCTCCGACGTTCCCGTTGGGCTCTACACGGTACTGGTCCGTGCCGTGGGTTTCGCGCCTTTCGAGCAGCGGCTCGTCTTTCGGTCGGGCGAACGTATCGATCTGGATATCGTCATCAAGCGACCGGGGCCCGCACTCACGCGAGTGGACGTGATGGCCAGCGCGGTTCCCGTTTTCCTCAAGGCATTCGACGCCCGTCGCCAGCTCGCTCAAGGTCGTTTCCTCGACACCACCGACATCGCGCCATTTGCCGACAGCCAACTACCGTCGCTCCTTACCGCGAGGCTGTCGGGTGTCCGCCAGATCCGATACGGCGGCCGCACTGCTCTCGCGTCGGGGCGAGGCGTCTCCAGCCTGGAAAAGTCGCCCGCGGGCGATCTCATGGACCGTCAGCTTGGCGCGCCCCGATCGTGCTACGTCCAAGTCATCATCGACGACATCGTTCTGTATCAGGGGCAACCCGACGAGCCGCTCTTCAACGCCGATCAGGTGAATCTCCGGGCTGTCGCCGCTATCGAGTACTACACACCGTCCAATCGTCCCAGTGAGTTCAAGCGTGCCGGTGGCGGCGCTTGCGGAACGCTCGTGCTCTGGACCCGACGGTAACGTCGAGCATGTTCGGGACGCGACAACGGTCCCTCCCCTATTCAGCGAGTTGGGTTGAACAGCTCGGGGGAGGGCAGTTCAACGATCTCGCCCCCGCAGCGACAATCGCCACGCAAAACCAGATTTCCCCCATGCGTCTCTCAATCCTCGCCCTGCTCGCCGGCATCGCGTTTGCCCCGGCCCTCTCAGCGCAATCCGCTGACAAGAACTTCTCCACCATGCCACCCGCCCCGTGGCCGCCGGTGGCCACCTTTTCCATTCTCGGCTACGACCCGGCCACCGGAGAAGTCGGCGGTGCGGTGCAAAGCCGCGTGTTCTCCGTGGGCAACGGCGTGCTGTGGGCCGAGGCCGGGGTGGGCGTGGCGGCCACGCAGGCCATCGTCGATGTGAGCTACGGCCCGCAGGCGATCGCGCTGCTGCGCGGCGGCACGAAGCCCGCCGATGTCATCAAGCAGATCTGGGAGCGCGACCCCGATCCACGCCCCACCGACTGGACCAAGTACGGACGTCAGTTCGCCGTGATCGACGCGCAGGGGAACGTGGCGGCGTACACCGGCCCCAAGGCCAGCGAATGGGCCGGTGACAAGCAGGGGAAGTTCTGCACCGCGCAGGGCAATATTCTCGCCGGGCCCGATGTCGTGAGCTCGATGGTGAAGGCGTTCGAGGAGACCGAGGGGCATCTCTCGTTCCGTCTGCTCGCCGCGCTCGAAGCAGGCCAAGCGGCGGGCGGTGACAAGCGCGGCATGCAGAGCGCCGCGATGCTCATCGTGAAGAAGGACGGCGGCGTGTGGCTGCACAACGACGTGGTGCTGCGCCTGCAGGTGGACGACAACGTGGAGCCCATCAAGGAACTGCGTCGTCTCGTGGAGAAGGCGGCGACCATGCGGAGACCGCGGCGATGATCATGAAGTCCCTGAAGATCTTCACCCTGATCCGTGCCGCCTGCATCCTCGGGCTGGTCTCAGGCGTGGCGCACGCCCAATCCACCCAGCCGCTCCCGCGCACGACAAACACGCAGTACGTCATCCTCGTACTCACCGACGGCCTGCGCTGGCAGGAGGTGTACCGCGGCGCCGACTCGACGCTGATGCGGCGCAAGTACGTGAGCGACACGACCGCGATTAAGCGCGACTTCTGGCGTGAAACACCACAGGCGCGCCGCGAAGCGCTGCTGCCGTTTCTCTGGGGTACCGTCGCCAAGCAGGGGCAACTCTTCGGCGACAGCGCGAGCGGCAGTGTGGCGCAGATCGTGAACCGGTTCCGCTTCTCGTATCCGGGCTACAGCGAAACGTTCACCGGGTTCTTCGACCCGCGCATCGACAGTAACGGCTACGCACCCAACCCGAACACCACGGTGTTCGAGTGGCTCAACCGGGACGCCGCGCTCAAGGGACGCGTCGCGGCCTACGCCACCTGGAACGCGTTCCGTCGCATCATCAATACCGAACGCAGTGGGGTGCCGGTGTACGACGGCTGGGACCGCGGTGTGCCGGCCGGGAACGATGCCGTGAGCACGGCCATGCGTAACGTGTATCGCGATCACACGAAGCTCTGGCCCGACGTGGCGTTCGACGCCCCCATGCAGCAGGTGCTGCGATCGGCCATGCAGCGCGCGATGCCGCGGGTACTCTTCGTGGGGTATGGCGAGACTGACGAGTACGCGCACAGCGGCCGCTACGACATGTACTTGCGCAGCGCGCAACAAGTAGATCGGTATCTCGCCGAGTTGTGGACCATGGTGCAGCGCGACCCACGCACCCGAGACAAGACCACGCTGCTCGTGAGCACCGACCACGGCCGCGGCTGGGGCGACGAGTGGACCGACCATGGCGAGAAGGTCGACGGGGCGCAGTACATCTGGAGCGCCGTCATCGGCCCCGACACGCCGCCGCTCGGAGTACGGGCCAACACCCCGACGCAGCAGGCCCAGATGGCCTCCACCATGGCGGCGCTGCTCGGTCGCGACTGGCGTAAAGCAGAACCGAAGGCCGCGCCGGCGTTGCCGATATTTCGGTGACGGAAAAGCTCGTCGGAGACACAGAGCCACGGAGACGCAGAGAACAACACGTGCAATCGTGTGCTCTCCGTGCCTCCGTGGCTCCGTGTCTCCGACGAGAAGTTCTCTGAAGCTCTCCGCGACTTCCCCTACGGCAGCTTCACACCCGCCGTCTTGAGCGACGCTTCGAGCGACGGCATGCCGCTCGACTTCACCTTCGCCATCGCGGCCTGCTGCGTGGCCAGCTCCTTACGCAACTGAGCCAGCAGCGTGCGTTGCGTGACGCTCACCGGGAAGCTCGCGCTGACCACGCTGTTGAGTGATCCGGAACGGGCCGAGAACGTCATGTCCGGCGCGCCACTCGCACCGCGGTTCTCGTCTTCCATGTCGTCGGCCGGGGGACCGCCGGCCTGGCGCGCGGCGAACTGCGCGGCACGACCACCCATCCCCGCGCCGATCTCCTTCGTGAAGGCGGCAAGCACCTTCTCCACGTCCGCCATCTGCGCTCGCAGCGCCGGCGTGAGCTTGGCACTGTCGGCCGTCGCCGCCTTTTTCACGTCAGCGAAGCGTCGCGCCGTGCTGTCGGCGGCGTTCTGCGCCTCCGTCACGGTACGCTGGAACTTCACCACCTCAAGGCGGAAGGCATCGAGCTGCCGCAGCTGCCCGAGGCTCATCGTCTGCTCCGGATCGGCGAGCAGCGTGAACGTGCGCGTGAGGATCGTGGGGGTACCGCTCGCCGGGGTGATCACGAGTCGCGCCGTATACGAGCCCGGCACCGCCGGATACTGACGCGCCGCGCCGGCACCAAAGCCACCGAAGCCACCACCCGGCCCACGGGCAGGTGCCGCCGGCGCAGACGTGACTGCACCAGTGAGCGGCGCACCGACCCGCATATCCCACACCGGCCGATACAGCCCGGGCTTGGTGTTCGCGGCCAGCTCACGCACCACGCGCCCCGCGGCATCCACGATTTCGAGCTTCGCCTTCGCGCCGTCGGGCACGCTGTTCAGCAGATAGGCGAGCCGCACGCCATGCTCGGGGTTCTGCCCCTCGAACCCGGTACTGCCCATTCCCGAGTTGCGGCTGCCATCGAGCGAAAACGCGATCTCGTTGCGCGCAGGGAAGAGATACGCATCACCGGACGCCTTGGCCGCGGCGAGGTGCTCGAGCGCCGACAGATCGTCGAGGATGTACACGCCACGACCATGCGTGCCCACGACGAGATCGTTCCACCGTTCCTGAATGGCGAGATCCCACACCGGCACGCCCTTGGGCATGCCGCTACGCAGCGGAATCCACGTGGCGCCGCCATCCACCGTGGCGTACACGCCGAACTCGGTACCCACGAAGAGCAGGTTCGGCTGACGATGATGCTCGCGGATCACCTGCACCGGGCCGAGCGACGGCAGATTGCCGGCGATGCTGGTCCAGGTGCGGCCGTAGTCGGTGCTCTTGAGCACGTACGGCTTCATGTCGTTGCTGCGATGGCCATCGAACGTCGCGTACACCGTGCCCTCGGCGTGCTTCGACAGCTGCACCCCGCTCACGTACGTGGTATCCGGCACGCCGGTGAAGCTCGTCACGCGGTTCCACGAGCGGCCGTCGTTCTGCGACACGGCGATCACGCCATCGTCGGTACCCACCGCGAGCACGCCGGCGCGGCGCGGCGACTCACTCACCGCGCTGATGTTGCCGAACGCCGCGGTCCCCTCGTGCAGCCCAAGCGCATCGCGCGGCGGTACGCTGCCACGCATCGGCAGCTGGTTGCGGTTGATGTTGCGGGTGAGGTCGGGGCTGATGGTCTGCCACGTGTCGCCGCGATCGCTGCTCTTGAACAGGTGATTGGCCGCGAAGTACACGGTACCACCCGCATGCCGCGACGGCACGATGGGCGCGCTCCAGTTGTAGCGGTGCCGTTCGCCGTCGCGCTGCGGCGGCTTGATGCCCTTGGTCTGCCCCGTCTTCGCGTGATAGCGCACGATGCCGCCGTTCTGCGACTCGGCGTACACGGTGGTGGGGTCGAAGAAGTCGGCCACGTTGAAGAAGCCATCGCCGCCCGCCATGCGCTTCCAGTCGGCGTTGGTGGGGCCGAAGGTACCACGCGTACGATTGGGACCACCCCACGTCTGGTTGTCCTGCAGGCCGCCGTACACGTGGTAGAAGGGCCACTGGTCGTCGACGCTGATCGCGTAGAACTGCGCGCCCACGATGTTCTCCACGTTGTACCACGTCTTGCCGCGGTCGTACGTGATGTCCACGCCACCGTCGTTCCCCATCACGTGATGATCGGGGTCCTCGGGATTGATCCAGAGCGCGTGATGATCGCTGTGCACGCCGCCACCGCCCGCGTACGGACGCCAGGTCTTGCCGCCGTCGTACGACTCGGTGCTCCCCACATTGAGGCGCACCACATGCTCGGCGTCACTCGGATCGCAGCGCACCTGCGAGTAGTACCACGCGGTGCCGTTGCTGCGATCGAGCTGCCGCCAGTTGGCACCGGCGTCGTCGCTGCGATAGAAGCCGTTGGTGGTGCCCTTCGCGTGCACGGTCGCGTACACCGTGTTCGGCCGCGACCGACACACGGCGAGGCCGATACGCCCGAGGTCCCCCTCAGGGAGCCCCTTCGTGAGCCGCGTCCACGTCTTGCCGGCATCCGTGGTCTTCCAGATGCCGCTCTCCGGACCGCTCGGCAGGAAGCCGTACGCGCGACGCTCACGCTGATACGAGGCCGCGTAGAGAACATCGGGATTGCTCGGATCCATCACCAGATCGATGAACCCGGTGTGCTCCGACAGGCTCTTGGTGTTCGTCCAGGTGGCGCCACCATCGGTGGTCTTGAACACGCCACGTTCACCACCGGGCGCCCAGAGCGGCCCCATGGCGGCCACGTACACCACATCGGGGTCGCGCGGATCGATCACGATGCGCCCGATGTGCTGCGTCTTGGGCAGCATCGGCTTTGACCACGTTTTGCCGCCGTCGGTGCTCTTGAACACGCCCACGCCCCACGAGGAGCTGCGCATGTTGTTCGACTCGCCGCTCCCGGCCCACACCACGTCACCGTTACTGGGCGCGACGGCGACGGCGCCGGTGGATCCCACCCCGATGGAGTCGGACACCGGCGCCCAGGTGAGCCCGGCGTTCGTGGTCTTCCAGATGCCCCCCGTAGCAACGGCGACGTACATCACCGCACCCAGACGGCCACCACGCACCACACGCGGCGCCTCGGCGACGGCGATGTCGGTGATGCGACCACTCATCGACGCCGGGCCGATGTTGCGGAAGGTGAGCGTACGGACCAGCTGGGAATCGGCCGGTGTCGAGGCTGCTTGCGCGGCGAGCTGGGGTGCGGCGCACGGGACCAGCAGGGCGGCGGCGAACGGCGCCAGCAACGTGGCGCCGCGACGCGGGAGGGATCGGGGCATGGGAGGGCAACTCGGGGCATGCCGGCGCCACCGTGGCCCCGGCCATCA
>Ga0315903_10005450_pt1 | contig 16581 bp, 29 predicted proteins | sample LakEriMetagenome_7_FD_203524 | JGI IMG/M metagenome (GOLD analysis project Ga0315903, IMG submission 203524) | Freshwater fungal communities from buoy surface, Lake Erie, Ohio, United States - Buoy 2 MA119 | ecosystem: Environmental > Aquatic > Freshwater > Lake | place: USA: Lake Erie, Ohio...
GCTAGATGTTGTATTTTTGCACATTAGGGTTTCCACTACATTGGATTGCTACATTTAGCAACGAGAATAACTCTATTCCCCAGCACATCGCATAGGGTCTTTTTGAGGAAACACATGAAAAATCTATCCTACACCACCGAAGTCCACAGCATCGACTACGGTTATCTCACGGTCGAGTACGACTATTTCGAGTCCGATGATTCTGTCGGTCTTAGCGAAACCTACGATTGGTTTGCTTACACGACTGAGGCTTTTGAGTCTGAACCTGCCGGAACCGAAGTCACCTACGAACTGACTGCCGCCGATCAAGCATCAATCTATGCACAGATCAAGAAACACCATGTCGCCATGTTGGAGGACTTCCATGCGTAATCACGACAAATTCCCCCGCACATTCAACGAAGCATTCCCCAACTCAATGGAGAACGGGGCTTGCATTGAGATTCATGTGGCCCGTCTGACCATTGCCGACAAAGTGGTTCGTGTGGTGAGCCTCATCGGGCTTATCGTGCTTGCTCTTGATTGTTTTATTTGGAGACCCTAATGGACGCTGATTACATCATCAACTCTGTCAAACAAACCTCAGAGACCCTCTACCGCGAAGGCGATACCGATCAAGTCGCAAAGCTGCTGTACCGCATTCAGATGTTGGAAGGCCACATTCGCGTGTTGGTCAACCATATCGATAACGCCCGTGACGAAATCAAAACCCTTCAAACTGAACTCATTGCAAAGGAATCAAAATGAAAGTTTACAAAGCCATTAACGCTGTTCAATCAGAATTGTCATCTGTTGGCATCACAAAAGACCGTAGGAATATGCAGGGCAGCGGATATAACTTTAGGGGCATTGATGATGTGTATAACGCCATTGCGCCTCTATTGGCAAAGCACAGCCTTTGCATTCTGCCCCGTGTTCTTACCCGTGAATGCGTTGAACGGTCTAGCAAGTCGGGTGGCGCACTGTTCTATGTGACTGTTGAGGTTGAGTTTGATTTTGTCTCAGCAGAAGATGGGTCAAAGCACACCGTCAAGACCTTTGGCGAAGCAATGGACAGCGGAGACAAAGCCACCAACAAAGCTATGTCAGCAGCTTACAAATATGCAGCCTTTCAAGCCTTTAGCATCCCCACAGAGGCCGACAACGATGCAGATGCCCATACCCATGCAGTCGCGTCAAAGACCGTCCTTATTGCCCCTTTAATCGCGTCCATTGATGCCGCCACCACAGAGGATGAATTGAAGGCAGCTTACTTTGAGGCCATCAAGATTGCCGGACATGATGCCGCAGCTAAGAATGCAATTATTGTTGCCAAAGACTTGAAGAAAGCGAGTCTGTAATGGAACAAGGTACACCGGAATGGTTTGCCGCCCGTTTGGGTAAGGTAACGGCCTCTCGCGTCTCAGATGTGATGGCAAAGCTAAAGACGGGGGGTTATGGTGCGTCTAGAGACGATTACATGGCCCAACTCATTTGTGAACGGTTGACGGGTGAGAAGGCTGATTCCTTCACTAACTCAGCTATGCAGTGGGGCACAGAGACCGAGCCATTGGCCCGAGCGCACTACGAAATGGTGAATGCGGTGCTTGTTGAGCAAGTGGGGTTTATCAGTCATCCGGACATTGAAATGGCAGGAGCCTCACCGGATGGGATTGTGGGCAATGGAATCATCGAGATCAAGTGTCCCAACACATCCACCCACATCGACACTCTATTGTCAAAAACAGTGCCCTCAAAGTACATCAAGCAAATTCAGTTTCAGCTTAGATGTACGGGTAAAGAATGGTGTGATTTCGTTTCCTTTGACCCGAGACTAAAAGGGTTGGAAATGTTCACCAAACGAGTCGAGAGAGACAAGAAGCTAATCAGTGAAATGGATACCGAAGTGGTGAAATTTCTCGCTGATCTTGACACAAAACTTGAACTTTTAATGAAAGAAAAAAATGGCACTGCTTAAAGAAATCACAGTCGTTGCGGGTTCGTACACTAACGCAAAGGGTGAAGAAAAGAAACGATACATCCGCATTGGGTCAGTCATTGACACAAAGAATGGCCCTATGCTGAAACTCGATGTCATGCCAATCTATGCGGGGTGGGACGGGTGGGCATACATGAACGACCCAAAGCCCAAAGAGCATAAAGGCTTACCCGCAGATAACGATGAGGATATCGGGTTTTGAGTCCGGAAGATGAAGCGTTTGAAGAACTCAGTCGCAGACAAGGCGATTGGGGACTTCAAGGGTCGCGCAAACACCAAATAATCCGATACGCTGAAAACAATGCGCGAAACGAAGTGATTGAAGAAGTCGCCCAACACATTGAGAAATGCTCATTGGCGTTTGGCAAAGACACCATTCAATCGTTTACTGCTTATGTAAGAGGAATGAAGAAATGAAGAACCCACCAGCATTTCCCGTGTCGCATGGCATGGCTTTGGTAGCAGGTTTGCAAAACGCATATGGCATGACCATGCGGGATTACTTTGCTGCAAAGGCTATGAAAGGCATTTGCAATTCTCGCAGTCATTCAGAACTAAAAGGCCATGCAATTGCAAGCGCAAAAGTTGCTTATGAAATGGCAGACGCAATGCTTAAAGCGAGAGAAGCATGAAAGCACCACCTCCGAGCAAAGAACTTTGTCTCATGATGGCAAAGATTAACTATCCCCGTGATTCCGCACTTAGTTGGACATGGCTATTTGCATGGGGATTCCATGAAATGTATGTTGATGGTTGGTATGAGGATTGGAAACCATGACTGATACACAAATGCTAGTTTTGATTGGCACTATTTGGGTGGCCCCGCATAGCAATGTTTGGTATGCGTTGTTTGTCGGTTCAATTATTTCGATAATCGCCATTTGTAAAGCATTGGAGTGGTTATGACAAAAGAAATCATTGAGATGGCACAAGAATGTGGGCTAGTTGGTATGCGGCCTCATCTTGATGGCATCTATTGTGAGGCACTTTTAGCCTTTGCCAAACTGGTGGCAGAGAAAGCATTGGCAGAACACGCCATGCGTGAGACACAGAGGCTTGGGCAAGAGATTGAGCAAGAGCCTGTGGCGTGGCAATGGTTAGGGTCAGCACACTTTAGAAAGAAATTACCAAAGAATGCTGACATTACTGCATGGAATCCACTCTACACCACCCCACCAAAGGAAACAAAATGAAAGCACGAAAAGTATTTATAGCCCTCATGACGGGCAAAGGTTATGCTGAATCAGAACTTGTGTGGGACGGGGAGAAGTTCGCCAATCAAAACATGACTACCCGATGGAATTACTTTTTATTGGGGTGGGAAATGCGGGGGGTTATGTGATTCTTTCGCAAGGAAAACTAGCCGATGGTTTGGTAAACGACTTGCTTGAAGCCATCCACAAGTATGACGAAACGCTTTACATGGCAACAGTCATTGGGGTTTTGGAGTTGGTCAAACAGCAGCTAATTGCTGAATCACTAGAAAATGATGATGATTAAGGAGAAAACATGATCGAAACCATCTTCACTATCTTTGCTTTGGGGTTCTTAGGAATCGCTCTAGCTGTTCTTTTTATCTGTTTTATGGTTTGGCTTGCCCTCAATGAATCCTAAGAGCACGAATAATTCCGGCATGAAGTGTCCGGAGTGCAAAGCAATCTCGTTTGTTCAACACACCAAAACTGAGGAAAATATGCTTGTCAGACGAAGGGAATGTTATAACGGGCATCGCTTTATCTCACATGAAAATGTCCTCAGAATGGTCAAGCGTCACAAGACAGATAAGGCTTGATTGGTGTGGTTGATTCTGTCATCAAGACCGATAGTGCCACCATTGATCTTCTTTGTGAGGCCCGTCCAATTCGCTTCTTCCGCGAGACGGTTGCAGTCGTGCGTAGACCAAAACCATCCGGCAGTGAGTGCAGCGTATTTAGGTGTGGCGACTAGATCGGGTTCCATCACGAAATCAGCACCTAAGGCTTGTCCGGCGTGAAAATACGATGAATGTCCGGTCAATTGGACAGCCCCGCGCCCCCTAAATCGCCATCCATCCCCGCTTGCCTCATCACGGTTTCCCATGCGATTGGCATACACCATATTGGCGATCTTCTTAGGGTTTCGTGCGTACTGATTGGCAAAGTCCAAAGTGGGAAACCGCTTAGGCCACAGCTTCATCAGCGTCTCAGCACGATAGTTTAGGTTTTCTTCCAATGTCTTGAAGTGTCCGCATTCATGTCCGCACTGCCCGATAAAGGCAGCTTGTTGGCGTTTGGTGTTAATGCCGAACTTAACAAAGGTCTCATTGAGTGCATCAACCCACTCAGCCCCGATGTGGAGTTTCTTTAGTTGGTCACTTGTTACCATTGATGATCTCCATTGCTTTGTTGTAACTGTCCACACAAGCGTTTAATTGCGCGGTGTTTCTGTCGCCTTGGGCGATGATTTCGGCGATTGCTGCAAGGGTTGCTCGTTCGGAGTCAGAAGTTTCATAAACCGTTCGGTTAGGTTCACTTCTCTCTTTTGGGCTATCTCCGGTGGGAGTGGGGGCATTTGTGGGGGCTTGTACGCAACTTGTGGACGGGAGGCGCAACCGACCATCACGAATAGCGCGATCAAGACTAGACTGCTTTTGATTGATGACATTATTGGCCTCCGATAATTTGGTTGATTGTTCGTTCAATTGTTGGGCAAGTTGGGTTTCTTTCTCTCTTGCTTCATCGTTCTTTTTGGCAATCTCGACTTGCATCTCAGCGTCACGGTCGCCCCATCCAACATGATGCCCGTAGCCGTAAGCACCGCCCACAGCAATCATCGCCCCAATGATGAAGTACGGGTTAACCATTCTTCACCTCATGCCGAGCCGCAGCGATTTCTTCACGCACAGAATCAGACTCTAAGTGTTGGGGTGGAGTAGTAGGGGGTGGTGGGGGTGTCCAGCTTTCATCCAAAGGAGGATTGACCCACACGGGCAAAGCATTGGATGGAGTGGGAGGCGCAGCAACGGGGCTAGAAGGCGTTGAAACTGTCGCGGGAGGCGTAGGGCTTACCGCATTAGTTACCGACCCCACAGCCCGTTTACCAACAATTCCACCGATACCGCCAACAATGAGAAGAACAATGTCGTTCAGCATCTTTGTGTAGGCTTGATCGATGGGGGCCATACTCTTGATCGGTTGGACAACAAAAGTCACCGAGTAGAGCAGTGCAAAGACGATGCCGAAAAGAATGATGGTAATCATCACGACCACAAAGCCCCAAATCCGGACTTCTAAATCTTCGGGTGTGTATTTACTTTTTGTCATCATCGGCCTTTTCAACTTTGGGCGGGTCAATCTTGTTTGTCAAGATGGGAGCGACTAGATACTCCGGACAAGTCTGCGTGAATAAACACTTTGGCTTTTGGCATTCGGGTAGATCAAACTTGTCGGGGTTCTGACAGATATATCTATAACGATCTTCAAAACAAGCAGTTAATGCACTTGTTGCCAACAATATAAAACTTATTTTTTTAATCATGGCATATGGTGTGTGAAATATAAATCTTCCGCAGCTTTGCGTGCTGCTACCGCTTCCTCAACAGTTGCATAATAACCAAGATGTTTTTGTTTATAGTTATGTGTGATTGTTGCTGACCACGGCTTGGAGAAAAGTCTGCTTTCACATCGAACACCGCGATAACCGGATGTATTTGTTTTTATACGATAGATGTTTTCGCTATTTTGCTTTTGTGTGGCAAGGCGTAAATTAATAGGTTTGTTGTTGGTTCTGTTTCTGTCAATGTGGTCTATTTGCAGCAAAGGAGTTGCGCCATATACATAAAGCCACATCAAACGATGTGCTAAATAATCTTTTTGGTCAATACAAATATACACATAACCATTAGCACCAACCGCGCCAGCTTGCTGACCTTTCTTGGCCCTACCACCCATTGTGTGCCGCCAAGTAAAGATGCCATTTTCTGTGTCAGCTTCTAGCAGTTCGCACAATCTATCTCGTGATAAAATTTTCTCAGCCATTTGATGCTCCTTCATCGTGTTGGTTAGAAATGCCATTCGGTTCCCGCCGTTTGGCATTTTGCATTTTAACTTAAACAATTTCACATCCGCTTAGAAGAAGAACCATTGCTATGGATATGGCAATCACGCACCACAAGAATTTATTTTGACTCATTTTTCATTCTGTCCAAATCTTTTCTATCTTGCTCTAATTGCTGTCGGAGTCGCTCCATCCGCTCGATCTGAGCCTTACTTTCTTTCTGAGTGGCAAGCGTGTCGTAATAAATGCTCCCAATCAACGGAAGCATCAAGGCGAACACAATCACCATACAAACGAGTGCGACTAGAAACCCCATCTTACTTTTCTGTCCATAACTAGCAAGCTGAAAAACAGAGTCAGATACAGCATGAAAATGAGGCAAACGACCCCGTAGATGGCCTTGTCTTGAATTGCCGAAATCATCTTTCGCCGTTTCCATTCTGCTTCACGAATCCTTTTCTCTTGTGCCAATCTTGCTTGCTCTTGTTCTTCAATGATCTGCACCCTCATCTGATTTACACGGGTGTAAAGGTTTCCTAATTCTTTAGGGGATTGGTACACCATGATTTCCCGAATCTCCTTGGATAGCTTCTCAAACTGAGTTTTTGCCAATTCTCGGTTGAGAGCAGATTCCATGATGTTCTGATTTGGGTCATAAACATTCTTAGATTTTTCTTCTTCTTCTCGAATGTGGTCTGCAAGCTGTTGTTGAATCTTGAAGAACTGTCCGAGATTAGCCGCCAAATCAGCAACGACTTTATTCTCGTCCCAAATTTCGGGTTCGGCCTTCTTTGGCTTTGGAGCCTCAACGGGTTTATCAGTAGGCTTTTTCTTCTTCTTGAAGAAACCAAAGAACCCACCAACCTCCTCTGCAATCGCAGTGACCTCTTTAACAGTCTTTTGGGCTTCTGCAATCGTGCCCTTAGCTGATTTATAGAGTTCGCAGCCTTTCCTAATGGCTGCAACGCATCCGTTTGCCATCGCCAAAAGAGTGAGAGGGTCAATGTCAAAGCCCCAATAGTTTCTTCACGAAATCAGCCGCTACGCCGGGGCCAAGCAACACAGCAAGAATCACAGCGTAAAGCAAGTATTCAATCTTGCTCATGCGCTTAGACCCATCAGACAATTGATCGACTATCTTGATGTAGCGTTCAGCGCATATTGCCTCATGCACTGCTAACCGCTTGTCAACTTCTTCACTCACTTTGCTCTTTCGGTAACTGAGCCTCCGCTTGCTCTTTGATCTTCATCAAGAGAGGATAGGCATTCATGCGAGTGGGTAGTTCGCCCAACACATGAAGGATGCTGTTTACTTCTTCAACAGTGAGTTTCAGTTCCAAGGTACACCTACTGCGGTTACGGGATTCTTTTGCAATTCAATCTGAGCAGCCAAAGCAGCTTCAGTAGCCGCTTTATCCACACCATTGGCCCATATCCATCCTAAGACTGTTTCTTTTGTCAGAGAGGCGTATGGAATGGTTGCAGTGCCATCACTCCATGAGCAAGTGGAATAAGCAGATGCAGAGTAATCCCCATCTGTTGCATTTGCTTGCCAATGTGCGGTAGTGACAAAACCATCTGAGGTTTGTCTATCCAATTGACTCACATTCCAAACGATTGTTGACATGGTTTATGCTCCTTCTAAAGCGGTTAATTTGTTGGACTTGATTTGATTTTCTTTGGCAGAAATTACTTGCAAATTCCAAGGCACATGAAGTCCCGAAACTGTTTTGCCATGTAATGGAATGATGTGGTCAACATGAAAACTAATTCCAAGCATTTTTGTTCTGATTGCCGCAATATCATAGGCTTGCTCAATCATCCAATGCTCATCATCTGACAACCATGCAGGTGTGCGGCTTTTCTTTGCCGCTTCCCGCTTCATCCATTTTGCATTGACTTTGCCACGATTGGCTTTTGCATACTCAAAAAAATAATTCGCATATCGGTCTTTGTTTGCTTCACGCCATGCAAGAATTGCATTTCTAGCCGTTTCTGGGTTGGTTTCACGCCATTCTTTGGCCTTTGCCAATCTGCGTTCACGATTGACTTGATTTTTTGCTTTACAGCGTTTTGCTTCGCATTCTTTGCACCAAGAGACATAGCCCGACTTATGAGTCGAGCTTGCATAAAAACCCGTAAAAGGTTTTTCTTGTTTGCAATTTGTGCAAGTTTTCATGCGTTGGCAATTGTAGTAACAGTGCCAGATGAACCCCGATACTTCAATGCACCACCTTCAACATACAACTGCCCCATACCTGCGGGTGATGATGTTGGAGCAGTTGCATTTCCCAATCCAATAACACCAACCGCAGATGTGCCGATTGATGTTGTTTTCAGCAGCAAGTTACCACTAGCATCAAGGGTCATTGCTTGGATGAAGGTGATTGCGTTACCTGCTGTGCCTGAAGCTGCTGTTTGCCACTTAAAGCCACCGCTGTCTTGAAGCTGAAGCGTTGCTGTACTTGATGCTTTATATTTCCAACCGCTGTTGTAATAGGCATTTCCAGCAATAGAACTTCCAAGCGTGGATGTTTGACCGAATGCTCCGTAAGCGCCTTCAATAAAGCCACTTAACGATGAAGCACTAGGCGTAACACCCATTCCCAAGTTACCGCTGGAGTCAAGGCGCATACCTTCTGTTGCACCAGAGCCATAAAAAAATCGAATATCGTCATTTCCCCACAGACCTAAACTTGCAGATGCGGGGTGCGTCAATGCCCCTGCTGTTGCTCCAGCACTATTTTGAAGCAAAATATAGTTATTGTTGTTTGCATAGGTTGTAGCACTATCACGAACAACTAAACCGTTTACGGCGCTTAAGTCAGCCAATGCTGACAATTTACCACCGCTAAGTGGTGATGCGTTTCCAACAGCAAGACCTGTCCCATCAAACACCAACGCACTACTTGTAGTCAGCACCTTTGAGCCATTGAGATAGGCCACACCATTAATAGTGCCGCCATTGTGCGTAACAGTAGATGATGTGGTCAGTGTGGTTACATTTGCAGTGCTTGCAGTAGTAGCCCCCAAAGTACCATTCACGGGGCCATTGAAGGGGTCTCCATTGGTTCCCTGCTGAAAGTCTTTCAGATGGCCCATCACCGCACGAATGGCGTTATTGATGCCACTCGGGGCACAGCCTTCATCAATGTTGATTGATGCTACATCTGTGTTTGAGTTAGCGGTAGCACTGTACTCGCTGATTTTTACTTTTGGCATGATTAGTCCTTAGTCCGGTTGAGCCATTCCGCGCAATTCAATGTACGGGATATTTTTCGTTTGCTCGGCTTGTTTTTTCAATTGCTCGGCTTGATACATCATATTCAAGAGTGCGGGGTAATCAAGTGTAGGCGTTAACTGATTTATGTCTAACAAGCCCTTGGAGACTTTGCCAGCACCATAAGCCGCTTCTCCGACCAATCGCGGGGAAGATGCAGCAGCACCCAAAGCAGCAGCAACAGGGCCACCAACAGAGAATAAACCCGTTATGCCCAATGGTGCTGTTACCCGTTGCATACCTCTTGGCATCCAATCTTGCATTGCTTGTCCGGCAAGTGAAGGCATCATCTGTTGGCCTCCGGCTTGCTCTAACTCTTGTGCCAATTTCAAGCGTTGACCATAGTTTGTGTTGACATTGTTTCGCATCAATGACTGTAGTTTACGCATTGCAGTATCAGCAGATGCCTTGTCGCCCAATGACAAAGCCCGTTCAATCTCTTTGATCTGCTCAGACGACTCTGTGTATGCCTTCATTGTTTTAGAGTATGTCGGGGCTTGAGAATTGATTTCGCTCTTGATGGAGTTGTACACACCTTTAATAACCATGTCCGGTGTGGTTCTCGGCTTTAAATCTTCAAGAATCTGCCCAACACTTTGTTTTAGTGAGTCCATGCCTTCCGGCGTGTGGTACTCAGCAGGGTCTAGCTTCTTCCAATTTTCAATCAGAGTTCTTGCTTTTGTCAGTTCATCTGCAGCCGCTTGATTCTTGATTTGACCTTTGTAAGACACTTGATTCATTGCGTTATCTAGTGCTTTGTCAATTCCTTCGAAATTAAGAATTGATTTGTCGCCTTTGATGTTTTTCATGTTTGACTTGTAGGCAGTGCTTCGGTCAATTCTCAATTGCTCAAGATTTTGTTTTGCAATGTCCAATACATCCATCATGTTGGCAGAGCCGCGCAAATTTGATGTAAATTCTTTTGCTCGTTGCCCACCTTCTTCGCCAGCTTTAAAGGCTTGCGAAATGGCTTCTCTGCCCACTCCGGTCGTTGCACCTAAGATGTTTTCAGCAGCACCGCCAATGGCCTTTGTTGCGCCCGTAGCACCTTTGTACATCAATGCCAAAGGGTCAACCATTGATGCAGTCTTTGACAGTGCGCCAGCCACTTGAGGCAGCTTTGCAGTAGCCGCAGCACCACCCGTTAGGACGGTTGACATATCAGCCATGAATCCGGCAGGGTCTTGTGCAATCACTTTTTTGACAGCTTCGGGACTGCCATACCGTTGCATATAGAACTGACCCACAGCATTGGCAGCATCGCGGGAAGCCTTATCTTCACCAATTGCTTGAACAAGTCTTTCCGGAAAGATGTTTTGCAGTGCGCCAGCACCAACATCTAAGATTGCTTTACCCGTTTGCAGTGGGCTTGATATTGCAGAAACAATGTCGCCAATCATGTTTGCTGTAGACGATGGGAGGTTTTGGACTGCCTTAGTAGCCACATCCATCATGCCCATTTCAGCGAACGATTCTCTTTTAATGTCAGCAATGTTCTTGTTAGGGAAATCGGTAGATGCCCTTTTTAAAACATCGTTGCGTGTCAAAGAGTCCGGCGCATTCTCATAAACATGAGTTGTGCCATCGTCAAAGCGTAGTGTTATGTCTGCCATGATTACCACCCACTTCTAGTAGCGCCAGTCGGCTTTGTCGGATTCTTCTTTTCTTCTTCAATCTGCTTTGCAACAGTGCCGATGCCAAACAATCTATCCAATTGCCGCAGAGCATCCATATTGGCCTCATAGCTGAGTTTGGGATTGGTTGCAGCATTTAAATACAGTTGCATTTCAGCATTTGAGTTCATTTGCTGTGCGCTCATGCCCGTTGCATTCTTAATCAAGTTAAGCAACAGAGGTCGTGTTTGCTCGATTGATTCGCGCTCAGTCTGAGCCTTTGTACCAAATGCACTGCCGACCGCTTGACCAATAGCCGTAGAGCCTAACTTCGCACCAATGTTTCCAACACCTAAACCTTCATCGGTTGATGTGACAATCGCGCCCATATCACGCAAGTTTTTATACTTTGTTGCAAGATCGCTAACAATGTCTGTCAGTTGGGTCTTAGCCTCTGCCTTTTGCTCAACCTTCTCTTGTGCCGCCGCAAGTTTTGGTTCAGCCAACATCTTTTGCAATTGGAATTGTTGACCAGCAAGATTAGCCATCATGTCACGATATATTTTTGAATCTTTTAGACCTTGCTCTTTCAAGTCAGCCATTCGCTCTTGAAGTTTATTTACAGCCTCTCGTTGTCCTTCAATTCCGGCTTGCGCCTGTGCGCGATCTTGAGCAGACTGCACCCGAGTACCGAGTTCAGCCAATCGCTTATCAGCAGTATCTTGATCAATCTGACCCGTTGCAAAACTTCTTTCATACTGAGCCGCAACCGCCCGTAATGGTGCGGGAATGGTCTCATCCTTTGAGAATATAGTGAATGGATTTTCTTGTTGCATACCGCCGACAAATCCGGCTTTACGCAATGCGGGAACTTTTTCTGCAATGTTAAAGAATGTAGACAGCGGGTCATTTGACAGCATAGACAATGCTTTCAGTTTGTCCATATCTACATTGATTTCTCGTTTTGCAGGGGTAACACTTGCGCCCGGCATCAAGTTGCCAGTTTCATCACCTATCACAAGTGATGGAGTATCAAATATCTTTTGCTGTTCGGGCGTGACAGTCTGAGTGAAGATTTGCGGGAACATCTGACGCATTTGCTCTTGCCGAACCTTTTGCGCTTGTGCTTCGCGTTGCTTGAGCATGAAGTCTTGAATCTGCATCTGTTGCATCTTGTTCTGCAAACCCTCTTGCATAGTCTGCTTGTAGGCTTGCTGACCACCTGCTAGACCTTGTGCAATGGCAAGTGCTTCGTTCCCCGGCGTTCTGCTTGGTGCGCCAGCTTGCAAGAGAGCCAATGCAGTGTTTTGCAATGCTTGCTGTTGGGCTTGTTGCCGGACGCGATTTAACTCGTCCTCACCCAATAGACCACCGTAGTAGGAAGGAGTCGAGCCGAAAATATCAAGTAGTGCCATGATTAACCTTCCCACCCTAAACTTGCCGCATCAGCATATCCGCTGCTCACAGCATTGGGGAAACCAAATGCGCCCGTCAAATAATCCCACCCACTGCTTATCCCGCGAGACAAAGCGCCTCCGGTGGCTTGATTTCCGGCATTAAACAGATTCAGTCCGAGCAAACCCGTTCCCAATGTCGTAGCGGTTGGGTTTGTGTAGTACGGTGTGGTTTGAGTCTGTGTCTTTCCAGCAGGGAACCCATAAACCATATTCAGATAGTTTGTGAGGTTTCTCTGAGGGGCGTTTTGCTCAAAGTTGTATCGCGCCATATCAGCTTGGAGAGCAGAGGTTTGATAACCCTCACCAAGTTGACCAGCACCCAACAATTTGTTTATGTCGCCATAGTCGGCCTCTGCGAGTCCGGGAGCCATGCCGAGTGCTCGCATTTGGTTTTGGCGTTCTTGAGCGTAATTCTCGTATGACAGCTTACCCGCAGTGTCCGCAAGTTTCTGTGCAAAGGTTCCAGCCGCTTGACTTTGAAGGTCACCCATTGCACCCGAGCCATACCGTCCGGCTTTTGAGGCAGCAGAGGAAATGTCACCAATGGACTTTTGGAATGCAGTTTGTGCCGCAGTCGCTGCGGGTTGGAATGCGCCTTGAAAGAACGGGTTACCGCCGAGATAGTCACCCGCGATCATTCCGCTTACATTGCCTTGCGCTTGAGCCAACAGAGGGTTGCCAGCCATTGCCCTTGCTTGTAGGGCTTGCAGTGCGGTTTGTGTGGCAGTGGATGGGCCGACATACCCTTGACCGGGGTAGAACTTTGGCCCACCAGTTTGATATTGCTTTTGAGCCTCTGCCAAACCATAAGTGAGATATGGTTGGATGTTGGGGTCTACAGCCGTAGTGGTAGTAGAGGTCGACATTTCGGTTGCCATGACTTATCCTTTCATTAAAAGGACTCCGGCGGGGTCATCCACTAGAGTCATTGTATCAGCCAACAATCACATATCCGTATGTTTTGTCGGCGGTTGAATTGGCAAAGTGCGTCAGCGTAGCGGTTCCCTTACCCCTTGCACTGACAAACACATTGAACGATGATGAGGTGTTCACATAACTTAATGTAGCAATCACAGAGGGCACAGCGGGTCTATCCGGTGTTGTGCTTGTCGCAAAATGCTCCAAAGTTACGCCCGTATCCGATGGTCTCCACATGAGTTCCACATAGTCGCTTGCCGCTAACTCCACAAAGAAATTTAATGCTGCAATGGCGTGTGATGGGTCACCGGATGATTTTCTAGCCGATAGACCAAACCGAGAATTTGACTTGTCGATGTTCGTGCCATTCTTGCGAAACCACACATCCACATCTTGAGTGTCGTTTGTCGTGTTCTTAAACTGAATGCTGAATTGAATGTTATACACACCCGCATTCGCCACATTCATCCGGCTACTGTTGGACAGAGTTACACCGTTTGAATAATCTGTCGTGTCAAAAGTAATCGCGTAAGCAGTCGTAGTGTTAGCCGCTGTTTGATCGGTCGAGTCTTGAAATGCCCCATAAGGCACAGAATCGGTGTTTGCCGCCGCTGTGAGAGGTGTCAACAGTAGGATGCTGTCCGGCCCAATGCGTCTATCAGTGATGGTTGTAGTGGTCGCCCCTCCGGTGGCAAGCGTGACAATCCCGACATTGTTGGTCTTGCCGTTCATGATGCCATTGACAATCTCCGCAACAGTTCGCGGGTCGCCACCAAAGAAGGGGAGAATCCTAAACATTACCGGATGCCTTGCTGAACAACATCAACATCCATACCCATCGCGGTTTTCCAATTGTCGCCAGTTGGTTGCATCCGCAAACGATGGTACTTGCCCGAACTTCTCAGAGACACTCGGTTATCAGTGTCAGCCGCAGATGCCGACCCAAACGACAGACTTTGCGTTAAAAGCGTCCGAGAGGCCACAGAAACACTCGCAGAGCCGTTATCTACCAAAGGACGGGCCAACATTACTATCGAGCGTCCGGCATCAATATCGCCCGTCTCAAGCACCGCTGATTTGTTTGCTCCGGTGAAGGTGATAACCCGTGTCCCATCTGTCCCACCGAGAAAATACTTTCCTCCGGCGTACAAACCCGAGTCCATACTTACCGCCAAAGCATCAATAGACGCATTCACAGAATCCAACTGTTCAAGCGTCACAGAGGCAGTAGAAGCGTCAGAAATGTAATCCGCTGTGGTCTCCATGTACGACCATTTGCCAATCGTGAAGTTGTACACAATCAGCTTTCTTGTGCCGTCTGTCGAGAGGTAGTTCCACATAATCAGTTTGCGGATGGGGTCTGCCGCTGCTGACATTGTGGTGAAGTCCAAATTCGCGTCATTGAAGAAGAACCGATCTATCTTTTCCGCACCGATTGGGGTTACTTTCTGTCCATCACAGACATAGAACCCGTCATCAGACAAGAAGAAGGTTAGCCCTTGATACTGACAAACCGACCCCGCAGCGATACAGCCCTTCCCGCGAGAGATATTGTCGAATTGGAAGATGAACGGTGTTCCGGCATAACTCATCCGAGAGATTGATTTCTCCATCAGAATAATCCCAAACTCACCACCGCGAATGCCCGTGATGTGCCCACCATCGGGAATGTCTTGATAGTCAGATTGAGTGTTTACATTCTCCACCCAATCGGTTTCATCATTGATTGCTGACCACCGCACTCGATATGGGCGTGTCGTTCCACTCTCATCCAAATGGGCACAAACCACAAAATCCCTCACCACAGTGATGAACTTAGCGATAGGCGCACTGTCTGACAGATTTTTGAACGATGAACTTCCATCCGCTGAATAGACTTGTAGCCTCTCAGTGAAGTTAGTCCCGATGATCTGATTGCCAAACAAAGTAAATCTAAACCGTTGGCCTTCTTGTGTGTCATACCCGTCAGCCACCCGTGAAATGGTCACATTCCCCGATGTGGTTGCGGATGTGGTCGTAACCGTGAAGGTGTCAGCAGTGAGTTTAGTCACCGTGAATTGACCGTCTGTCGCTGTGCCGCTTGTGAAGTTAAGATAGTACGAGTCGCCCGTTTTCAGCTTGTGAGCAATAGAAGTCACTGTGAGAGTGGTCGTGCCGCTTTGCGAGTAAGTACCCGTGAAGCTAAAAACACCCGTCAAAGCACCCACAGAGTCCACAGAATAAATCTTGTGTAGGCCAGCAGCAAAGAGTTTAGTCGTGCCGTTTTCGTCTTTGGCGTACACCAATGAGGTCAAATCCTCCGCAGCCGCAGCAGAGAAATTAGCCTCTGCCGGAAATGCACCGTATCCCGCAGTCACCGGAAAGCAGTTCTTTGCCACAGTCAATGCCCCCGTCAGCCCCGGCTGATCGGGTAGCCATTCACCTAATGCGATTCTTTGAGTAGGCATCATCCGTTCCTTAACCAATCATTTGAACCCGTTGCCGTGTCTGTCCATGTATTTCCCGATGTTCCCACATCTGTCCATGTACTCGCGTCCGCAGTTACCGTTGTCCATGTATTCCCACCAACACTAACATCTGTCCATGTGTTTGTGTCTGCACTGACATTCGACCAATTGTCACCCAATCGGATGCCAATGCAAGAAATCGTCACCGTCCCACTGATCGACATTTGTGCTTGAAATGTCGCTGTAGGTGTAGCCGATACAGTCGCTATTCCCTCAAGTATCCCCGCAGCACTCGATACCAATCCACCGAGAGCCGAGACGCTAGAAGTCCCGTTAACCGACCCGCTAGATGTTCTGATTCTGATTGCCGCAGCCGAGACCGTACCCTCACCGGACAAACTAGCCGCGCCATCCCTTACCCTAAACCCGTCACCAACAATGGATGCCGAGCCGGAAACAGACGAACCGCTTGAGAAGATGCCGCTTCCAACCGCTAGAACAGTCGCTATGCCGCTTATTGACCCCGCGCCTAACCTTACCCTTGTCCCGTCACCCGAGACCGTTGCAAGCCCCGTTATTGAGGCACTCGAAACATAGGTGACTTGTGAGCCGGAAGAAGAACTAGCAGTGCTGTTTACCGATGAACTCGAGTTCCTTACACGAATGTAAGTAATCTGTGTTGTCGCTGTACTGCTGACAGACGATGCCCCTGCCCGTGTTGCTGTAGGGCTTGCGCTGACTGACCCTGCACCCGATGCGGATGCCGCCGCTTCTAAGATGCAAACATTCGCATCTGTCCAAACGGTTGAATCAAGCGAGAAGGCTAGACTATCAATGCTCCCGAATAGGTCTA
>Ga0315903_10005454_pt1 | contig 16569 bp, 13 predicted proteins | sample LakEriMetagenome_7_FD_203524 | JGI IMG/M metagenome (GOLD analysis project Ga0315903, IMG submission 203524) | Freshwater fungal communities from buoy surface, Lake Erie, Ohio, United States - Buoy 2 MA119 | ecosystem: Environmental > Aquatic > Freshwater > Lake | place: USA: Lake Erie, Ohio...
AAGGTCAGAAGCCATTGAGGTCAATGGGAAATTTGCTAAAGAATATACAGTCGTGTCGTTTCCAAGTTCTATCGTTGGAGGGCGGGTAGTTATCAAGCTAACACTATCCAGCAAGTTTGATGGGCCATACTGTAATTGGAGAGTGTGCAGGCTGTTGGGGTCAATTCCGGTGATGGATAGGTTGTAGGCCGTTGTGCTTGACAAATTCAACGAACCAAAAACCTGCGACCATGTGCGTGGCTCTGCTGTTTGTGGGTCTACTGCAATTTGTATATTCCTATTTGTAAAAAATCCAGTATCTGTCCATATTTGATTATTGCCCAATCTAAGATAATAGTCTCCGAGGCCATGATTCGCAGAAACATTATTGTTTGAAATCTGATGGTTAGTAGTGATCGCGTTAGATTGAATGCCAAAAGCCTGACTAAAATTTCTGCCCCGCCACGTAACAGCGCCAGTCCTGGTTATCGTATTGTTATAAAACCTGTTGTTTGATGCAGCGATGTATAATCCGATTGGCGAATACCCGCTACCTGTTTCTCCATTGTCGTAGGTTAAATTATTGTAGACGTAGTTATACTGAGCGTATATCAGATTATTGCCAATATCAGGATTAGTCAAGTCCTCATATACGCCAAGCCCGGGACCGCCATTGTAATAAGATGTATTATTGAACATTAGAGAATACTGAACGCCACCGGAAATGGACATCCCCTTATCCTTCGATCCAAATACTGTATTATTAGCAATTAAATTGTACCGTCCGTCCCTGTCGGCTTCATTCCAATTGCCATACCCGCCAACTGCTATTCCAACAAAGTTGCATTCTTCGGCTATGTTGCCAGTTATAATTGAGTGACCAGTACCCGCTTCAAGGAGGGAAAATTGATTCCGATACCCGTAGTTGTTTGTAAATGTCAGATACGGGGAGTTCATATTAAACCCGTTCTTTGACACATAGCGGCCAATGCTATTGTTTACTACGTTATATCCACCTCTAAGATAACTATTTGCAAAATCAGCGACACCATGCCCGAAGATGTACTCAAACTTCATGGAATCTACCAACGAGTGTGAGGCAGAAACAAAATAGAATATACCGATATCCTCATCAAGTGTAGATTGACCTACACCTCCGTAGTTTTTCCCTCTGATCGTAAAATTCTTAAAAGCTGTATTATCGCAGGTATCTAAACCTCCCCCTGATGCGCCACCGTGTGCGTTGAAGGCTACGTAGTATGTGGACGAAAGGTTATTGGTAACCCCATCTTTTAAGATGATGGACCTATGTGTTCCAAGCCCAATAAAATGTTGGTTCGCCCTGACCATTAACCCCCTAAATTTTGGGTCAGAATTAGCGTAGTTGTTTAGAGATGGCCCGTTAATTCTGAAAGTACCATCGGGTATTAATATGCGCTTAAAATTCCACCCGATGATCATTTCCAGTGTATCGGTATTATCAAAGGTTGTATCTGTACCGTTACACCCAAACCAAGTAATATTCACCGTGTCCGTTGCTGGATTGATGAAGTTTCCCGCTGAGTTCAATCTTTTCATCCGAAGGCCGGGAATGATCCCGTTGCCTCCAAGTGCAGAAAAGCCGGAAGGAATGGGCCAAGTGAATGCTGTTGCTCCGAAGTTTGCCGTTATCTGTGAAGTGTTATCTGAATAAGAAAATGCAGGGAAAAGAGTGCCTGTTAACCCCGAGTAAGCCACACCAAGATCAGTTCCGTTCTTGTAAAACTTCAGCGTTCCCGCATCCATATCAAGCGCAATTCCTACCACATCATTATCAGTCAGTGGAGTGCCATAAGATAGCGGGTTACTATTGGTGATCTTGTTACCGCTGGCAAATAAATATGCCCAACTTTGTGCGCTGCTACCGATATGATTCGTCAGCGATGCAGCCGCCGTAGCCACACCAATACGATTATCGGTAGAACCGTTCAGGGCATTCACCCGCACCTCCCAATACCACTTACCAGTACTTCTTCCCAAAGTAGCCCTAACGCTACCGCCGGAAAATGGCGCACCCGTAGCCGTCAGATTTCCGTTACTCAAAACCATATTGAAAACCTTATCCGCCGGATTCCATGTGACCACAGGTGTAGGTGTGCCTTCGTTTGCAATTACCACCGTACCCGTGTTCGGGCGGGTAGTAACATCAGATGCGTCATACCCGTACAACCCCTGCTTACCTGCGTCTGTCACAAAGTAAGTCTGCCCAGGGGTAGCTGAAGTAATGGCCCTGAGTTGGGTCATGGTGACGTTGGTTTGCCCAATACCGACAAACGAACAGGCCATGGCCAATATAAAAATAAGTTTACGCATAGTAGATGAATATTGTAGTATTTGATGTAACGCCCGTGAAGTAGACATTGACCGCAGTTGGGTAATATGTATTGACAGCTATTGTATTAGCCCCTACAACGTAGGGTTGCTCAATAGAGATGTCTTCTCCCCCGTTAACCGTGCCAACCCTCATGCCTGGCAAAGTGTCCTCGGGGATGGCAACTATATACTGAATCAGAGTTCCTGCAGGAATAGCCTGGACGCCATCCTCTGTCAAAGAAAGGGTGATCACCCTTGCCGATGGAACCCAATTCGCCACGGGGTAATTCACGACAGACGGCAACTCATTCGGTGGAGTAGCAAGATCTCTCAAGTCGCCCACAGACGGGTTGTATGAAAACGAAACCACGGATCCAGATGCAATCGGATTCGTGACGGTAAAGTCGAGGAAGTTGCCGCCACTACCTGCCACGCCAGTTATTGGGTTACTGGTCGGACTACTAATACTCACCCCGTTGGCATTAGTGATTTGCACATCCTTAGAAAACACAATCCGAACCACATTTGAATCGCTCGGATTCACAAACCCAAATACGATGCGGGGTATGGCGGACCCGCCGGAAGCAGGGAGCGTGGTTGTGTTTGTCTGCGAATACGGGCTGTTCCCCACACCAGGACCTGACCCAGATACGTCATAGTAGTACTGCGTAGACGGCTCTAAGCCCGTGTCAATAAAATTAGTGTTCGGGCCGGAGTAGATAACAGACCATATTAGGCCATCCAAGGACCTCCGCAATGTATATGTAGTCGCCCCCGCAATAGCAGAAAACGCCACATTAACAACGGAGTCAGATACTGCCGTGGCAACAATGGAGGATGTATTGGGCAAGGCCCCTGCTATAGAATCAAAAACAATAAAGTACGAGTGCTTTAGCAACTTCATGGACACCCCGCCTATGCTGGCTTCAAGAGCCAACTCATACTGCCCTGGCGGCATAACCATTTGTTGTGCAGTCTTTGTGAGCGTAATTTCTTGGAATGAAACAGACAAGCCGTTGCCGTCAGAAAAACTAACAAGAGGCTCCATGTCCGGATCGCCAACTCTCGAAATTTTGCCAGCAACATTGGTTGGGGGGATATCCCCAAAAACAAGGAATTGCTGCTCAAAAGGATTGCCCTTATAGTAGCCAATAGTGGCGGATACCGACTCTTTACCAACAATAAAAGGCATTACGCTTATTTGAGGTCAAATATACAAAAACTGCGTAACAATTGCTAAATCTATTTAGCACAGGGCAAAAAAGAGACCCCAGTAGAAACTGGGGTCGGAACCAAATAAACAGTTATATGTTCACACACAAAACTGAGAACTGCAAATTTACTATTTTTTTATGGCTTCGGACACCTTCTTTCGAAACACATCCCCGTTCTTGCTCATGGCGAAGTCCGTCAATTGCTTCAGGGTTTCCTCCTTCGGGTCCAGCGTAGTAATCATCCCCTTACCTTCCATCCACCTGGCCTCGCCCTGAACGTGGTTCAGATCGATTAGGCCCTTGTTAATGGCCTGCTTAATGTTCGATGCCACCTTCATGACCGGAGAGTCATAGGTCTTCAGGAACAGCTTCGGATCATTGGACGCTGCGTTGACATACTCTGTACGGATTTCGGTTTCACTCTTCTCGCGCAGGCCGTCCAAAAGACGGATGTTCAACCATATCGCGTGTTGAACCACATCCTCGTAGCTGGCTGCCATGGCGATGCCCTCTGCCTTGTGACGGGATTCGATGAACGACATCTGTGACTCAAACTCAACCTCTTTATTCACAAGCGTGAACGTGGGCGGCTTCTGTGCAATCCTTCTTTCCTTGCCGTCAAAATCATCTCGGCTTATCATGTACAATATCTTGGGCTTGTCTTCCGGCCAGCGCAACACCAGGGCGCCCTTGACAAATGTCGGCAACCACTCTATACCCTTGGCGGCCTCCTCCTTAATATCCTTCTGCTGCTCATCCTTCCATGGCGACTTAATCCCTTCCAGGAATCGCAATACACGATTCTCCCCGGTCTCGGGATCGTAGGATAAGATTGAACTGGACATCTCTAATTTGGCCTGGTACGGGGTCTCTCCCTTAATTCTCGGCGTTATCTGCTGTAGAAGCTGGAAGGTAACAGGACCCTCCTGAAATTTAATCGGAGTACGCTCCTTTGTCGGAGGCGCTTCCATCACATCTGACTTTGCCATCTGTATAAATGTTTTAATCTACGCAAATATAGCGTAATTATTTTAAAAAACAAAAGACCCCGGTAGAAACCGGGGTCGTGGCCGATGGTTAAGCCATTATGTATGGAAGATGGAAACTTGCTTACTGACCCTGGAAGATCACGCACTGGTTGGCAGCCTGCACCTGAACACCGTAGTGTCCAACAATGACGTTGCTCAACTTCTGCTCCGGAGTCTTGTTGGTCTCAGCCAAGCCACCGTATTCGTATACGTTCATTTCCATGCCAGGCTTGATTTCCTGGTAACGCAGACAGATGGTTGGGAGTTTTTGAGCGGTCATCGGGTCGGTTCCGTAACCCTGAGGGATGATCAGGCCGTAGTTCCTGTACGCAGTTGTGAGCGTAGGAGCAACACCGTACATTTTCTCAGGAGTGAATCCGTAGTACTTCTTGAAGTGGAAGGTAACACCGTCGATGGCAAAAGAAGAGAAGCCGAGCTTCGCAGCCACTTCTTTGCTGCCACCAGCAGAACCCCAAAGCACGGCGCCATCATCGAAGGCAGAGAACAGAGATCTGTTCAATTCCTGATTCTGGAACGTGTCAGACAGAACGTGCGCTTCGGCACTCGCTCCGTTGAAGTCCATTTCGCGGCTTACACGCTGCCAATCAAAGATGGCAAGAGAGCCGGGAGTGTACTGCAGGGTTGCGCCAGCAGCCCTAACCTGGTCGAGGATGCCCTTTGTACCAACTGTGCCATTGGATGTGATACCAGTGTTGGTTACGTCAACAGAAAACATCGCCAAGAGTTCACGGTTGTTCAGCCAACGGGCCTCAGCCTCCGAAGTACCATAGTACTTGTAGTAGGTCATACCGCTATCTGGATCGCGCCATTCGATTTTCTCCATGGCAGCCTTGTCGGTAATGTCGTAGTCCTCGCGGATTTCAGTGATGGAGTTGGTGATCTTATCAACCAGGGGCTGCATAGCGGTCTGGGCTGTAGACGCCTCACCAATGTGCTGAAGACCATGGAAGAACAGGAAGTCGCCAGCACCGGGATTAAACCGTTCTGTAGACCTTAGAGGTGCTATGGTGTAAACGTGCGCGTTTGGCGTAGTTACGTTGATCGCGGTGATCTTTCCAAGGATACCAGTAACGCCAGCCTGAACCACCTCGCCCAAGCGGCCAGGAGATTTAGACCCAGAGTCGTAGTGGTTCTCGGAACTAACCGTAACCAAGGCGTTAACGCCTGGTGATCCGCCACCGGACAGGGACGCAACCTTCACGGATGCATGGCGCCTGCGCCTTTCATAGTGGTAGAAATCGCGGTTTTCGGTCTTTACTTTGAGGCCAAGCATTTCCAGAACCTGGGAATACTTTTCGTTGCCGTACTTCTGTACGAGTTTGTCGGAATAAGAACGGTCAAAAATGTTCAGGCCAGAGACAAACGCCCGGTTTGCGCCGCCTGATATTACTGTGGGTTGTGACGCCTCATGTGGCATATTAATTCGCTTTAATTGATGAATGGTTTAATAACTCTTTTTTTGTGGGTTCGCCACAGCCATTTCATCAATCAGCACTTAGGAGTAGGCAAATTCTTCCATGCCCTTTCTTCGTGCATCTTCAGCAAAACTGGTGGAAGGATTGTTCGTCTTCGGATCGGTAATATTTGCGACACCCTTAGCCACATCAATCTTGCCCAGATTAATGGCTCTTGTAACTGCAGATTTTAGGATTTTACCGAAGTTTCGCTGTATGTACAGGTCCTTCAGGTATTGTTGGGTGTCGTACTTACCGTCCTTGTAGTATCGACTTTGTATGTGTGACCAAAAATCTTTGGCCACGTTCCCTAATTCTGCTTTCTCTGCGTCGTCTATTGAAAACTCATGGGCAAATTGAACATCCTTGTCATTAATGCTTAAGTCGAGTTTTGTAAACTGCGGCAGAGTTGTATCTAATGCCTTTGCGAACTCTTCGCTCAGGCCGTTGACCTCTTTTACGAAATCATCTACTTCAGGATCAGACTGTGGGGCGAGGCTTGGCAACCTAATTTCTGTCTTCAATTTACCCAACGCCTCCCTGGCTTCTTTGGCATCAGACTTCTGCTTGCGATTAACCCTTCTTTCGAGTTTCGCAAACTCCTCGTCACTTACATCTTCCTTGTCAACACCTATGCCGTACTTCTGGTCGTACTCATCGGCAACATCCTCATCTGTGTAATCCGGATTCTCGATCTGGATCCTCAGCTTGATAGCATCTTCGTCGCCCAGTTTGTCCAGGCTACCAAGAATCTGCTGCTGGGTGAGGAATGTTGTTACCTCTGCGTACTTCCCCTGTTGTAAATTTTCAATGATCTGTTTCGCGGTATCGTCTAAATCAAGACCGGGCTTATCGGCCTTGCTTATCAGATCGTCCCACTTTTCAAACTTGCCTCCGGTCTTTTCTTTTACGATAGCATCGTAATCGACAGATGGGGTTGTGGTATCAGGTTCCGTCGGTCCTGTTCCGGCCTGCGATGGGTTCTCACTCTTTGGAGTGTCGAGAGTCGTTTTGGCTTTTACCGCCTCATACTCTTCGTCTTTTAAGTATACCGCCCCATTAACCGGATCAATTGGGTTGTATTGACTTTGCGGCAATACAACACTACCCTCTTCGTTCCTGATATCTTCCATATACAAGTTCTTACTTACGCAAATATAAAGTAAAATACTTATTGAATGCGTAATTATTTTAGAAAATATTTATTGCTAAAACGATTTGCCTTTAATAATTGCTAAAAGTGGGCTACCAAGCCGGAGTTGGCCGGGGTTCTCGGCGGGGGCGCCAACGGATTTCGCCATCACAGACCTGGATTTTTCGTCATCCATTACCTCGCGCATGATTTCCATGTACCGCATCCGAGGTGAAATATTTTTATGAATCCCCGTTAAAGAGGTCTTGCCGCCTCTGACATAAGCCTTGGCGTCACCTCGGTGCTGCGTAGTGATTTCGTCCACCATTTGCTTCACCCTCCCAAAGCCGCCATTAAACCCAGCCATAGTCAGATAATCCAACTCGTCCCCATCCACCTTTAGCCCTTTTTTGCTGGCATATTCTGAAACCTGGTCCTGAAGGTCCCGCATCATGGCGGCCTTCGCTATCAAGCCATCCTGTACGGTTTTAAAAAGCCCAGAGTTTACGTCTTGGCTCTTTTCATTGGTAGCCTTGTATGGCTGGTAATCAAAATCCTGCGGGATATAGCCCTTTTTCTTTAGCCTCTCCGCAGCGTCACCAAAGGTGTCTACCCCCATTTGGAAGAAGCCATTAACGGGATAATCATCATCCGGAGACATCTCCTCCCCGTATGCCTGATCCGTCCCAATGTATTGCGCATTCCTTAACCCCTCCTGATAGGAGGAGGCATATAGTGTTTCCGGCCTAATCCCGGCCTGCTTTGCGGCGGTCTGGACCAGGTCCCTGACCTTCTTCTTGTCCAAGGGGATTTCGGTATCCCAATACCCCGACAGCAGTTTCTTCTCCACCTCCCTCATATTTTTGGCCGCCTTCCCGGTCATGGCAACTGCAGCAGACTTGTTTTTGGGTAGGGTTGATTTCGGTTTCGATGTCGGGTTCTTTTCGTCTGCCATTACATTGACATTTGCTGTTCCTGATCTGGTTCCTGATTCTGCTCTTCCATAGCCTGCTGTTCAGCCTGGGCTTGGGCCTGCTGTTCTTGCATCTGCATCTGGGCCTGAGCCTGCTGCGTAATGCCCATATTCTGCATGAAGGCAGCAAAGATTGGCTTCAACTCCTCAGGCATATCCTGTATGCCTTTGCCCTGCTTCAGCAGTTCTGCTATGGTTGTGTTTATGATCGTCCCCAAAACCTGTGTATTGGTTCCGGCATTGACTTTATCTTGCTTGGCGATGTCGATCTGTCCCTTGAGTTGGTACGCCTGGGCATCTGCCTGCGCCTTGTTCTGGGCCACTTGATTCTGGATCTGGGCCTGGGTTTGCGAGTTCTGGTTGGCCTCATCTTGCATCTGGCGCTTACGCTTGGACTCGTACTTGCCAAGGTAAATCTCCGCCAGCTTAACATCCTCCTTGGCTATTCTCCTGATCTTGACCGCCTCCTCAAACGTAATGAGGCCAGCACTCAATGCAGTCTGGGCCATCTGCTCTATGTACTGCCTGTCCTGATCGGTAGGCGCCATATCAAAGTTGATGTCGAATATGCGATCCTCAAAGTCTTCCGCCTTAATGCCGTACCGATCATCCCCGTTCTCGACCACATCATACCAGTCCATGATCGCTATCCTCTTAGACACCTCCTTCATCATGCTCAGGTATGCCCTGTAGATGAAGTTGGTACTCCGGTTGGATGCCGCGACTTGGCTCTGCATAACGCCCAGCCCAAGTTTGGGGTTAACGGCTTGACCCTCGACATACTCGTTTACGCCCAAGTCGTCCCTCAGCCTGCTCAACCAATGGTTGTACTGCTCGACCAAAGCCGTTATCTTATTGACATTTGAGTCGTTTGTGATAGGCGTAATCGGGATGTTTTGTCGGGTCTCACCATCCTCGCCAATACCGTTGTATATCACAACGCCTGTCTGGTCCGCAATACTAACCAACTGCATGGGAGACGCAAACTCATCCTGGCCAAGGCCAAGATTAACACCATGCAGTCCACGGATATCAACAGCGTACCCATCGGGACGCAGTTTAGCCACGATCTGCTGCAGCTTCATCAGCGTCAATGTCATCATACGCACGGGCGTAATAGCCCTCTCGACCAGGCTCACATTGTTCATGTCCCGGTTATTGGTCATGTGCAGCACATAGTTACTGAACACCTCATGCAAGGCGTAGTGTGGCTTGATCATGTTCTCCTGCTTCTTCCATTCCAATATCTCATTGGTGGACTTGGAGTAGCAGCCGGAATAGATTACCCCCAGTTCTTTTGCGTGTAGCACCTTGTCCTCGCCCAAACGCTGTGGCCTTTCTTTCTTGGCGTCAAGTACGGGTTTGCCGTACTTATCCTTTTTCTCAACCCACATATGGGATTCGGTAGTCGTGAGCTGGAAGTGGAAGATCTCGATCAGGGCATCGTCATACGGCCTGATCAGGGAAAGCTGGAAGTCATTGCTCCAGTCCAGGGAAACCTTTGATCCCTGATCAGTCCCCTTCCACATCTCGTATAGCTTCTTCTCGGTCAGGTTAGGCCAGTACGACCTGACGTCCGACACCTTCATCTTTTCGATCTCACCGATCAGGGTGCAGTCTGAGAAGTTATCCTTATTCGACCACCCGTAAACCACGTTTTCGGGGATGAGCCTCTTGTACTTCTTGTTTCCGTTCGCGTCCTTATACACCCACATTGCCCCAAACCCGACTATGGCGTGATCATACAAGACCTGGCGCTTAATAGACTCAGAATCACTATCGGCCAACGTATCCCTAATTTTCCTCTGGAACCTTATTTCTTCGGGCTGCTTGTATTCGTAGTCAAAATACAGGGCAAAGTCCTCATAACTCTCCGGCACATACTGCTGCGGGTCCACTAATGGCAGTCCCACTTCCTCCTCCAGGCCTTGGATCATCATGGAGTTATTCATGACAAACTCAGCCTCGTCCATGTCGCGCTGCTTCTGCTTCTTACTCCTGTCGTCCACAGCTTTTACCGTTGGCCTTTCCTCCATCTCCATAAACCTTTCCACCACGATGTCGATAAACTTTGGCAGAATCTTGGGAGGCGTCATGTCAATCTTTGCAAACGCCTGCTTGCCATCGATATTCATCAAGTCCAGGAACTCCTTCATGTCGGCATTCCCCTCTGCAATACGCCTCAAGTCAGCAAACTTCCTATTCCTTGCGTAGTAGTAGTTGTTCGCGCTGCCAGTAATGGTGTCAAGCAACTTCTTGGCCACAATAGCCCCGTAAGCCGGATCAGACTTCTTCGTGGGGGAGGAGGTATGAAACTTTAAAAGTTCCTGACTTAAGGGATTGTTATCAGCCACAAAAAAATATTTTACCGAAAGTACGCAATAAATTTGTAAGTAATGCAAAAACGGAGTAGATTTGTCCTGTATTCCGATTACGATTTATAAGGGAAATCGAAATCGGGGTATTTCCCCAAGGGACATCATCGTATGTGACCTTCAGTAAATACCCCCACAGGTTCCCTTATAACCTTGGGGGTTTTTTATTTGGCCCAGAACCAAGACCGGGATACCAGACATAAGTCCGGTGTTCGTAAAGCTCGACCGGATCAGGCAGAAAACCCTGGCACAACTCAAGAAAATGACTTATTCGTATTGTGGGTTTCTACCCATCCCGTAGGAGCAACGTCATCGAACTGACGACTCCAGACAAAAAGCACAAGCCAGGCAAGGCAAGACGGGAAACCTTATCTCTGGTTCGGGCATTGACAATAAGACCTGGAATCGGTACTAAGTAGGCCATAGGGATAGTTAATCCTTAGTTCTACAGGGAGTGGGTAAGGTACAATGCGATTCAAACAGGCGACCTAAGAGGAGTGCTTGAATAGAGTTCGTACAGCCTTGAGCGAATGACAAGCCTTGCGCCCTCATGTATGCAAAAATGGAGTTATGGACAAAAATAGAAAGTGGATTACGCCCAGAATTACAGACGGAAGCATTACCCCTGAAAGGATTATCGATTTTGTTGCCGGCTATTTCAACCTGAACAAGTTGGATATGGCCGTAAATCAGAAAAGGGAGTTTTGTGTCCCACGCCAGATATGCATGGCGCTTATGTACTCATACCTCGGCATGACGTTGAATGAAATTGCCGCGGAATTTGATTGCCCTAATCTGGTAAGCCTACCAAAGCACACTACTGTACGGCATAGTATTAAGCAGGTCTGCGACTTGGCAGAAAGTGATCCCAAGTTCAAACAGGACTTAGCCTACATCATGGCCGAATTGGAGAATCCTACGCTGGTAAGGAGGATGCCAAAGATTGATAGGGTGGCGGTTCCGGTTACGATTTATCGCAGTCAGGCCCCAATCAGATTGCGGGAGCGCACTATTTCCGAACACGAAAAAGTAGTGAGGAAGTATTTATGAACCACGGCTCACTATTCTCAGGTATTGGAGGCTTTGACCTCGCAGCCGAATGGATGGGATGGGAAAACGTATTCCATTGCGAATGGAACGAGTTTGGACAAAAAGTATTACATCATTATTGGCCTAAAGCAATTTCATATCATGACATTACTAAAACAGACTTCACTATTCACAGAGGACACATCGACATCCTCACCGGAGGATTCCCTTGCCAGCCATACTCAATGGCAGGAAAACGAAAAGGCAAAGAAGACGAGCGACATCTCTGGCCAGAAATGCTTAGAGCAATTAGAGAAATTCAGCCACGTTGGGTCGTGGGCGAAAACGTTTTCGGCCTTGTTAATTGGTCAGGGGGATTGGTATTCCACGAGGTGCAAGCTGACCTGGAAGCTGCGGGGTACGAAGTATGGCCGTATGTACTTCCAGCTGTATCCGTCAACGCTCCCCACCGCCGAGATAGAATTTGGTTTGTGGCCTACTCCAAATGCGGTGGAACGCCATCGGACGGATGTAGCGGAACAGTTGAAGGAGGAGGGCAAGCCTTTGTATTACCGAAGAACGAAGGACGGGAAAGCCAGACAGTTCAGCCCGTTGGATTATGCGGTTTGGGCGGGGATGCTGCCGACACCAACGGCGATGAACACAAAGGATGGGCAACCAAATCAAACTCAGATGAAGAACGGCAGATTTGTCAGAGTGAGCAAAACAACGGGGACGGAGTTTGGCAGTCGGATGACGGATGTCGCAATGGTGTTGGGGATGCTGCCGACACCAAAGGCAACAGAAATAGAGGAGAATTACGAGGATTGGAAGAAGCGGATGGAGCGTTCGGGCAACCCAAAGAACACAGGCAAGACAACGGCAAACTTAGGGACGTATGCGGTAAGCGGGATGCTGCCGACACCGAGAGCCAACCAGGTGAATGGATGCGACCTGAACTCCGAAAGTTTAGCCAACAGGAACAAAGGGAATCTGGAGGAACACATAGCCAAATGGGTAACAATGTTACCGACACCGGCAGCAGCAGACGGCTTCAAAACAACGAGCAACACACACCAGGAGAATCTAAATATGCTCGCCCCAGTTGGGACACGTTCCCATCTCAATCCCCCGTTTGTACTGGAGATGATGGGCTTTCCTCCGAACTGGACGGAATTACCTTTTCAAAATGGAGAAACGAATCAATCAAAGCAGCAGGTAACGCAATCGTCCCACAAGTAGTTTACCAAATCTTTAAAGCAATAGAGCAATATGGACATAACAATGTGCAATGGCGGTAAGTGTCCATTAAAAGAGACTTGTTACCGATTTATGGCTATCCCAGGTAAATGGCAGTCCTACTTTGTCAAGCCGCCACATCGGAAAGGGAAGTGTAAACAATATTGGCCTGTTAGGCAAATGCTCAACGCTGCCATCCGCAACGGTAATGTGGATATATCCGACAATAACGGCTGATTTGTGGGAAGTATCCAACAGCCAAGCCGATGATTACCTAAAACAAATTAAGATGAACAAACTAAATGAACTCATTGAATGGATGGAGGGGGAATTGGATGTGATTAAAAAGAGAAATGCTTCTGCGTATTTATACAGATGGGGGGTTGCAGACACTCTTGAGAGAAACATAAAGAAAGCCAAAGAACTTGAAGCCGCAAATTGCGACCACAAGGATTGTCTCAATTATAGCCAATATTTGCGACAGGAGTTAATCGCAAAAGGGTATGACATGAACCAATCCCCTGACCAAGTAACCGACCGAAATAGTAGATGGCAGGGAGCAGAAGATATGGAGGATGCCGCCAAGTGAGGACAGAGCAAAATTGAGATCTAAAACATTTCCTGGGATAGCTAAAGCAATGGCAGAACAATGGGGATAAAATTAAACTATGGACATAACAATGTGCAAGGGGGGATTTTTTTTATGACACACGGATCACTATTCTCAGGAATCGGAGGCTTTGACCTCGCAGCCGAATGGATGGGATGGGAAAACGTATTCCATTGCGAATGGAATCCGTTCTGTCAAAAAATATTAAATCATTATTGGCCTAAAGCAACTTCTTACCATGATATTACTAAAACAGACTTCTCTATTCACAGAGGACGAATTGACGTCCTTTCGGGCGGCTTCCCCTGCCAACCCTTCTCCTCCGCTGGAGAAAAAAAGGGGACCGGGGACAGCAGATACCTTTGGCCGGAAATGCTCCGTGTTATACGAGAAGTACGCCCCCGCTGGGTCTTGGGCGAGAACGTATATGGACTTATTAATTGGAACGGGGGAGTGGTACTCGACACGGTGTGCGCTGACCTGGAAAATGAAGGCTTCTCAGTCCTCCCGATTGTTCTCCCGGCTTGTTCACAAAACGCACCGCACAGAAGGGATCGGATCTTTATTGTTGCCCACGCCATCGGCGTCAGAGATCAAGGATTACAATGTGAACTGGGACTCGCTGGCCAAGGCAGACAAGGGGGGCAGGGTAATGAGGAGGCTGGTGACAATGATGCTTCCGACACCAACAGCCTCAGACAACAGGGACCGGGGAGGTCCGGGAAGCGGGGCGGTACTGAGGAGGGCGGAGATTGGGAAAACTATATCGCTTTCGATGGTATGGGATGGCCCACTGAACCCCCAGTTCGTAGGGCAAATGATGGGATTCCCCAAGGATTGGACGGAATTACCTTTTCTGCCTGGGCGCAAGAGTCCATCAAAGCCTACGGAAACGCAGTAGTACCCCAGGTGGTTTTCCAAATCTTTAAGTCCATACAGGCGTATGAGGATTTGCCGACAAGCCTTGGAGGCGGTTCCCTCATGCCCAATAACAAGCAATAATGGAGTCAACTACAACAATATGAGTCAAAAAGTAGCAAAAATGAATTGCGTCAAAAGCAGGAATCCGGATATAACCAGGATCGATGACGGGACTGACACAGTCACTGAAAGAACTGTGATCGATGACCAAGGCCGGGAGCGAACCCTCGTCACGGTCGTAAGCAGATACGGGGCGCGCATTACTGGCAAGACCGGGAAGAGACTGTTAAAAATATTCGGGAACGATATAGCCACTACTGCACAATAAACCAGTGCGATTATTAGAAAAACAAACCATGGAAGACAAAACAATAGCAGTATGGTTCTCTTGCGGCGCAGCATCAGCAGTAGCGGCAAAAAAGACCATTGAAAAGTACGGCAACGAAAACACTATTCTCATTGTCAACAACCCGGTGGATGAGGAAGACGCCGACAATAAGCGGTTTCTGGACGATGTAGAAAAATGGCTTGGGCAAGAGATATTATTTGCCAAAAACACCAAGATAGGAACGACGTCTGCGGTTGAGGTTTGGGAGAGAAGAAAATATATGTCCGGTATTAAGGGTGCGCCATGTACATTGATTTTAAAAAAAGAAGCAAGGCAAGAGTTTGAGAGGTCCCGCAATATAGATTACCACGTTTTAGGCTTTACACATGAGGAAAAGCGAAGGCATGATAGGTTTGTAAAATACGAAAGGGATAATGTTTTGCCCGTTCTAATAGATGCAGAGATCACGAAGCAGATGTGCTTTGAAATTGTAACATCAGCCGGAATTAAACTCCCCAAGGCGTATTCAATGGGTTATCCAAACGCTAACTGCATCGGCTGCGTAAAGGCAACCTCCCCGAAATACTGGAAGCTGGTTAGGGACAAGAACCCTGATGTGTTTGCTGCCAGAGCAGAGCAGAGCAGACGGCTTGGGGTAAGATTAGTCAGATATAAGGGGAAGAGAATATTCCTTGATGAGTTGCCTGAAGACATAAAAGGAGGGAAAATAAAGTCTTATAGTTGTACTATTTTTTGTGAAACCGACAACCTATAACCGCTGCCTAAACCAATTCCCAATCCGGTGGATTAATCTTTCTGATCACGCACTCGATCTGGTATTCGCCTACGGGATGTTGGTCGGGAGGGATACTCCAGTCATATCCATCCATGCAATCCATTAACCGCTCAATGTAGTATGTATTCGGCTTCAATGCCGCCTCAATCTCGGCCAGTAACGACCCTGGCGTATAGAACCTCTTATGATCCAGGTTCCACCTGGAGTCGGGTATGCTTAACTTTTTCTCGTACCTGTAGCCGGACGGGACAAAGATGCAGATCAGGCCGCCGGGCTTTACAATCCTGTACCAGTTCTGAATGGCGAGAACGGGGTTCTCCAAATGCTCTAGGATATGCGATGCCCAGGCGTAGTCGAATTGGCCGTCTTGAAAGATTTCCATGGTATGCCCGTCTGCCATATCGCTATCGTGGTGGACACACATATCTTCAGGGAACAATGGATCCGCGCCATCAAAGGTTTGCAGGCGACCGCAGCCAATGTCGATTCCGTGGCCTGATTCAAGTTCGTCAAACAAAAGCCACTGGTAGTCTCCATGATTAGAACTTCTCCATCGGCTGCGTGTTTTCGTCGTTTCTGCCATCAGTTATAATTTTCGATTAAGTGATTAATTGCTTTATCCATAGTTGACATCGGAATCACGGGAACGTCATACTTTACGACCTGGTCCACAACAGGTAGGCCATCCTCGAATACATGGGTCGGGAATCCGAACTCGTCCTCGCTCTCAACTTTGAATTTGACATGGCGCAAGACCAGCTTGCCGGGCCTTAGGTTCGGGTTATTCTTCAGTAAGATGTAGAGGTAGAGGTTCATCTGAATCGTGTACTTGGAGAAGTCGCAGTCATCCAGGAACTGGAACGGCCAATGCATCATCTGCGTTTTACCGGACCACTTGTCGTAGTACCCCTGCATCTTCATCTTCTTATTGCTCTTGTGGTCGCTGATATTCGCCAAATCCTCATAAGTGGCTACGGTATCAGACTGGCCACAGATGCCCAAGTTATCGGTTAGCCTATGATACAGCAAAGCCTCCGGGTGTACACCTTCAGGGAACGACTGATCCGGGGATAGCTTGCGTCCGGCGTCATCATGGGTCGGGTGGTAAACCTTCAGCT
>Ga0315903_10005455_pt1 | contig 16569 bp, 16 predicted proteins | sample LakEriMetagenome_7_FD_203524 | JGI IMG/M metagenome (GOLD analysis project Ga0315903, IMG submission 203524) | Freshwater fungal communities from buoy surface, Lake Erie, Ohio, United States - Buoy 2 MA119 | ecosystem: Environmental > Aquatic > Freshwater > Lake | place: USA: Lake Erie, Ohio...
GAACAGCCATTCCGGCAGCCCTAGCTGCTCCAGGCAGATCTGCCGCAGCCGGCGGCCACTGATCAGCCGGCGCCGCTGCTTGCCTAGCAAGCACTGCAACGCCCAGGCCCCATCGGCAGCCGCAGCGGTCTCGAAATATCGCCGCAGCAGGTCCACCCGGGCGGTGGTGCCGGTGGTTTGGTCGAGCTGCTCGAACAGGCCGCTGAAGGCTTGCATCCCGGCAGTATCGCCGCGGCGGTTGGCTCTCGGCGGGGCCCGTCACCTGTTGGCCCTAGGGGCTGGCGCTGGACGGGCTGGAGGTGTGGGTGCCGTCCGGCTCCACGTCCAGCTGGGCCTCCAGATCCGGCCGGGAGGCCAGTTCGCCACGCAGCGGTTCGGCGGCGAGGCCCTCCACCTCGCGCAGGTAGCGGGCCAAGACATCCTGCTGGCCATGGGTGAGGTACACCTGCCGGGCGCCGCAGTCGCGCACGCTGCGCAGCAGGCCAGGCCAGTCGGCGTGGTCGCTGAGCACGAAGCCCCGCTCATGGCCGCGCCGACGCCGGGCGCCGCGCACCGCCATCCAGCCGCTCAGGAAGGCGGTCTGGGGCGACCGGAAGCGCTTCATCCACGGCGATCGATGGGCCGAAGGCGGGGCGATCACCAACCGACCGGCCAGATCCTGGCTGCGGGGCAGCTCCGACACGGGCCGGGTGGGAGGCAGCGGCACCGCTTGGGCCCGGTAGGCCGGCATCAGCGCCTGCACGGCTCCATGCAACAGGATTTCGTCGTTGACGCCTCGCAAGGCCAGCTCGGCCAGCACCCGCTGCGCCTTGCCGAAGGCATAACAAAACAAAATCGTTGGTCGTTCCTGCGCCGCCCGCCACCAGGCCTCGATCTCCCCCACCACCTCCCGAGCCGGACGCCAGCGATAGATCGGCAGGCCAAAGGTGGCCTCGCTGATCAGCACATCGGCTTGCACCGCCGCGAACGGCTCACAGCTGGGGTCGGCATCGCGCTTGTAATCGCCGCTCACCAACCAGCTTTCGCCGCCGGCCTCGAGGCGGATCTGGGCGGAGCCGAGCACATGGCCCGCGGCATGGAACGACACCCGGGCATCCCCTAGCCGCAGCTCCTGGCCGTACTCCACGCTGTCCAGCCGGATCGCGGCGCCGAGCCGCTGGCGCAGGATCGCCTCGCTGGAGCCGATCGCCCAGTAACGGCCGCTGCCTGGACGGGCATGATCGGCGTGGGCGTGGGTGATCAGGGCCCGCGGCACGGGCCGCCAGGGATCGATCCAGGCGTCAGCCGCCGGGCAATAGAGCCCCTCAGGGCTGAGCCGCAGCAGACCGTCCGCGGGAAGCATGGGGAGGAGCCGCTGGCGGGAATTGGATGGCCAGAGTCTGGCGGCGGGCGCCTGGAGGCAGGGGGAACCGGATCAATAAGCTCGATCCGGTGAGCGGCTTGTGGGAGTGCTCAAAGAGTTGCCCGCTCAGATGAGCGACGTGCTGTCCATCGCACCCACCGTGCCCACCGTGAACGCACCCATCGTGATCGCGGCCACCCTCAACGCGCCCACCGTGATCGGCATCGACGTGGGCGGCAGCCGCAAGGGCTTCCACGCCGTGGCGCTCAGCGCTGGCGCCTACGCCGATCACCTGGAGACGCCGGATGTGGGGGAGCTGGCCCAGTGGTGCCGCTCCGTGATCGGCGCCCAGCTGATCGCCATCGATGCGCCCAGCCGCTGGAGCAGCGACGGCCGGGCCCGGCCCTGCGAGCGGGAGCTCAACGCCGCTGGCATCCGCTGCTTCGCCTCCCCCAGCCGCGAGGCGGCGCTCGGCCATCCCAGCAACTACTTCGGCTGGATGTTGCAGGGTGAAGCGCTCTATCGAGAGCTGGCGACCAGCCACCCGCCCCTGGCCGCTCTGCCCCCCACGGGCCTGGCGCCCATTGGCCTGCCCCCCACGGCTCTACCCCCCGCGGGCCTGGCCGCCGGCGCTCCGGCCTGCTTCGAGACCTTCCCCCACGCCATTACCTGGCAGCTGCGCGGCGGGCAGGCCAGCGCCGCCCACAAGCGCCATCAACGTTCGGAGCTGCTGCGGCAGGCCGGCATCGACCCGGCGCCCTTCACCAGCATCGACCTGATCGATGCCGCCCTCTGCGCCCTCGCCGCCCACCACCTGGCCAGCGGCCGCCCCTGCCGGGCCTATGGCGAGGCGGCATCGGGGCTGATCGTGGTGCCCCAGGGGCCCCTGGCTGGGGAGCCACCACAGGGAGGGGGTACCCCAGATCCAACAACTGCACAAGGGCGCGGCTGGACGGCATGAGCTGGCCGGGCCAGGGCCGGGCACGCCTCAGGGTGCCGTGACCTGAATCACATCGCCCTGTCCTCCCACCTGGCGCAGCGTGAAGCTGTGATGGCCGGTCATCAGCCAAATGCGCCCCTTGCCATCCCGCATCGCCCGATTCAACGTGGTGGGGGGACCCACGGGGGTGAACACGAATAGCGCCTGAGCGCCGCCCTTGAACTGGATGCGCAGGCCCTCCTTGGCGATGGGCGTGATCAGGCAGCTGCCCCGCTGCTTGTTGAGCTGGCAGGCGAGGCGGCTGGGGGGCTTGGCCCCTGCACCGCTGGAGGCCCCCGCAGCCGAAGCCATGGCTGGAGCGATGCCGTGGCTCAGCACCAACCCGGCGGCAAACAACCCTGTGGCGAAGGCGATGGTCATCCGCGGCCGGTCTTGCCAGCCCATCCTGGGCCGGACCCCTGTCGGGCGGCAGCGCCACTGCCAAATGCCATGGCTGTGGCGGCATGGTGATGCTCCACGCCGTCGCCCGCCCAGCAGCGGTCCGCCGCGGCATCGGCCTCGTGGGCTGCTCGCGGCCACCAGGAGCCGCCTGGATGGTCCGCCGGTTGCGGCTGGCGCAGGGCCGCATGGTTCGGCCATGAAGATGGTGTGATTGGATGGATTGTGTGCATCACTGGCCTGCCATGCCGCCCAGCTCCCCGCGGCCGCTCAAGGTTTCGTTGATCAATCGCCTGCCGATTGAGGGTTTTTACAGCCTCGAAAGCTATTTCAAACGCATCCGTGAATCGCTAGAAGCCCTCGGCGTCGAAGTTAGCAACAATACATCACCCTATGCCAGCCAGGGACTGCTAAATCGGCTGAAGATCGTGCGCTTCGCCCGTCGCCACCAAGCTGATATCAACCACATCACAGGGGACATCCATTTTGCTGCCTTTGGTACCGATCCCGCCCGAACTGTGGTGACCGTAGCCGACTGTGGCCGCCTGCATCAACTACGCGGACTCAAGCGCGAGGTACTCCGCCAGTTCTGGTTCCAGCTGCCGCTACAGCACGTGGCCGCCATCACCGTGATCTCCCAGGCTGTCAAGGACGATTTGTTGGCTTGGGTTCCTTCCCTGCCAGCCGAGCGAGTTCATGTGGTGCCCGTTTCGATCTCACCCCAATTCAGCGAAACGCCCAAACCCTTCCCGGCCAACCATATCCGCATCCTGCAGGTGGGTAGCACACCCAACAAGAACATCCCCCGCTTGGTTCAGGCTCTGCATGGTCTGGACTGCACACTTGTGGTGATCGGCCGGCTCAGCCCTGAGCAGGTGGAAATGATGAATGAGCAGCAGATCCGCTTTGAAAATCATTGGGGAATTTCAGAAGCAGAGGTTTTTGCCCACTACCAACAGGCGGATTTGGTCACGTTCGCCTCCACGCTTGAAGGTTTCGGCATGCCGATCCTTGAAGCCCAGTCCGTCGGGCGTCCGGTGGTGACCAGCAGCATCTCCTCCATGCCGGATGTGGCTGGCGGAGCTGCGGAGCTTGTCGACCCCCTCTCGGTCGCGTCAATCCGCAGCGGCATTGAGCGGGTCATCGGAGATGCCGCCTACCGAGACAGGTTGATCGGGCTGGGGAAGCAAAATATTCGCCGTTTCAACTCTGACACCATCGCCGCCCAATATCTGGCGATTTACCGATCAGTTTTGGGGTCCGCAGCGGCATGACCAGCAAGCGCGCATTGATCACCGGCATCAGCGGCCAGGATGGCAGTTATCTCGCCCAGGCCTTGCTGGAGCAAGGTTATGAGGTGCTGGGCATTCTCGAGACCGGCCGCTCGTCCAGTCTCTGGAATTTGGATTATCTGGGGGTTTTGCCTCGAATCCGCCTGCTCAAGGCAACGCTGGCTGATTCGGTGGAGGTGCAACGGCTGCTCTTGGAGACGAAGCCGAGCGAGATCTACAGCCTGGCTGCCCAGAGCAGCGTTTCGGCTTCATTTCGCGAGCCGGCCCTGACGATGACAACCAACACCCAACCGGTGTTGAACTGGCTGGAGGCGATCCGTTCCCTGAACCCCTCGATTCGCTTCTATCAGGCCTCCAGCAGTGAGATGTATGGCAACGTTGAGCGTGCGTGCGTCACACCTACAACGCTCTTCAATCCCATCAGCCCCTATGCCGTCTCCAAGGTGGCAGCCCATCAACTCGTACGGGCCTACCGCAACGCCTATGACCTTTATGCCGTATCTGGAATACTCTTTAATCACGAATCGGCCTTACGTAAAACGGGCTTTTTTACTCGCAAGTTGATGGATGGCGCCCTCGGGCTTGCGAGCCAACAAATCACGGCGCTGAGTTTCGGCAACCTGGATGTGCAACGCGACTTTGGCTATGCGCCAGATTATGTACAGGCGATGTGGTTGATGCTGCGCCAAGTCGAACCCGAAGATCATCTGATCTGTTCGGGTCAGTCGGTTTCACTCAAGGCAATCGTATCTCACGTGTTTCAATGCCTAAATATTTCACTCGATGCCCTGCATATCGATGCCTCCCTCTACCGTCCGGCTGAAATTCAAGACATCTTTGGCACCCCGGATTATGCCACCAGCAAGCTGGGTTGGAGCAGCGCCAACAATGCCTTCCAGACCATGGAGCGCATCCTGGAGGAACGCCTCAGGATGCAACAGCGGCATCAGCGCCTGCCGGCCTGAGCGCCAACCGGCCCACGAAGCCAAGCCCGTGTCCCGTCCTCGCCAGACCCCAGGCCAAGACGGCGAGCCCAGCCCCGTTCAAGGGCTTCCACTTCCACTTCAGGCGCTCAGCTCCAGCATCCGTTGGATCGGCAGCAGGGCCCGCTGACGCAGCTCCTCATCGAGCTCGATCGCCGGATCCAGGGTCTGCAGGCAGCTCCACACCTTTTCCAGGGTGTTGAGGCGCATGTAAGGGCAAGCATTGCAGCTGCAACCATCCAGCCCCGGCACCGGGATAAAGGTCTTGGCGGGAGCGCGGAGCCGCATCTGATGCAAGATCCCCGGTTCGGTGAGCACCAACAAGGTGGTGGCTTCGCTGCTTGCCGCCCGCTGCAGCAGCTTGCTGGTGGAGCCGATGAAGTCGGCCAGATCCAGGAGCTGGGGCTCGCATTCCGGATGGGCGATCACCTCGGCATCGGGATGTTCGAGCTTGAGCCGCAGCAGGGCCTGCTCGCTGAAGGTTTCATGCACGATGCAACTACCCGGCCAGAGGGTGAGCTCGCGGCCGCTCTGGCGCGCCACCCAGCGGCCCAAATTGCGGTCCGGGGCGAACAGGATCGGCCGGTCGGCGGGAATCTGGCGCACCAACTGCACGGCATTGCTGCTCGTGCAGATCAGATCGCTCTGGGCCTTCACCGCCGCTGAACAGTTGATGTAGCTCACCACGTAGTGGTCGGGGTGGCGAGCGCGGAAGGCGGCGAATTCCTCGGCGGGGCAGGCATCCGCCAGGCTGCAGCCGGCGGCGGCATCCGGCAGCACCACGGTGCGGCTGGGGTTGAGGATCTTGGCGGTCTCGGCCATGAAGTGCACGCCGCAGAACACGATCACCTCGGCGTCGCTGGCGGCGGCCCGTCGCGCCAGCTCCAGCGAATCGCCGATGAAGTCGGCGATGTCCTGGATCGCATCCTCTTGGTAGTAGTGCGCCAGGATCACGGCGCGGCGCTCCTGGCGCAGCCGCTGGATGGCGGCCACCAGATCGGCGGGCACCGGGCCCGCCTCCCCGCTGGCCCCCGCGGCGGCCAGCGGGGCTGAGGTTGGAGCTGCGGAGGCCGTAAACACCAAGGCTGCGCTATCCGGCAGGATGGATCAAGCCTAGAGAAGCCGCAGCTTGGCCGATCTCCAGATCGCCGTCGCCGGCGATCTTCACGACCAGTGGGATGCCAGCGACCAGCGGTTGCTGGAGCGTTTGAAGCCAGATGCGCTGCTTCTGGTGGGCGATCTCAGCGATGGCCACAGTCGCATCGCCTGCCTGCTGCGCCATCTCGAAGTGCCGCTGGCCTGCGTGCTCGGCAACCACGACACCGGCAAGGATGACAGCGGCGGCCGGTTGCGGCGCCAGCTGGAGCTGTTGGAAGAGCGCCATTGCGGCTGGGCCCTACGGCAGCTGACGCCGCCCGGTTTGGCGGTGGTGGGGGCAAGGCCGGGGGCGGCGGGAGGCGGCTTCCACGTCTCCAGGGCCGTGCGGGCGGTCTATGGCCCGCTCGGCCTGCGCGAATCGGCCGATCGCATCACACGGGCGGCCCTGGCCGCCGATCCGAGCTTGCCGTTGCTGCTTCTGGCCCATTGCGGCCCCTCGGGCCTGGGGTCGGAGGCGGCGGATCCCTGTGGCCGCGACTGGACCCGCCCCGCCTGTGACTGGGGCGATCAGGATCTGGCCCTGGCGATCGATCAGATCCGCCGTCAGCGGCCCCTGCCGTTGGTGGTGTTCGGGCACATGCACCATCGCTTGCGCCAGGGCCGCGGTGAACGCCGCACGGTCGCTCGCGATCGCAAGGGCACCCTCTATTTCAACTGCGCCTCGGTGCCGCGCCACGGCCACGACATCCAGGGGCGCGAGCTGCGGCACTTCAGTTGGATCCGCCTGCGCGATGGCGTGCCGGTGCTGCTGTCCCACCGCTGGTTCGGCCTCTCCGGAGAGCTGCTCTATGAAGAAGTCGTGTGGTCGGATGCGGCCGCGACCTTGGCCGCCCCCGGGGCCGTGGCCGCGACGCCCGCAACGGGAAAGGAGGCTGCCTGATGCTCATTTACGTGTGCCTCAGCAGCCATGGCTATGGCCATGGCTCCCGCACCACGGCGGTGCTGAGCGAGCTGGCCAGCCTGCGGCCCGGCTGGCGGCTGGTGCTCTCCACCACCCTGCCGGAGCCGTTCCTGGCCCTGGCCTTGGGCACCACGGTGTATGAACGGCGGCCCTGCGGCTGGGATGTGGGCGTGGCCCAAGCCGATGCCCTCGGGGTGGATGCGGAGGCCACCCTGGCGGCCCTTTCGGCCTTGGAGGATCAGCTTCCGGCCCAGGTGGAGCGGGAGGCCCAGTGGTTGGCCCAGCAGGGCCAGCCCGTGCTGGTGCTGGCGGATATCGCCCCGGCGGCGGCCTTGTTGGCCGAGCGGCTGGACCTGCCGCTGGTGTGGCTGGGCAACTTCGGCTGGGATGCCATCTACGCCGCCATGGGCCCCGCCTTTTCCGGCTGGAGCCAGCGCTGCCTGGAGCTCTACCGCCGCGGCGATCGACGGCTCGAATGCCCGATGAACCTGCCGATGCCCTGGGGGCAGCCGGCGCTGCGGCTGGGGCTGACGGCGGCGCGGCCGCGGCTCCCCCTGGCGGCCCTGGCGGAACAGCTGCGGCTCCCGGATGAGCGTTGGCGGGTGGTGGTGGTCACCTTCGGGGGGCTCGGCCTGCGGCTCGACCCCGCTCTGTTCAACCTCTGGCCCGATCACGTGTTTGTGGGACCGGATCCAGCCCTGGATGGCGTGGCCAACGGACGCTGCTTGCCGCGGGGGGTGCGGCCCTTGGATGTGATGCCCCTGGCGGAACGGCTGCTCACCAAGCCGGGCTACAGCAGCTTCTGTGAGGCGATGAGCCAGCAGGTGGGGATCCACCTCGTGCCGCGCCAGGGGTTTGCCGAGGCCCCGGTGCTGGAACAGGCGTTGCGGGATCACGGCTGGCACCGCCTGCTGGATGCTCAGGCGTTCCGCCGCGGCGCCTGGGAACTCGATCAACCGTTGCGGCCGCCAGGGCTGGGCCCTTTGCCCGTGAATGGGGCTCCGCAGGCCGCCCGGGCCATCGCTGGCTGCGCGGAGGACCGATCAGCAATCCCGATCGGTGAAGCGGCTGGCTTTGGCAACGCTGAGCAATGAGCAGACTTGACGCCAGTGACCGCCAGGAGTTGGGGCCAAAACCTCAACTGGGCACACAAATGGACACTTTCTCGACCGTCACAACGCAGGTCGTCTTCCTGAGTGGCAATCGGCAATCTTGCGCCGTCTTCCATTTCTGTTCACGTTCGTGATCAGGTCGTTTCAAGAACTTTCTTCTTGAAATCACCACCGGAAGTTCCAGCACGGCCTCGATCCTCCCGATTGCGCCCTGTTGGCTTTGTCCTCCGCAGGCTCCGTTTTGTTCAACCCTCAGCGCTCCAACCTGGTTTTGGCAGCCCTGGCGCTCGGCATGGCCGTCGCCTCTCCCGCCGCCAAAGCCAACGAAGAAGCTGGTGGCTGGTCGACCGCCCTGACTACAGCGACCCCGGCGGCAACCGAGTTCACCGGTGTTCAGGCTAGCGCCCTCCCCCTGGTGGCCAGCAGCTCTATCCCCACCGCTGCTCAACCGCAAGCCACCCTGCCCCCTAACGGGCAGGCGGCCACGGGGCCGGTGGCGATGTTGACGCCACCTCCCTCCGCTCCTCGTATTTTCGCCATCACCCCCGAGCGGCGAGCCCTTCTCAACACGATCCGTTACGCCGAGGGCACCTGGGCCAACGGTGACGACATCGGCTACCGGATCCTGTTCGGGGGCAGCGTGTTCGCCAGCCTTGATCGCCATCCCGACCGGGTGATCCGCAGTTCCGGTTACGCCAGTGCAGCAGCCGGGGCTTACCAGTTCATGCCCCCCACCTGGAACATGGTCACCCGAGCCCTCGGCTTGAGCGACTTCAACCCCGATGCCCAGGACCAAGGCGCCCTGTTCCTGATCCAACGCCGCGGCGCCTTGACCATGGCCGACCAGGGCCAGCTCACTCCCCAGCTGGCAGCCCTGCTGGCGCCTGAGTGGGCATCCTTCCCCACCCTGCGGGGCTCCAGCTATTACGGCCAGCCCGTGCGCTCCTACCAGGCCCTGCGCAACTTCTACCAGCGCAACCTCGCCGAGTTGCGCCAGGGCAACCAATCCTGGGAACCAGTGGCCGTGCGTCAGGTGGCTCCCGCCTGCAACGACGACACCCTGGAGTGCAAGCTGAACGCCGTGGCCGCTGGTGCGGCCACCCCTTGAGCCAAGCAGAGCGGGCTCTCGCCCCGGGGGCGCGGCAGGATCCTGGCTCGCTTGCCGCAGTGGTGCACATCCCAAACTGATGGTGCTGATTTCTAGTTCCCCTGGCTGCCAGCCAGGGGTTTTTCATGGTTGGAACCGCTGATCCAGGCCTGCCAGAGGTTTTGGAGATGGGTCATCAGTGCTCTTGAAGCTTCGATCCAGAGGCTAGGGATCTGGGAATGAGCCTCAAGCCGGTGCTTGCCAGGGCCTTCAACGGCTCCCCTCTCCACCGGCGCGCCTCCCGCCTGACCCGTGGAGATCACCTCCGAGCTGATCGAAGCCCAGCTGCAGCGCGGTGTGCGCCGGCTTGATGGGGTGCCTGACGACTAGGTGCTCGGGTTATTCGACCGGCTGGAGCGCTCCCCGATCGACGTGATCTGCATGGCGGGGGAGGAGGGAGCCGGCTTCGCGGCCGATGGCCAGGCCCGCCTGCAGGGGCTTGGCGTGGCGGGGGCCTCTGCCGAGTGCTCGCCGCTGCTGGTGATCAGCGGCGCTCCGGGCCTGCGCAAATCCGATGAGCATGCCCTTCTGCATCACCGCATCCGCGCCAGCGATACCGAGGAGCGCTTTTTCAAGCAGGTCTGCGCCCAAACCGCCTGCCTCGATTCCGGCCGCACAGCAACGTCTCGTGCTGGCCGTGGATGCGCTGCTGGATAACAACGTTGCGGCGGGGCCCACAAGGCCTTAGCCCAAGAGCGCCGCAACCCAAGAACGCCGCGGCCCAGAACTTTGTGACCCCACCGCGAACGCCGCCGTGGGCGTGCCGCAGCGCGGTCGCCCGGGAGGAGCTTCAGGTCTCGCTGCCCTTCGGCCGCCCCACCGTGGCCTGGGCGATCAGGTAAGCCACCACCGCCGCCGCCAGGAATCCCAGGCCGTTGCGGATCAGCGGCAGCAGATCGGAGGTGCGGGTGATGATCGGCGCCACGCCGAAGATCGCGAACAGGATGATCCACAGCGGCGACAGCAGCAGCACCCAGGTCCATTCGACGCGGCGTTCCGGCTGGCGCGGATAGGCCGCGAAGCCCACCACCAGGCCCCCCAGCACGGAGCTGAAGAAGGTGAGCAACCATTGCTCCTGGGGCAAGCCCGGCACCACCTGGCAGCCTCCGATCAGCAGGCAACCCTTCACCGCGTGCAGGGAATCGAGGATCGCCTGGTCCTGGCCGTTGTCGCGCACGTAGTACTGATTGCCGTAGCGGGTTTGCAGCTCCACCCAGAAGGTGCGCGGCATCAAGGAGAACAGGGCATCGCCCACGTTGAAGTTGAGCAGGTTGCCGCCCCGCTCATCGGCGATCAGCAGCAGACTGCGGTCGTCCAGGCGCCAAAAGTCCTTCACCGCCAGCCCTGGCGTGCGGTCATATTGGGTGAGCACCCGCAGTTTCCAGCCGCTGGTGTGCTCGAAGTCGTTCAGCTCCGCCTCCAACGCCTGGCGTTGGGCGTCGGTGAGCGACTTGGCCAGGTCGATCACCGGGGTGGCATGGTCGGGCAGCAGATCGGGGTTGTCGAAGGCCAGGGCTGGCGCCTCAGTGCCGGGGCTCAGCAGCAGCAGCAACGCCAGCACAGCCCCCAGCCAGCGCAACAGGCCCCGCCGCATGGTGTGGGTGAGGGGTGGTGCGCTTGAGGCGTGCATCGGCGCCGGCGGATGAAGGGTTAGCAATTCTGTCCTGCTTCGGCCCATTTCGTGGTCAGCATGGAGGGCACTGGCCCATCTGCCGTGCGCTCTCACCCCGCTGCCCCCGCCTGCCCGGACTGGTTGGCGACGCGGCTGGAACGCGCCGGTGGCTCGGTGCCGTTTCAGACCTTCATGGCCTGGGCCTTGCACGACCCCAGCCACGGCGCCTACGGCAATGGCGCCTTGCGGATCGGCCCGTCCGGCGATTTCGCCACGGCGCCCTCGCTCGGTCCGGAGTTCGCGGCGCTGCTGGCTCCCCAGGTGGCCGACTGGCTCACGGCCCTGGCCGAGCTGAACGCTGGCGCCCAACCGCCGGCGATCCCCGCCCCATCCGGCTCGAACCCGCCCCCCCCAGGGGAGGCAGAGGCTGGTGGACGACCGCTGGCGTTGATTGAGGCGGGGCCGGGGGAGGGCAGCCTGGCGTTGCAGCTGGCCCAGTCCCTGGCCGAGGGTTGGCCGGCCCTGGCGCGGTGCTGCGAGCTGGTGCTGCTGGAACCCAATCCCGGCATGGAGGCCCGCCAACGCCAGCTGCTGGAGGCCTCTCCCCTGCCGGTGCGCTGGAGCGATGCCGCCACCCTGGCGGCCGCGCCGCTGCGCGGCGTGCTGCTGGCCCATGAGGTGCTGGATGCCTTGGCGGTGGAGCGGATCGTGCAACGGGGCGAGCGCTGGCATCGGCAGCACGTGGCCCTGGAGGGGGGCGGCCTGCGCTGGCGGGTGGCGGAACCTCTGGAGGCGGAGCTGGAGCCGCAACTGGAGGCGGAGCTGCGGGCTTTGGGCCTGCTGTCGCCCGATGGCCGGGCCAACCGCCGCGAGGGCTGGTGCACGGAGTTGCATCCCCAGCTGGAGCCCTGGCTGCGACAGGCGGCGGCAGGCCTGGAGCGGGGCTGGCTGCTGGTGATCGACTACGCCCTGGAGGCCTGGCGGTACTACGCCCCCCAACGGGCCGATGGCACGTTGATGGCCTATCGGCAGCAGCGGGCCGGCGCCGATCCGCTCGCGGACGCGGGCCGCTGCGACCTCACCGCCCACGTCTGCCTCGAGAGCCTGGAGCGGGCGGCGGCGGCCACGGGTTGGCGGTGGCGCGGCAGCTGCCGCCAGGGGGAGGCGCTGCTGGCCCTGGGCCTGGCGGAGCGGCTGGAGGGCCTGCAGCATCAGCCCGATGTGCCGCTGCCGCAATTGCTGCGGCGCCGCGAGTCCCTGCTGCGGTTGGTGGATCCGGGCTGCTTGGGGGATTTCCGCTGGGTGGCGTTGCAACGCCCACCGCTGGCGGCGGTGCCGGTGCCGGCGGCGGCGGCGGCGGTGCCGGTGGCGGTGCCGGTGGCGGTGGCGGTGGCGGTGGCGGTGGCGGCGGCTGCTGAGGTGGCGGCGGCGGCCGAGGCTGAGGCCGAGGCCGAGGATCCGCCCCTGTTCCTCAGGCCGCCTCAGCCGCGGGGCCACCAAGCCGTGCCCGCGGAGGCCGGAGGTTGATGGCGATGGCGCGTCGCGAGTTCCAAGCCCTGCTGGAGGCGGATCAGCGGGTCGCCGTGATCGGCGCCGGGGTGGCCGCCTGCGCCCTGGCGGCGGCGCTGCGGCGCGGCGGCTGGGCGGGGCCGCTGAGCCTGTGGGAGAGCGGCCGGGGTCCCGGTGGACGGGCCGCCAGTCGCCGCTCGCGCCAGGACAGCGAGCTCTGCCTCGACCATGGCGCTCCATTGCTGTCGATCGTGGGGGAGCCCGCGCCGGCCTTGCTGGATCCCCTGCTGCGCCGCGGCGTGGTGCTGCCCTGGAGCGGCACGATTCGCGGACTCAATGGAGAAGGGCGCCTGAGGCTGTCGCCGGAGAGCCCCTACTGCCGCGGCCGCTTGTTCCGCGGCGAAGGCGGCATGGACAGCCTTTGCCGCGGGCTGCTGGAGCTGGCCGGGTTGGAGGGCCATGGGCCGATCGACGGCCACTACGGGGTGCTGGTGCGCCAACTGAGGCGGCTGCAGCCCAGGGGCTGGCAGCTGCTCGATGCCGAGGGCACCGTGCTGGAGGAGGTGGATTGGCTGCTGCTGAGCAGCACGCTGCTGGCCCACCCCCGCAGCCGTCTGCTGCTCAACTGGCCCGAGGCGCCCCTGCAGCAGGCGCTGCGCCAGGGCCCCGCCGCGCCCCCCGACCCCCGTCTCGACCACGCCCTGGCGGCGATCGCCTCGTTGCGCAGCGAGGCTCGCAGCAATCTGCTGCTGCTGGCCTCGGGCGCCAATGCCGCCGCCTGGGAGGCGCTGCCCTTCCGCCTGCTGGAGTTCGATGCCGCCGCCGCCCAGCGCTGGGGCTTGCAACGGGTGTCGGTGCAGCCATTCGCCCCCGGGCGCTGCGGCCTGGTGGCCCATTCCACCGCCACCTTCGCCGCCGAGCACCTCAGCGTGTATGGCTCCCGCTCGTCGATCGCCACGGTGCTGGGGATTGCGCCGCGGCCGGAGCAGGAGGCCGCCGTGATCGAAGCCCTGAGCGAGGCGCTGGCCGCAGCCCTGGCCGCCTGGTTGACGCCCGAGCAGCTGGCCGGGGCCGATCGACAGCTGATGCGCTGGGGCGCCGCGTTTCCGCTGCATCCCGGCCTGCCGGCGCCGCTGCAGCTCTGCCCCGCCAGTCGGGTGGGCTTCTGCGGCGATTACGTGGAGGTGGAGGGCTTCGGCAGGATCGAAGCCGCCCTGCGCAGCGCTGAATCCCTGGCCGAAGCTTTGCTGGCGCCGATGGCGTCCAGCTGAGCCGCTGATCCGGCTGAGCGGCAGCCAGCCCTCAGCTGAGCCGCTCCAGGGCCGCCACGATCGTGTCTGCGCTCACATCGTCGCGGATGATCACCTGGCCAATGGCGGTGGGCAGCACGAAGCGCACCTTGCCGGCCCGCACCTTTTTGTCGGCCTGGAGGCAGGTGAGCACGGCGTTCCGATCCAGGCGGGGCCAGTGCTGCGGCAGGCCCGCCGCCGCGATCAGGGCCCGCTGGCGGCTCTGCTCAGCGGCGCTCCACAGGCCGAGCACCACAGCGATCTCGCCGGCGGCCAGCATCCCCATGGCCACGGCCTCGCCGTGCAGCCAGGTGTTGTAGCCGCTGAGGGTTTCGATCACATGGCCGAGGGTGTGGCCGTAGTTGAGGATCGCCCGCAGGCCGCCCTCGTGCTCATCGGCGGCCACCACGGCGGCCTTGGCGGCGGCGGAGCGCTCCAGGATGCGCAGCAGCAGCGCTGGTCCCACCGCGTCAAGATTGGCCAGGCCTCCGCTGGGGTTGGGGGCGGCGGCCCGCTCGAGATCGGCGAACAGCTCGGCGTCGCCGATCACGCCGTACTTGATCACTTCGGCCATGCCGGCCCGGAACTCGCGCTCCGGCAGGGTGGCGAGGGTGTCGGGATCAATCAGCACGAGGCGCGGCTGGTGGAAGGCGCCGATCAGGTTTTTGCCGCCCGGATGGTTGACGCCGGTTTTGCCGCCGATCGCCGCATCCACCATCGCCAGCAGGGTGGTGGGCACCTGCACCACGGCGATGCCCCGCAGCCAGGTGGCAGCGGCATAGCCGGTCATATCGCCGATCACACCGCCGCCCAAGGCGACGATCAACGAGCCGCGCTCCAGGCGCCGGGCCAGGCAGGCGTCGTGGATCAGGGAGACGCTGGCGGGGGTCTTCTGCTCCTCGCCGGCTTCCAGCACCAGGATGTCAGCATCGAATCCGGCGGCGCCGAGGGAGGCCAGGGCTGGGGCGCCGTAGTGCTCGGCCACCACCGGGTTGGTCACCACCAGGGCTCGGGTGCCGGCCTTGAAGCCCGTCTTGCTGAGCTCAAGGCCAAGCTGGGTGAGTTGGCCAGCTGCGATCAGCACTGAGTAGGGATTGGTCCGCAAGGCCACCTCGATCCTGCGGGGCTCGTCGAGACGCGCGGACATGGCAGCAGGCATGGGGCAGGCCTGTCGAAGAGATCAGCAGGAGGCTACGAGGCGGCCGAGGCCAAACCAACGCGACCGCCTGAAACGGGCGAACCAGTAGTGACCCTGTGATCTCAAATGCCATTCAGCTGGCGTCAGGGATTCTGGCGAATGACTACAGAAGTGGACCCGAACAGCCAAGGCGCATCTGAGCGCAACCACCTTGATGGACTGAACCTGGCAAGGAGCCCACGAGACACACGAGGTTGATGCGCAGTTGGTTTCCCGCATTGCGCCCATAACACGATGGTGATCGCAACAACGCAGGTCTTGATCGACTGATACACCCCATTGGCTGGTTCTGCCCCCACCTGGCTCAAAAGGCCTGCCTGGCGTGGCCATCCTCGGGAGACTGCTCGGATGAGGTTGATTGCGAACCTGGCTCCATGAAGATGTGTCCAGAATCGCCATGTAGACATTGAGAGCCTAGAGGGCTTGACCCAGCCCATACCGAGCCCCTATACTTGGCAAAGGAATGCAATCAAGTATTCAGCCTTTGGCCCGCACTTTCAAGGTTGCATCCTGCCTCACTCTTATCTTTATGTACCACCCCATGGCGCAGCTAGCCAGTCGCTTCCCGGTATTCAGGAACATCGGATCGATGCAACAGAAGGGCATGGCCGCTTTCTATAGCATTTGCTTCACCGGGACCAGCCTCACCGCCCTGGCTCCGCTCCAGGCTCAGCCAAGCTATCGGCAGCCCAGTGGGATGCGCCCCACGATTTCGGTTCCCGAGTTTAAAAACACCATCACAGGAAATTGGTGGTGGCAAGGGCCCGTGGCCCAAGATTTGGCCCATGGGCTAGCGAATGAACTTGCCGCCTCCGGCGATATCGCCGTCGTCGAGCGTCGCAATATTAGTCAAGTGCTCAGTGAGCAGGAATTAGCGAATCTTGGCATTGTTGCCAAGGGCAGTGCCACTGCGGCCCGCAGCGGCCAGATGAAAGGAGCTCGCTTTATTATTCTTGGAACCCTTAGTTCCTATGACAGCACCACGAATGAGGAGAGCAGTGGCAGCAGTTTTGGCTTCTTGGGTTTCGGCAGTAGAAAAAAGAATATCGTCACCAAAGACTACGTTGCTATTGACATTCGAGTTGTTGACAGCACGACCGGTGAAATCGTTGGCTCCCGCACAGTGGAGGGTCGTGCAAGCAACACCATTGAACAGCGGGGTGGTGGTGGCAGCTTGCTACCCGCTGCTGCAATTCTTGGTGCTTTCGTGCCGATGAGTCAGGCTGGCTATGCAGCCACCGCCGCTGCTGGCACCTTGAACTTCTCCAATGAATCCACAAAGGCAAACCGCACACCCCCGGCGAAGGCGATTCGAGCAGCATTGATCGAGGCCTCTAGCTATGTCAGCTGTCTGTTGGCACCCAAGGGTGATTGCATGGCAGCGTTTGCGGCCAAAGATCAGCAGCGTCGTCAGAACACGCTTGATACCCTCAAGCTGGAATAGCCGCTCAGGATGCCCAAGCGGCAGAACGAGGTCAGCAGCAGAGTGGCGGTGGCATTCGGATAGGCGAACGGGGTGAGAGCTAAGTCATGCATGGCCAAATCCAAAGTGACGCTGCATCTTTTGAAGCACACCTGATGCATCTTAGGATTCACCCGTCGCTGGGTTCACAGCGGATCGCCAAAGCAACCTGCGGGTGCAAGGATT
>Ga0315903_10005456_pt1 | contig 16568 bp, 26 predicted proteins | sample LakEriMetagenome_7_FD_203524 | JGI IMG/M metagenome (GOLD analysis project Ga0315903, IMG submission 203524) | Freshwater fungal communities from buoy surface, Lake Erie, Ohio, United States - Buoy 2 MA119 | ecosystem: Environmental > Aquatic > Freshwater > Lake | place: USA: Lake Erie, Ohio...
GGTATCATAAGCAATACAGTTAGCTCTTAGGAGACCTTCATCTTGCTGGTTAAATTGGAACATATCCTTCGATCCAACAGAACTACCAGCGAAGACACGGGAAGCGCGTTGGGTGATATAATCCTTAAAGACCTGAGGAAGATCTTCAAAGTCAAACAACCACACCACATCACAACGGACTGGCACAGGGTTGGTGAATTTATAAGTATGATTTACTTTATCGTAGAGTTTGCCACCCCTTAATACGGTCTGGTATTGTTGAACATTGGAATTCTTATTGTCGGAGATCTGAAGTACGTTTGAAGGTACAATAATCTCATCGTTAGCATCAGGAGTAAATGGATAATCTACTTCAGAATTGAAGTGCCATCCTTCTCCTTGAACTTCACGGTTGACATTTTCAAGAATGCTCAATGCTGTAGCAATCTCTGGGTTGGCGATGTCGAGCGACACCACAGGTGCCTGCCCGATGCTTGTCAACATTTGGTTGATAGCTTGAAGTTGGGTTGTCATAGTTCGGACAGGAAAAAGAAAAGGGGCCCACCGTTGATAGGCAAGCCCGTTATTAACCGGAGGGGTTACCCTCAAACGTTACGGAACGCACCGGCAACGCCGACGCGCACAGCAGCGCAACCATAGGCCAGACGGCCCACGATCACATCGCCTTGATAGATCACCTTTGTATCGGCGCCCGTGGTTTGCACGGAGGGACCGATGGCTTCCACAACGCCAGCAGCGTCACGGTGGAAGATCAGGCCGCAGCTGTTGGTGAAGTTAGAAGCAATACCATAGGAGTTGTTCTCGCCAGTCACAGCAGCAGCATCAATGGCAGTACCAGCAGCAGAACCGTACTTCCCAAGGAAGGGGATGTTGTTGGACTTCTTGATGGAGATACCAGCAATTTCGAACAGACCGTCGCCAGTGTTCATCGAACCCTGGGTGTTGCCATATTCGCGGTAAAGGATGTTGGTATCGACCTGAGAGATCAGGGCGTAGTATTGACGGGGGCTCAGAACAGCCACGCGGCCATCCTTAGGAGCAGCCACTTCATCGAGACGGGCAGCAGCTTCAAAGAAGCCATCAACCAGGGCCTGAGCATCATACTCTTTGTTGGCACCGAGGTTAATTTGGAAGCCACCAGGCTCACCAGTCACAGCAGCCGAAGCAGACGAGGCACGGTCCAGAACGCGGAAGATACGGCGATCATAGAACTCAGCCAGGCTTTGACCGATCTGACGGGCAATAGGGCCACGAATGTCATACTGGCTCATGATTTCGTCGAGGTTATCAACGAAGGCAGATGCCACCAGCAGGTCATCCAGCGCGATGGTGGTTTCGGCTGCCGGGGGGTTGCCCGAACCGAGGATAGGCACACCAGGCGTACGATAACCAGCCGAGATGCGGCCAGTGTGAATGAATTGAGCCTGCTTACCACCACGCAGGGTCCGGTTCATCACCAGATCCTTAGCAATAGTGGAGTTACGGAAAGCCTCATAGACTTCGCCCGAAAAGAGCTTGAGGAAGAGGTTAGTACGCTCAGCGTAAGTAGGAGAAGCGCCGCCAGCTTTATTACTGGCGCCAAGATAAGTTACTGAAGCAGTCATTGGAATAATGAATAAAAGGAATTTATAACGATTACAAGTACTTGTATTTGAAGATAAGGCAATAGATGTGTTGTATTGGGTGTCCACCGCAGCGGGCCAATACTCCAACCGGTTGGGTTTTTAATGTGGTCCCTCCACAAAGAAAAGGGGGTCCTACTCCGAGGTGCCCCCAATCCAAAAGTTAATTAAGGCGAGTAATTGATACTCTACCAACTCCAGAGCCGGTTAGACCGATCTTGTCAGCCGCACCTTTACTTAGATCAAGACTCCTACCATGAGCGTAGGGACCCCGATCATTGACCCGAACAACGGCACACCTATTGTAACAAACCTTAAGGCGTGTTCCAAAGGGTAGTGTCTTGTGCGCTGCCGTAAGGCCGTTTTGATTGTATCGTTCGCCATTGGCAGTCGTGTTTCCGTGGAAGCCAGGACCATACCAAGAGCTGATAACAGACAGAGTAGTTAGAAGAGGTAGCATGAGATAATTGCAAAGAACTTTTATATTGCTTACAACACATCTTTTAGTCGACTAAAAAAAGGTGGCCTGTCATCTCGACGGTCACCCCTTTAAGTCAGAGCAAGTCGCCAGAAGCGGCTAGTTTTTGTTCGACATCAAACCGATAGGCAGGGTCAGTACGATACCGTTTGTCACTGATAGCAGATGCTAGTTCAGCATTAGAACGGAATCCTTTGACCGTACTCTTCGGTGCCTTGCCCGAAACCTGTTGACCTTCAAACCCAACGGAATCCTTATAACGTTGATTGAGGGCTTGAACAGCAAAGAAGATAGCATCCTTATTGCCACTATTAACAACATTATCATAGGCAGCAACTTCCTCAGGTTTGAGGTTATCGGCTGCCCACGCTAGGGTGTCGTTATAAGATTCCTGTCCCCCGACAGAAGCAACAATGTCCTTTGCAGCTTCATCAGAAAGGGGCTGCGATTGAACAGTAGGATTACCTTTTTGCCATTCCATGTATGCCTCGATGAGGTCTTCCGAAGGCATCTCCTTAAGCTTCTCAATTGTTTCCGGCTTAAGTTGATTATCGTTGGAGTAATACTCCTCAGATGCCTCCTTTAGGAAGCTGACACGTTTGGTTACCGGGGACTCATCATTTTGGGAATCATCACCAGTTTCCGTCCCATCATCGCTCTCGTTTTTATTTGTCGAAGAGGACTCATCGGTTTCTTTCTGACCTAGTTTCTTTTGAAGTTCTAGGTATGCCTTCTCAAGGTCTTCTGCTGATTTAAATTTACCAGCATACTGAGAATGTTCTTCTGCTTCAAGTTGGCTGCGGCGATACTTTTCTTCGACCTCAGCTTCTTGTTTTTCAATTAGCTTGTTGCCCTGCTCAATGAGTCGTAGCTCTTCGGTTTCACGGGCAGACGTAACATCTGGATCCGTAGCATCAAAAACAATTTCAGACATTTGGTTTAGTGGATAACAATGGAAACGCGACCAACACCAGGAGAGTTGACTTTTACATCACCATACTTAAATTGTTCCTTTGGTGTGATCTTTACCGGAGCCTGTTCCTCATTGCTGGGGGGCTGGCTGGGGCTGGCCTTGTCCGGTTGCTTGCGCGGCTGTGTTGACGACATTTTGAAGTGCTTCGATAGAATCAGGATTTTTGGTTGGATCCATCATAGGAGCCTTAGCCAGTTGTCCAGCTTGTCCAACGAGACTAGTGCTCATGTTAAGTTGCATGGCCTTCTGCTGTTCTTGTTGACGCATCTCTGCGGTCTTAACAAGCTTGAGAGTATCAATACCTTGAGCAGCAGCAAGACGCTTAACGGCTTCCTCTGGATCAATGTATTGGGCCATTGCTTCTGGACCTAAGGCTTGTGAGATTGTCTGAAGGAACATCATGAGAGACTCACGATCTTGCCCACGGCCAATGCCCTCAAGGCCAGCAATGATGGTTGGGAACACAATACCCTTAGGCAGTTGTGGAAGTTCTTTAGCGCGTTGAAGGGTGAAGAGTTTTCGTTGGAGGTACGGGCGAACCAGTTCCACGGTAAGGTTACCATAGATTCCCCCAAGCTGCTCGTTAAGCTCCTGCTGGGTAGCACGGATCTCCTCGGCAGTGGTACGTTCTGATTGCCTCACGGAGAGGATCAGGAACGCCTCAGATAGGCGCTGGGTAAGGGACTGGATCATCTGGTAAGCAGAGGAGAAGTCAGCCTGCTTGCTCACCTGAACAGCAGTCACGTCTTCAGCACGGCCCTGAATGATTGCCCCATTGCCTGCCTTAGCAAGCGTACTGGGCTTCACAGTAGCGGCAGGACTTACCAGGAACACCACCTTAGCAGCGGCGGCAGAACCCTCCACCATGGCTTGCATCAGCCCCTCAAGGGACCTCAGATCACCCAGGTACTCTTCAATGCGGCCCCGTCCATAGTCTTCTCCATCAACCACATTGAAGCGGAGAGGAAGCCACGGGGTTGTATTTTTTGGAGCCTTACCGAAGGAGTCAGGAAGAATCTTTCCTTCTACTTCTTGACGCCAACGCCACTGTCCATCCTTGAGTTTGGCCCAAGTGTAAACAGCGACCTCATTCTCGCCAACGGTAACGTCAACACTAGGGGCACTAGTATTATCAGCTACATCATTGACATTCCTAATTGCTTCTGTTTGAAACTCAGCAGGAAGGAATTGGCGGTCAATTGATTCAACAGTAACGACCTCGGTGGGATTACCCTCTCCATCACGGACGACCACAAATCGGTCAAGAGGATAAAGTTTTACACCACTTGAACCCATGTATACCAGAGCATTTCCGGTTACAATCAAGTGCTTCATTGCCTGATGGAGGATAACACGATCCTGTGATTCAGCAATGTTTTGCATGACCACCCGTTCCATTTTAGAAAGGGAAAGATCAATTTCTGATTTAACAGCAGCACTTAATTCGGGGTCCAAGCTAAGCTTACCATCATTTACTTGAAGCTTGAAGAAAGTTGCGTTCACAGGAAACAAACTAAGCATCAGCTTCGATGCCATGACGTTAACGCCTTTAGCGCCCATGGATTGCCAAGGAGTGGGCAGCTTCTGTCCATTAACAACTCCAGTAGGAGTCAAAAGATAAGGAACAGAAAGAGCTGCACAATCCCTAGCAGTATCGAGAAAGATCGTTCTGTCGCTTGCCAGCTTTGCGTAACGACTTGCGGCAGATTGATTTTCCATTTGTTATTTACCAATATTAAGGTTAGTCATAGAGCCAGAAGGCATACTGCCACCAGCTGCGCCGCCTGTGCTAAGAGGAATCGTAAGACCACCCGGACCTTTAGTTGCCTGTTGAAGAGCAGCACGGCGGGATTTAATGGTCTTTACCGTTGTAGGTTGATTGCTAGTAACGGTAGCAGGAGGCGGGGGCGGCGGTTCCGGCGGGGGCGGAATTTTAGGAGAAAGGCACATGATGTTTAAAGCTTACGTTTGGATTTAAGAAAGCGAATAACTTCAATCACTCCAGCCATACGTCCAGCTTCCCACGGAGTCATCTCGTGGTCTGGATACTGGTCTGGATACATCTGATCAAGTTCCTCGATGAGGGTATTTAGATCAATCCTCCCACCAATAACACTGGTGAGGGGAATGGTTTCGGTGTCAAAATAGGCGTCAGCCATATTGTGGAAGGTCGTTGTTAGAGGCTTCAAAGAAGGCAGGCATTCGAGCCCGCTGGGTATCCTTCAGTCCTGGGGCTTTTCCTTTTTCGTAGAGGGAATCAGATTGAGCCAACCAAAAATCTTTATCAAGATACCTGCTTTCAGATTTACCAAGCCCATCAACTACCCATCCCACAGTCGCTCTACGAAGTCGATTGAGGCTTGATGTGGACTTGAGGCCCAACTCGGAGCAGACCATCGAGTGGATGGCGACATGCGTTTGTTCATCTCGGCTAATGTCGGCTGCTGTGGTTCGGATTCCGATGTCACCATTGAATCGGAAGAATGGGAGGATGACGAAGAAGACACTGCGTTCAAGGATAGCGGCTTTTAGGAGTGGATGTTCAGGGGCATCCAGCCATGCCTTAAGAATGTGCTTAGCCTCGGATTCAAACTTTTCATTTAAACCATGAGCAGCCACTACATAGTTAAGGGCTTGATCATGCCTCTCTTCATCCAATTGATTAGACAGTAGAGCTTCTCTAACACCAGGAGTATTAGGTAGTTCTTTTTCGAGTCCCTGTTGTAGAAACTCTCGCACCGGCAATTCAAGATGACGGAGACCAAGGGCACGATAAATCGCATCCTCAGCCCCATCAACGAGTTTCCCCTTTTGAACAGCAACTGGAGTCCACTTTCTTTTTCTTGAAATTACTTGATCGTAGGGGGAAAGAGTTGCGTTCATTATTCTCCGCAGGGAATACAAATGTTATCGTTGGTTGGTTCGGAAACAGGACAACCACAGTCTTCCTCTTCAAACGAGAAGAGATCCTTGAAGTCGTCATCGAGGGCAGCAAGAGCATCATCCTTTGCTTGCGTGTCTGGCATGACCTGAAGAGCATAATAAAGGGAAGTCTGGGATGATGCCATCCAATCCCTAAGGAACTCTCGGTCATAGGTCACAACATCGGACCAGCTATTAAAGGAGTACCCATGAAATAGCATCGTTGAGCGGAACAACGTTACGATTCCATCAGTAACCTTTCGGTAATCATGCCACCCTACTTCCGACGCGATTTCGCAATCAGGTGGGTACGCATATGATTGTACTCCAAACGTCCCAGAATCGCGGTCAACGTGGCGGCTGATAGGAGGAGCCAACTCAGGAGTGGTAGTGTAGCCCCGAAGATCAATGTTGTTGTAACTACAAGAAGCGGTAGGAGCAATAGCAAAGGCCCTCTGCATACCTGCTTGACGGGCGATCTGCGCCGCGATTTCGATTGACTTGGCCAGCTCCGAAACAAGAACGTATGCTGGTGTGTGTGTTGGTTGGTGTGTGTGGTAAGCATCAAGAGCTTCTCCAAATTCTTTGTAGGTTACTTTATTCTGACAAAGGAAATTAGCCAGCCCAAGCACACCCAAACCAACCTGCTTGTCCACCTCAGGAGAAAGATACTCTCCTGTTTCTCCTACGCCAGTTTTAGCATGAAGAGCAACAAGAGAAGTCATCCCTTCCACAAAGGCAGGAGTTAGATCCTCGAACCTACAAGCACCCAAATTGACGTGCTGAAGTAGACAAGTACCACGGCTAGGAAGATAAACTTCAAGGCAGACATTTCCATAGATTCTATTACCTTCCGCATCGTAGCGGATCTTATTCAGCCAAATATCACCCTTCTTAATTCCTTCAAGGGTAGCATCAATCAACTCGGGTGGAGCAGATGTAAGGAACCCAGGGTCTACGTTGAGGCATCGCTTTACCCACGATAGTTCTGTGCGGGAAGCCTTGATGAATTCAATAGCGTCAGGATGGGTGTAGTCAAGGTGGCACACAACAGCACCATTCTTGTAGACACCACCCCTACGCAGAGTCTCATTCAAGACGGAGTAGATCTTGGCGAATGACACAGGGCCTGACGCCATGAGTCCTCTTCCATTCTCGCTGCCTCGTTCACGGAGTTTAGACAGGTGTACAGCGACTCCAGCTCCGTTGCGGAGAGCGTGTGAGACGAACCTCCAAGAGGCTTCGATTCCTTCCGGCCCTTCCATGCTGTCCTCAACAACGAAGACGGTACAGGAGACGGGCAGGCGGGACTCAGGGTTGTCGATCCAGTTTTGAACACGTCCGGTACGGGCAATGGTGTTTGGGGTGTCTCCAAGGTCAGCGAAGGCAGTCATACGAGGTCGTCAAGGAATGGTGGTTGGTAGTTGGGCCCCTTGAGTATCTTACCATCTTCGCGGCGGAGGGGCTTCCCGTCCACGAACTTGCTCATGTTGGATTCAAACACACGCTTGAGGGCGATGTCTAGGTTCCAGTTGCGAGCAACAGCATATTGGTAGCAAACAAAAACAAGATCAGCGAGTTCCTTTAAGGTGTGGATCTGATCCTCATAGGTGTCCTCATTGATGTGTGCCTCAAGAAGTTCATTGAATTCCTCTCGTATGAGAGTCATTTGCATCTCTTGAACCATCTCATCATCTGGATCAATGGATTGTTCAGCGGTAAGTCGAAAGACAAACGCCTGCTCCATTAGATACTTAGGAGTTGTTGTCATTGGTGGTTAGTGCTTTAATTTTGCGGTCAACATAGGCTTTAACTTTGAGCCAGTCGTCGATCTCAGACTCCTGATCTTTGTGGCCAGCACGGCAGACATACTTAATGACATTGCCAGCCAGAAAATCCAGCTGCTGATCCACAACAAAATCCCAAACCTCGATACGTCCACGCTGATAGTGCTTGGGGTCATACTTCGTCACGGAAGAATTCTCTGTAGGCTGGGTTGTTTCTGATTCCTCGGAGTTGCTGGTCCCGTAGAAATCGTCCCACTGGTCCCGGTCGTAGCGATTGTTTGTCATACCAAAGTCGGATTCTAAATACTCCTTGATAGATAAGTAGTCTGCTGTTGATAAATTGTTCACTTATCTTTAACTTAAGATAGTACGGAAGGTTAGGTTCAAGGATATAGATGATGGCCAGCAGTAAGCCAATGTCTAATCCGATGTAGGTGGGGTCCATAGAATAGGTTCCTTCGTTGTTGAGTTGTACTCTCCAGGCCGAAGGATCCGTGCCAATCGAGCGTTACGGATGGCATCATCCTCAGTCTGTCCAGCCTTGATATAAGATTCAAGGATAGCTTCCCAAGGGCTTTCTGCTTTATCCAGAATCTTCTTGGCACCCACACCACCAATGCCAGGTACACCTTTATATCCATCAACTGGATCACCAGTTAGGCACTGTGTCCAGAACCAGTAGTCTGCCTCTTCTGGGGTGACAGTGATCTCCTCTTCCCCATTAAATAACCGGCAAGCGATCTGTTTCATGTCCTTGTCTGGGCTAACAAGAATGAACTCTCGTGGATCAAGGTGACACTCAAGGCCAAGGGCATCGTCTGCTTCGATGTTCGGATACCGTACTACCTTGTAATTAGCACCACACCAATCTAAGAGTCGCTTGTATCCCACAGGTTTCCTTTTAGTGCGTTTTCCCTTGTAGTCGGGACATACAACCTTACGGAAGTTCTTGGAGTCTGAGAAGTAGAGGGTGACGTTGTTGGTGTCAAACCTTTTTCGGAGGTTATTGAGCTCCCCTTCAAAGATGTCGAGGACAACTCGGAAGTTACTAGCAATGGTGATGAGGTCATCCCCCCAATCAAGTTCAGTTTCAGCCGATTGACAAGCGCGGTAAGCATAGAAGTCTGCGTCAACACGCAATTGAAGGTTAGTGACAGTCTGCCCACGAGAGGCCATTTTTTGCTTCAGAGGCAAGCGGGACTTTGAGGTTGTAGTACTCTCCGGCCTGGACGATTGCCCATTCGAGTTGGAACTTGGCATCACTAATGAGGTGTGGTTTAACAGCGAGTTGAATTTCATCGTGGATCCATCCAAGCCATTGGTAATCAATGCCCCACTGGTATCCAAGATCAGTTAGTTGATTGTAAGTAATGACGTTCCACCGTTTACAAACAATGGCCCCAGCACTCTGGAGTAGGTAGTTGAGGGCAGCGTGTTTCTTCCCCTGAAGGCGAATGGGACGCCCATCAAGGCCCTTGAGTACATCACCCTCAGCTTTCTTGTTGACAGCAGTTAGGAGTCCCTCCAGACCAGGGATGGCCTCAAGAAACTTTCTTCTGATCTCCTTACCGAGAACGACTGCCTTTTTATCATCAAGGGATTTATCCAAGGAGTACCCGATCTTCTTATCAGATGCTCCGTAGATAAAGGCATACGTCAAGGTCTTAACGTCCTTGCGTGAGCAGCCAACTCGATCAGCATTCTGTTGATGAATGTCCCCATTGACAACAACGTCAGCAAAAGACCCTCCATCAAAATAAGAAAGATAATGACCAAGCATACGAAGTTCCAAGCCAGAAGCATCCGCACCCACTTGAGACATGCCTTCACCCGGTAGGAACAACGCCCGACAACGCGGATCACTGCTCGTCTGCCCAAGGTTTGGGCGGGAATGGGCATTACGGCCTGTGTTGGTAGCGAGTTGACAGACATGGTGGATTCGTCCATTGCGGGTAACAACTTTGAGCCAAGCATTAGCACCATCAGACAGTTGTCCAAGGGCCTTTTGTAGTTCAAGGATACGGGCAAAGATCAGGGATTCCTGAGTGTCGATACCCATAAGGATGCCTTCATCAATCTTTGGGCGGCCAGTGTCAGTAAAGACTTCTGGTTTCCATTCCCTCCAAGTCATGAATGCCCAACCGATGTGGTCGCGGCTTGTGGGATTGAACTCCTTGAGTTTGGTGAAGGCAGCATCCTTGATGTAGCCACGGGTTTGGTTGGGACGTTTGGGAATCATCTGTCCCCCGTCAACATACGGAAACGTTTCCCGCATCTTGTCTGCTAGTTGGTCCATCTCTGTTCGGAGAGTGGCTTCCAACTTCTGAGCCGCAACAACATCAAAGGGCCAGCCGGATACTTCCTGCTTAGCCATGATCGTGGCTAGGTTATGTTCAAGGCGAATGGAATCTTCGTAGTCGGCAATTCCCTTGCCCTCAAATAACTTGAAGAGTGATCCGACAACGTGAACGTCTTGCTCACAATAGTCTTCCATCTCTTGGGACCAGGAAGCCCAGTCCGTTTGCTTACCAAACTCACCCTTGTAATCACCAAGACGATAACCCCAAGATTCAAGAGAATGCCTACCGAATAACTTTGTTGGCATTCCGATTGGCTTCTTACGGAAGTCCCTGTTTAGGATGTCGGGAAAGAACATCCTGCTAAGGATCAACGTGTCGAATAGGGCGGCTTTGGTTTTGAAGAACGGGTAGATGCTTTCAATAACGGGTATGTCAAAGCCAACAATATTATGACCGATGAGAACATCAGCCTCTTGGAGAAGGGTAATACCATTGGTTACAGAGTCACTAAGACCAGTGTCATTAAAGCGGAGGGTTTGTTCGGTATCAATGTCTTTGATAACGATACAGTGGATGTGATCAAGCCCCTGACGGGGCAGACCGTTGGTTTCAATGTCAAAGAGTAGTCGCATCGCGTCCCTCCAACTGGTCGGCTAGAGATTGAAGTCGATTCCTAATATTAAGTTTTACAAATCCAGTTCTTGTAGATGGACGATTAATAAAAGGTGGCACCACAATATCCGCAGCAGCTCGCAGGGCGGCGGCAATGGCAATCAGGTCATCGTCTACGTGACTTTGTCCCATGGGAGCCTTGAGGAACGCATCCATTACTGCCTGTGCGGCGGGGGAGAGGTCAGTCATCGTCGGGAGTCTCTTCACTTGTTGGTTCAGGTAGTACAGAAAAGTAACCTCTTGCTTCTAAAAGCATGTAAGCAAAAAGTTCGGCCTTGGAAAAGGTGTCCAGACCAGCATTTACCGCAAAGGCTTTCTGCTGAATCTCTTGTTCGACTTCCCGCAAGAAATGAACATAACAGTAGGTGTTATCTACTTTGACCACCTTAGGTGGTTTTTCTGTAAGGAGCTCAGTCATTGCCCCTCCAGCTCAGCGGCTATGGCGAGAATATTTTTCTCAGTGATACCAAAATACTTAAGTTCTTGTACAACAGCTCGCAGGGCGGCGGCGGCTATCTGCCGAGCTTCGTTGAGGCAATCTTCTGGGCCATAGGCGCTGCTGTTGTTGGCGGCATTCCAGACAGCCTGCGCGGCGGGGGATAGGTCAGTCATCCAAGTTCTCCTCTTTAGTGTTGTTGGTGGGTGTGCCCCAGCGGGCGAGGACGGCGCGGGCGTATTCCAGTGCGGCGGTGTTCAATGCGACGCGGAAGATGCCTGGCTTGACCGTGCCGCCCATTGCATCTGAGCATGTCTTGGCCGCATAGGAGAACTCATCCCGCATCGTCTCGGGCATCAGCATCAACAGCTCCTCATCCGTAGGCGCCACCGGCTCGGGCTGCGCTAGGGCGGCGCGGGCTTCAGTTGCTAACGCATGAGTTTCGCGGCGATCATCCATCAGGAGCTGGCGGTAATGATCCAGCTCATCAGCCATGCGTACGCACAGTGCGCGGTAGTCAGTCATCGAGGGCCTCCAGTGCGCGGCGGATAATGTCCGCTTGGTCTGAGCAAATCCCCCCTGGTGGAACATCGTCGGCCATTCTGACGGCAGCATCTAGTGCTCGTAACGCCTGCTCCTTCAAGCTAGGCGGCTTGGCCTTGGGGCGCATTGCTTCTTTCAACGATTCACCCATTGGAATAATCTTTAAATGCGGTTCATTCAATGCATTGTGATCTAGCCATTCTGCATCTTCCGCAAGTTGTTGGTCGGCGCCCCACTGAGCAGCACGTGCAGCAATATGAAGCTCGTAAAGCCAATCACGTTCGTCATAACTCTTTTCAGAAGCCCACTGCTCTATGAGCTCGCGAGGTGGGGTGATGGGGTGTTGGTTAGTCATGACCAGTTTCCGGGTTCTTCCCGGTCGAGAAGTTCTTGTGTCTTGGCGGATGGTGTGCCGCATTCTTCGCAGAACCAACCACCAGTAATCATCTCACTGTAAAAGAATTTGGTGGAGTTGCAAACAACACATACTTCCTCAGAATCCATAGGGGTCGTCGTCATCATAACTCGGTGTTGGTTTGAAGGCGGTTGAGAGATCTTCGGTCATTCTACCAGTAGATCCGTTAAATGTGATGGTTCCAGCCTGTCCTGTTTGCCCGTTGAAACGGTTCTTCAGCACACGGATGTTGGCCATGTTGTCTCCAGCAGAGAGGTTACGCTCAAGGGCAATCACCATGTCGGATAGTTGGACAATCGAGTGAGACCCCCTAAGTTGCCCGAGGCTAACCTGTTGGCCATCCTCGTGTCCCTTGTCGCCTTGTGGGCGCTTCAGGTGACTGATCAAGAGCATACCAATACCAGTCTCCTCCACAAAGGAACGAAGCTTGGTCATCGTTACGTCTATAAGCTTACGTTCGTCATGACTTTCATTGCCCGACATAAGAATAGATAGGTGGTCCAATATAATCCATCCCACTTCCTTTGCAAGGGCCATAAAACGACAATCGCTGAGAATGCTATCAGGATCCACAGACCCAAAGCCATCACGCAGATATACTGAGCCGGTGCCAAGAGAAGCATCAAAAGCCCTTTTAAGATCTTCCTCAGGCAGTTCATTGTTTAGATGAAGGGGTTTATTGGCTTTGACCGACATCAACCTAAGGGCAGTCCGTTGAAGACTTTCCTCAAGGGCAATGTAACCAACCTTCTCACCCTGATCAACAAGAGCCTGGGCTATCTCACCACAGAAGGTGGATTTACCAACCCCTGACCCTGCTGTGATCGTGACGAGTTCCCCTTTTCGAAGACCACTAGTGATGCTGTCAAGAGCAGTAAAGGGCCAATTAGCATCCCTACCATGAAGTGGGCGAGTGGCGAGAGTGAATAGGTCTCTTCCGTCGATAACGGTTCGCGGTGAATATGGCTTCTTGTTCCAGAGGATTGCGGAGGTGATTGCCTCATAGTCTTTTGCGATGAGAGCTTCATTAGCATCCTTGTAGGAATCAAGTCGTGCGATAAACAACCGATCATGGGGGAACAAGCTAGCACAGTCTTGTGCTGCCTGCTGTCCGGCCTCGTCACTGTCAAAGAACAGGATGATTGATTCAAACCCCATCAGCCACTTCAACTGGTGTTGGAGGGCCTTCTTGGCACCAGCAGCGCCGTTTGGAAGGCTAACTACCGGCCAGGTGGGGCGGAGTTGAAACACACTCAGGCAATCTAACTCACCCTCAGTGATAACAATCTCCTTGCCACGACCCCATAGTTGTTGTCCAAACAGGGCATGATCGTCGTTCTTACCCGTCCACCTAAAGTCCTTGTCGGTGTCCCTACTCTTGAATCCAACCAACTGGCCAGCCTGTGAGTAATAAGGAAACCTAATGGTTTTGGTGTCGTGGTCATACCGAACGTTGAACTTCTTTAAGGTATCTTCCCTTAGGTTTCTACCCTTGAGAGGAACAAAGTCCCCAGTAAAGTCCATGAGCCTTTTGTTTGTGGTGGTGGTGGGCAGCGGTGTGGTGTCGTCACCATGTTCATAGTGGAGGCAGGAAAAGCAATGCCCGTGTCCGTCAGTATAACGAGCAAGGGCATCACTACTACCACAACTAGGACATGGTTCGTGCCTAAGAAACTCGCTCTCGGAGCGCATGTCGGATTGCCTCAGCAGCATTAGTCATGGATGCGTGGTATGCCAACCAATCATCAAGTTCATCAACGATTACCTTGGCAACATCCTCAGGACTAACATCCTTTGTGTGGATGTAATCAATACATGTAACCAAGGTCTCAGAAAAATGCTCACCAAGAGTGGCGAGAATATCTTCTTTAGTTTTCATCGAACCAATCAAGTGGAATAGCGTGAGATGGTGCCCACAAAAAACCATTCTTCTCTGCCCACTTGGCGTAGGTAGTTTTACTGGTCTTTGTGAGCGTATTACCTGGAGCTTGGAAGACCAATCGAATATCAAGATTAGGATGCTGCTTCTTTACGGCAAGCATCTTCCTTCGATCTTCTGGTTTGAAATAACCTTTGGCTTCCAATATAACTCCATTGGGCAAGATAAAGTCAGGAGTATAGACTGCTGACAATGTGTAGTTTAACTTGAGCGTTTCATATTCAAACTGGTGCCCATTCAGTTCGAACCACCGAGCCAACTTCTCTTCGAGGCGGCTACGGTAAACAGTCATTAACGTACCCTAAGATCTTCTAACCAGTCCTCAAGGTTCTGGATCTGACGATCAATCTCATACCGTTTGGGTTCGGTATAATCATACATCAACAGCTCCTCCTCAAGGTCAGCAATCCGTTCAAGAATGGCGTACTTATCCATGATCAGAAGGGAACGTCGTCTTCATCGTAACCTACCGGGCCCTGGCCTGGATCTTCAGCAGGTTCAAAACTGGGGCTACCAGATTTAAAACCTTCTGTCTTACCAAAGAGCGCCGCCACGCTATCTTCATCAAGGCCGCCGCTATCAGAACCTCCCCCGCTAACCAGCTTGAGAATCTGTGCTCCTCGTACCTTGAGGGAAAGACCAACTTTCGGTCCGAAGACATAAGGCTTAAGGTCGATGATCAGTTTAACAACAGTGCCCTTCCAGACCTGAGTATCAAGATCAATAGGCACACCATCCGTGTCAACCCAAGGGAACATAGGCGAGGTGCTTTCCCCACCATACGAAACCTTGACGTAACCATTTTCATCCCACTTTGGGAGTTCAGCAGAGAACCGTTTCCCTGCCATCTTGTTCTTGCCCCACTCAAGGGCCTGCTCATACGCAGCATCGAACTTAGACAATTCCTCCTCAGGAATACGGAACCCAATGGTACAGTTGTTGAACTTACCAGAAGGAACCAGTGCGTTGATGTAGCCTTCGAGGCTTGTGGTGATAATAAAGCGGGTGTCAGACATTGTTGGTGATTTGTTCGTGGGTAGCGAATAGGGAAAGATGATCAATCAGATTGTCATCCAAGAGTAGATCACACTTGGTAGCCAAATACTGGACGTACTCAGGCACCCAACGTAATCCATACTCAATGTTGAATTGCTCAGCCAACTCAAGGGCATAAGCATCAGATGGAATAATGAAATCCATCAACATGGAATCGGTGTCAGTCATCAGAAAGAACCCCCTCGATGTTGCCATAGGCTTCATCGTAGGCTTCAAGACAAACCATTGCCTCACTACCAAAAATAGCTTCCAAAAGGAAGTAACATTCAGCAAAGGTGCGACAAAGGAAGTCGGTAAAAGATTCCGTAATGAAATCCTCTTCCTCACTCTCCTGTTCTGCTAGCCATTCTTCTTCGTAGTTTTCCACTACAGACGTGTGAATGCCAAGCCTTTCAGCGATGTCGGGAATCGAATAATCCATCAGCAAAAGAAGTAAGCGGATTGTTGGACATCATTGATGTCAAGGGTATTCAACATGACACTCTCATCAAAGTCAACCCCCAACTGTGTGGACCAATCCTTAAGAATCGGCTGTGAGTAGATCTCGATGAACTTGTCCCTGATCGCACTGCCCATGTCGTCCATGTCGCAGGAACGACCAAGCACACAGTCATGTATCACTGTAAATGGGGCACACCATTCCGCAAATACAAGATGAAGCAGGGCTGCATCCAGGCTGTGAATAAGATTTGGGCTGGCTGCTGTCTTTGCCTTTTGTAGATCAATTGTTCTTTCTTCCCAATCCTTCAGAAGTTCACATCGAACTCGTTGACCAAGCAGTTTGGTGTTAATAGTTTCTGCTTCGTTGCGTCGATACTCCTGAACAACTGGGAATCCAGACGGAGTGACCCACTCAAGTGTTGTTGCTCCTGATTTGATGCGTTCTCCAGCAACCTTCTGGATAAACTCCATTGATCGACAAGGACCATCAAATACTTTCCTCACACCATAACGGTAGATAGCCTTAACTATCTTTTGTAACTCACCCCTCTCAAGTTCAATGCCCTTGAGTTCCTGACGAATGTAATCCCTAGCACTGTTTTCCGTCACCCCGTAAGGCGTTGTCATCACAGTGCGTTTGGTTACTTTTCTGGTGATGTGATTGTGAAGATGCTTAGGAAGAATCTCCTTAGCCTTCTCCGCGACAATCTTATACCCGTCAGAAGGTTTGTCAGTGGGAACAACATTAACCATCTCAGCAGCAGTCCGATCCAATGCCAATGCTGACAAATGTTGTAGACCAGAACAAGTAGCATCAACAGACACAGGAAGACCAGAAGTCTTCTTAGTTCCCTTGATGACACATTGATCATACTCCAACACAGCAGCAATAAAACACCAAGGTTCCTCCACTGTTGACCACTCAGAGATTGTTCCCTCAGGATCATCAGCAATTCGACTCAAGAATTCATGGTTATTATTGGC
>Ga0315903_10005457_pt1 | contig 16565 bp, 12 predicted proteins | sample LakEriMetagenome_7_FD_203524 | JGI IMG/M metagenome (GOLD analysis project Ga0315903, IMG submission 203524) | Freshwater fungal communities from buoy surface, Lake Erie, Ohio, United States - Buoy 2 MA119 | ecosystem: Environmental > Aquatic > Freshwater > Lake | place: USA: Lake Erie, Ohio...
GTCCAAACTGGAGGCGGCCTCTTCTCGGTCGCGCCCGAGGCCTTACGGCCTTCGGCTTGGACGGGTGGTCACCCACTGCCTGTGAAAGCCCAACGCCGTAAGGCGTGGGATGCGTCCGAACCGGAGGTGGCCTCTTCTCGGTCGCGCCCGAGGCCTTACGGCCTTCGGCTTCTACGGGTGATCACCCACTGCCTGTGAAAGCCCAACGGCGTAAGGCGTGGGGTGCGTCCAAACCGGAGGTGGCCTCTTCTCGGTCGCGCCCGAGGCCTTACGGCCTTCGGCTTGGACGGGCGGTCATCCGCTGCCTGTGAAAGCCCAACGGCGTAAGACGTGGGGTGAACCGTGACCAGACGTCGCGTGCAGCGTCGCCCGCCTGCGGCTCAGGCCGTGCGGGGCTCGGTCGGCCAGGCGAGCGGCGCGCCGAAGATGCCGTCGCGGAACACCGGCCAGCGACGCGCGACGACGTGGTCGGTGACGACCAGGAGCGCCGGTAGGAAGACGAGTTCGGCGAGCGTGGCTGCCAGCACGGCCGCGCAGGCAAGCATGCCAAACCCCGCCAGCGAGGGCACGCTGCTGGCGGTGACCGCCGCGAAGCCCACCATCAGCACCACCCCGCCGATCACCACCGCATTGCCCGTTTCGGCCACGGCCCGGCGGACGGCGGTGGCGATCGAAATCCCCTCGCGACGGTTGCGGGCCAGCGCCGAGAGCACGTGCACGGTGTCGTCCACGGCGAGCCCGAGACAGACGTTGAACACGATCACGGTCGCGGGGTCGAGCGATCGGCCGGTGGCCGCGAGCAGGGCTGCGATCACGGCCAGCGGAAACACGTTGGGGATCAGGCTGACCAGGCCGGCCAGCGGCGAGCGGAACGCCACGGCGAGGATGCAACCGATCACGAGCACCTCGACGACCAGGCTCGATCCCAGGTCGCGGACAAGCTGGCGGATGTTGCGCGCCGACACCACCGACATGCCCGCCAGCCGGAAACGCCAGCCCGGCAGGTCGCGCTCGAGCGCCGCCAGCGAGGCGTCGATCCGGTCGTAGATGCGCTCCAGGTGTCGCGAGCCAAGGTCGGCCACGCGGGCGCGGACGAGCGCCACGCGGTCATCCGGCGAGACGAGGTCGCCGACGCTGGCGGCGTCGAGCCGCCGTCGGGCACGGGGAGGCAGTTCGCCGGCGATCGTGGACAAGGAGATCGGCTTCGAGATTCCAGTCTCGCCGGCGATCGCCGCCTCGGCGCGGCGGAGCGCCTCGAGCACGGCGGGATCGCGCCACTCGACGCCCTCGGGCCAGCCGACCACGATGTCGATCCCCATCGCCCCGCCGAAGTCGGCATCGACCCGGGCGAGGGTCTGCGCGGCCGCCGCCCCGGCGGGCAGCGAATCGACGATCCGGTTGTCGGCTTCGAGCCCGGAGCCGGCGATGCCCAGCAGCAGCGTGAGGCCACAGGCCACCGCCACCAGCGGGCGGGCGTGGCGGACCGAGAAGGCGGCGAGCAGGTTGGCGGTGCGGCCCGCCAGCCGCGACGAGCGACCCAGCCGCAGGCCGCTGCAGAACGGCGTGGCTGCGATCAGCGGCGTGAGCAGCGTGACCGCCAGGAAACTGGCCAGAGCCCCGATCGCCGCGGCGATGCCAAACGACCGCACGGTCTCGATCCTGGCGACCGCCAGCGAGGCGAAGCCGATCGCGGTGACGATGCTCGTGAGGCCGCAGGCCATGCCGATGCGGTGCACCGCTCCCGACGACGCCGCGAGCGGGTCGATTCCGCGCCGCACGCTTCGCCGCATGTCTTCGATGAAATGGATCGAATCGCAGGTGCCGACGACCAAGGCCAGCGAGGGCACCACGCTCGTCAGCACCGTGACCGGCGCCCCGAGCAGGCCCAGCGCGCCGAGGGCCCAGACCGCGCCGACAAACGGCGGCACGCAGGCCACCACCGTCGAGCGGATGCTTCGCGCGACCGCGGCGGAGAGGATCACCGCCAGCGACAGGCCGATCGAATTGAACGTGAGCATGTCGCGCCGCAGGGCCTGCATTGCCTGCTCGCGGAGGGCGGGCAGGCCGGTTAGTTCGACGGCCAGCGGGCCGCGCTCGTCGGCCGCCTCCGCCAGCGCCTCCTCGACGTGGGCCACCACTGCCGTGGACCGCGGCGGACGGTCGGCATCGGCGGCGAGCTGCACCAGCAGCAGCGACGAAGCGGAGTCGGCCGAAAGGAGGTGGCCGGCCACGAGTGGATGCCGCGCCGCCCGGGCCTTGGCTTCGGCACGCGCCTCCGCGTCGAGGGGGCTGCCGCGCCGCGGGATCACCGGCAGGATCGCGCCGGCGGCGCCCTGCCGCCGGACGTCGAAGATGCTCCGCACCTGCTCGACGCCCTCGACATCGCGGAGTCGGGCGGCGAGCGCTTCCAGGGCGGCGAGTGGCTCCGCATCGAAGATGTCGCCGGAGCGGGCCGTGGCCCTCACGATGCAGTCGCGGTCGGGTGGTCCGAAGATCGCCGCCACCTCGTCAACGAGGGCGAACTCCCCGCTCGAATCGCGGATCAGCGACCGCAGGTCGTCGTCCAGGCGGAGCCGCGCGATGCCACACGCGGCCAGGCCGGTCAGGGCGGCGGCGAGCAGCCAGCCAGCGCGGTGCCAGGATGGCCACGGAGAGGCGCCACGGCCGGCGTTCAGCCGTCCGTGCGTTCCTCGATCAGATGGCGTTCCGCCGGGTCCACGATCCATCCTCGGCACCCCAAAGCTCCGCAGCGGCAGGGAATCGCCGCGTCGGCCGGCCAGCAGTAGTCGATCAGGAGTTCCTCGCCCGCCTGGATCGGCCGGATCGTCTGCATCCACAGCCGCTCTTCCTCCGTCTCGCCGGGCTCGGCCTCCCAGTAGAAGAGTTCGCAGTTGGGGTCGCAACTATGGTTTACATAGCGGAAGGGCGGGGCCGGATCGAGCAGCCGGCCGCCGGGAAGCTCCATCACGTAGCTCGAATCCTCGGGGTGGTCGTCGAGGATTGGGCCGCGAATCTCGCCGAGTACGATGCCGGAGGCAATCCGGCGGCGGGCGAAAACGCCCTTGCCGACGTGGGTTTCGGCGATGCGGAGCATGCGGTCGAGGGACGCAGCGGCGGACTCGAGAGTCCTGGTGTGGTCGGCAGGCATCGGGAGGGGAGGAGAGGCGGGGAGCGGTGGGGCGGGAGAGCGAACTCTAGCGAGCGACCCCCAGGACGGTCAACGGTTCCTGCTGCATGTTGAAACCCTGCGGCTCCGCTCCACCTCGGAGCACAGGTTGGTCGACCTGTGCGTCGGCCCAACCCCCACGGTCGCGGCTCACGCCAATTCGTCGCGGACCTTTTCGAGCAGTTTCTTGGTGGCGAGGATGCCCTCCGGCTCCGGCAACTCCTTGCCTTCATACTCCACGCCCACCCAGCCGTGGTAGCCGGCATCGAGCACGACCTTCATCATCTTGCGGTAGTCGGTGCGGACCTCGTTGCCGTCGGCGTCGAACTCGTGGCTCTTGGCGCTCACGCCCTTGGCGAAGGGCATCAGTTCCTCGACGCCGCGATAGCGGTCGTAGTCGTAGAAGTTGCCGAAGTCGGGAAGCGTGCCGCAGTTCGGCTTGCCGACCATCTTCATCACGCCCGCCAGCCATTCGCCGTTGCTCGACAGGCCGCCGTGGTTTTCCACGATCACGTTCATGCCCAGCTGCGAGGCATATTCCGAGAGCCGGGCGAGACCGTCGGCCGCGAGTTTCTGCTGCTCATCGAAGCTGCCCTTGCTTGCGGCGTTGACGCGGATCGAGTGACAGCCGAGCCGTTTCGCGGCCTCGACCCACGGATAGTGGTTCTCCACCGCCTGCGTGCGGGCCTTGTCGTCCGGAGCGCCGAGGTCGCCGAGGCCGTCGCACATGATCAAAACGTTGGTCACGCCCTCGTCGGCCGCCCGCTTGGCGAGTTCGGCGATGTAGTCCTCGTCGCGGGCCTTGTCCTTGAAAAACTGATTGACGTATTCCACCGCCTCGATTCCGAACTGCTGCTTGGCGGCCCGCGGGAAGTCGAGGTTGTCGAGCTTGCCTGAGAAGAGCGTGTTGTGGAGCGACCACTGTGCGAGCGAGATCGTGAAGAGCGGCTCCTTGGCGGCGGCCGGATCGGGATCGGCGGCAACGCTCTGCAGCGGCGCACCGGCCAGCGCGGCGGCACCCGCCGAGGCGGAGGCGGCGAGGAAGGTGCGGCGGGTCGGAAGGGAAGGAGTCGTGGCGTTCATGGGGCCTCGTGCGGACGCGGGGTCAGTGGGATCGGAGGGACGGCTGGTCGGCCTCCGGCTGGAGATACTCACGGGAACGGTAGAGCAAGACTACCGGAACGAGCAGCAGTGTCGCCACCGTCATGCAGCCGGTAAAGAACCAGTAGTAGGAAGCGCCCGAGAGGGTCGAGTTGCCCGAGCCGTCGCGGGTGACCATGTTCACCGCGGCCGTGAACAGGTTGCCGAGCGAAATGCTCAACAGATACAGGCTCATGACGAATGATTTCATGTGGGGCGGGGCCTGCGTGTAGCTGAACTCCAGGCAGGTGATCGAGACGAGAATTTCAGCCGCCGTGATCACCACGTAGGCGGCCAGCTGCCAGACCACCGACGGCCAGCGGGCCACCTCCGGTCCCAGCCCCGCCGCCGCCAGCCGGGCCGATTCGGCGTCGATCAGTCCCTGGGCATGGGCCGAGATCGCGAAGGCGGCGATCGCCAGCCCGAAGCCGACGAGGATCCGGCGGAGCGGCGTGAAGTCGAACAGCCGGCCCACCGCGGGATAGATCACAAGCCCGAACAGCGGGATGAAGAGCAGCACGAGGAGCGGATTGATCGCCTGGATCTGGCTCTCGAGCCAGTCGATGCCGAGGAAGCGGCGGTCCATCTGCTGGGCCTGCTGGACCCAGGCGCCGCCGGTCTGATCGTAGAGCGACCAGAAGACCGCCACGAGCAGGTAGAGCGGCACGAGTTTCGCGATCGCGGCAAGCCCCTGCGGGCCGAACGTCTCGGCGAAGTAGGCCGACCCCCGCGGGGGCACGTGCACGAAGCGGCGGCGTCCCAGCCAGAACACCAGCGTGGCGATCGCCATCAGGATGCCCGGCACGCCGAAGGCCCAGCCGGCCCCGTAGTGCTCGAGCAGCCAGGGCGTGAGCAGCGTGGAGAAGAACGAGCCGAAGTTGATCGCGAAGTAGAACCAGCCGAAGACCCGCTCGAGGAGGTGGCTGTTCGACCTGCCGAACTGGTCTCCCACGTGCGCCGACACGCAGGGCTTGATGCCTCCCGAGCCGATTGCCACCAGCGCGAGGCCGGCGAGCAGCCAGCCGCGGGGCTCCAGCGTGGCCGCGAGGAAGGGCTCCGGCATGTCCATCAGCGCCAGGCAGAGGTGGCCCACGCAGTAGACGATCGAGAGCAGGAGAATCGTCAGGTACTTGCCGAGAAAAGCGTCGGCCACGATCCCACCCAGCACCGGGAAAAAGTAGGCGCTTGCCACAAAAAGGTGCATCCACTCCCGCGATTCCGTTTCGGTCATGAAGTCGGGCCGGCCCGCACCGGAGAGCAGGTGCTGTGTCATGAACACGACCAGGATCGACTTCATGCCGTAGAACGAAAACCGCTCCGCGGCCTCGTTGCCGACGATGAAGGGGATGCCCGGCGGCATGCCCGTGATCGCGGCGGGTTGCGTGCGGTAGCTGTGGGAGGTCGTGGCCATGAAACCCCGCTGGTACGATTTGCTGGCGTCGCGACAGCATCGCCCACCACGCCCCTCCGCTGCAAACCCACGATCCAGACGCCACCCCACGAGCGGGCCGAGTCCGCCCCACGCCATCGCATGCCCGGCCCGCTTCTCGTCGTGACGATCGACCGGCTTCCCGCCTGGATCCTGCCGGCCTATGGGGCGACATGGCTGGCGACGCCATGCATCGACCGCCTGGCGGCACGGGGCGTGGTCTTCGATGGTGCGGTCTGCGAGTCGGACGATCCCCGGGATGCCATGCGGGGGCTGCTGGCATGGGTGGCTCGTCGGCCGGCCGCCATGGCCGTCGTCACCGACGACCCCGCGGTCACCGACGGCCTGTGCCACGGTGACGTCACCGTCGTGCCGGCGTCGTCGCCACCTCGGCCTGCCGGCGACGAGCCGTCAACGAACCTCGCGCGGCTGTTCGCGGCCGCGGCGGCCATCGTGGGGGAGCGGCGGCATGAGGTGGTGTGGTGCCATGCGAGCAGTCTCGGTACGGCGTGGGATGCGCCTGCCGAGCTTCGCGAGGCCTACGTGGATCCCGACGACCCGCCCCCGCCAGCCGGCGCGGCGGCGGCTGATCTGCCCGTCACGCCCGACACCGACCCCGATCTCGTCGCCGGCCTGCGACACGTGTTCGCAGGCCAGGTCACGCTCCTCGACCGCTGTCTCAGCCGCGTGGTCGATGCAGCGGGAGACGGCTGGACGATCCTCGTCGTCGGGGTCCGCGGCATGCCGCTGGGCCTGCATGGCCGCCTCGGGCCCGGCCCGCTTCCGCCGTATTCAGAACTGGTGCGGCTGCCGGCGATTCTCGTAGACGCCGCGGGCCGTATGGCGGGCCAGCGCTACGCCGGCCTCGTCACGGCCTCCGACCTCGGGGAGACGCTCGCCGAGCTCGTGGCCGACGCTGTGGCACCGCCGCACGAGCCGTGGCAGGCGCGGAGCCTGGCGTCGCTCTTCAGCGAGTGGACGGCCATCGCGCGGGATCGCGTGATCGTGATCGGCAGTTCCGGCGTGGCGGTGGTGACATCGGCATGGCATCTCATCAGGCTGCCGCACGACGAGGAGCCGATCCTGCGATTGTTCGCCAAGCCCGACGACTGCTTCGACCTGTGCGACGTGGCCGACCGCTGTCCGGCCGTGATCGAGGCGCTGCGGCCGGTGGCCGAGGCGGCGGCGGCCGGCGATCATCCGCGGGCCTGGGCCACGCCGCTCGGGGCCGGGGGAGAGTCGGCGGACTGAGCGTTGGTCCGGGGTTTTCGGCGGCAAACCCGCGTGGCTCGGCCGGCGGGAGGCCGCTACCATCCGCCCTCCCCGCAGACCTCCCCGCTTCACCATGGAACGTCCGATGGTCGTCATCCGCGCGCTCGTGATGGCCCTCGCGGCCGGCTGCGCGCTGGGGCAACTCGTCGCCGAGGCCCGGCCCGTCGTGGTCCGCGTGCAATGGGGAGGGGGCACGCCTCAGGCCTGGGGCGGCACCGTGGAGATCGTGCCCGCCGCCGCCGTGGCTCCGCCATCGCCGATCACGTGGCGGACGCTCTCGACCGATGCCGATGCGGCCACTCACGTGCACCAGTCAGCCCATACGGTGCACGTGCATCAGCCGCGGGCGATCGCCAGCGACGGCGTCGAGATCACCGTGGATGATTGGAAGACGGCGCGGCTCGTCGTGCGGCTCGCGGCCGCGGACGGAGGCAAGCCCACCACGCTCGACGTGCCGGTCATCGATCTCCTGGCCGCGCCGGCGCAGCAGCCGCTCGATGCTCTCGGCAACCGGATGACGGCGCGGATCCCGGCCGACGAGGCGCTCCGCGTCGAGGCCGCCACGGCCGATGCCGCCGACCGTTTTTCGGTCGAAACGCTCGGCCTCGTCCGCCGCCCCGGCGACCGGCTGCGGGTGCGCGTCGATCCGATCCTCACCACGCGGCTTCAGGGCGGGCACTCCGTGGAGCTGAGGATGAGGTTGAAGTCTCCGCAGGGGGGCGAGGGTGCCGCGCAGGCCGTCACGTTAGCCCCACTCGCCGACGATCCCTTGGTGGCTGTCGGCCGCGGGTTCACCGAGTTCGAGCCGGTGGTGTTCGACGTGTCGCTGCCTGCGGAAGAAGGGGTGTCGGGCATCGAACTCGAAGCCCTCGAACGCGGCGGCCTTCGCTGGTCGCGTCCGCTCGCATCGCGCACGGTCGAACTCGTCGCCCTCAGTGAGGGGCCGCTCGAGCCGGCTGGCAGCGAGCCCTGGAAGCTGGTCTATGAACTCGATCCGGGAAGCCCGCGGCTGCTCGAGCGGCTTCGCCGGCTGCCGGGGGTGAGTCTGCCGAGCATGCCGCTGCCGGAGATGCCCCTGCCGAGCCTGTCGATGGCCGCGGTCCCGCTCCCCAAACTCCCGAGCATGCCGCTGCCGGCCGTGGCCATGCCCAACGTCTCCGCGATGGTGCCCCGGCTCAGCGGCCCGCTGTTTCAGGGGCACTCGACGCTCGTCACGCACGCGCTCGGTCCCATGCTGAGGCTTCCGCCCGCCGACCGGCCCGGGCATCCAGCCTGGGAGGGCGTCGTGATCGCCGGCGTGCAGCCGGGCCTGCCGCACGCGGTCGAGATCGAGTATCCGACCGATCAGGATGCCACCGTCGGCATCGCCGTCCTCGAGGCGGATGCCGCGGGCGTGGTGGTGCAGTCGAGCCACTCGGGCGGATTCGCGGTGGCGCGGCCGCCGGTTGCCGTGCCGTCCGCGACGATCGCCGTCCACCGCTTCATCTTCTGGCCCACCTCGAAGCAGCCGCTCGTGTTGATTGCGAACGCGTCGACCCGGCAGTCGGCGACGATTGGTCGGGTGCGGGTGACGGCCGGTCCGGGGCGGCTGCAGCCGGAGGCGACCAGGCCGCCTGCCGCGCTTCTGGTTGGGTCGGGTCTTGCCACCCGCCGAGTCCACGCGTTTGCGGACGTGCCCGACCTTGCCCGCGGCTATGGCGGGGGAGCGAGGTTCGCTCCGCAGGAGGGTCGGCTCAGCGTTGACTGGACGGCCCACGTCGCGGCATCGCGGCACCTCGCCGAACTTGTCACGGCGCAGGGGGGAGCTGGCACGATGCTCACGGCCTACGCGGAGGGTGCCGCGCTCTGGCCGTCCATCGCCGCGCGGCATGCGCCGCGGTGGGACGCGGGCACCGGCAACTTCGGCAGGGATCTGCTCGCGGCCACCGCCCGGGTGCACGCGCGGCATGGGCTGACGCTGATCCCCGCGGCCCGGTTCGACGCGCCGCTCCCAGCGGTCGAGGCGGCGCTGGTCGGAGGAGTCTCCCGGCCGGGGATCGCCTGCGTCGGCCGTGATGGCAAGCCGCGACGGCTCGACGACGGTGGCATGCACTACAACCTCCTGCATCCCACCGTCCAGCAGGCCGTCGAGGAGGTGGTCGTGGAGATGGCCACGCGCGTCCGCGGCTCCACGGCGGTTGCCGGCGTGGCGGTTGTGATTCCGCGCGACGGCTGGCTCCACCTGCCGGGGCTCGCCTGGCCGCTCGACGACGACACGTTCGCGCGCTTCGCCGCCACGCTGCCGTCGCCGCCCGTCACGGAGGGTGAGGGCCGGTTTGCGGAACGTGCCAGGCTCGTCGAGGGGCCGTTTCGCGACGCCTGGATCGCGTGGCGGTGCGGCGAGGTGGCCCGGTTTCACGCCCGTCTGGCCGCCGCGGTGGCTGCGGTCGATGCGCGGTGGCCGCTGCACATCGTTCCCACCACGCTCTTCACGGCAGGTGAACCCGCGAGTCCGGGGCCGGCTGACGGCACCTCGGCCGACGATCGCGTGCGGCTCGCCGGTTTCGATCCTGCCGCCCTGCACGCCCTGCCGGAAGCCGGCCGCGTGGTTTACGTGTGGCCCCGCGTCCACGCGCCGGCCGACGGCGTGAAGGAGAGGGCCGCTGTGGCGGCGGCCAATCGCTCTCCTGCCGTCGCGCGGGCGGCCTCGGCCTCGCGTCATCGGGCCGCGGTGCTCGTCGAAAACGGCTGCGACGTGGACGTTGACGACGTCGTGCCGCACGGGCCGTTTGGCTCGGCGACCGCCCGGGAGCGGGCGGAGATGATGCCGGCGGAGTGCGGATCCCGAGCCCTCGCGGAGGTCGTCGGCCTGGTGGATGCGGAGGCGGTCTTCGATGCGTCGCTGCTCGCCGCCGCCCTGCCGCGATCGCCGTCGAGGGCGGCGGTCGAGTCGATGCCGTCGATTCCAGCCGACACGGTTCGCGCCGATCAGCCGCTCGTCGTCCGCGTGTGTCGGCAGCCGGGGCTGGCATGGGCGCTCGTGTCGAATGTCGCGGCGGTGCCGGTCACGGCGCGGCTGGCGGTGGCGGGGCGTCCGGCTCGGGCGGTAGACGCCGTGGACGGCACGCCGCTGGCGATTGGCGGCGAGGCAGAGGTGGTCGTGCCGCTGTCGGCCTGGGGCGTGCGATGCGTGCTTCTCGAAGGCGATTGCGGCGTGACGGCGGCCAAGGCCGACTACGCGGATGACGTCCGCCGTGAACTCGCCGTGCGGGTCGAGCGACTGCGACAGCGACGCGCGGTGCTCGAGACCCCCGTACCCCTGGACGTGCTCGACAATCCGGCCTTCGAACTCGGCGTGGGGCCGACAGACGGCAAGCCGGCCGCGTCGATCGCGGGCTGGGAGGTGGTGGAGTCGCGACGGGGCGGTGTGGCGCTCGTTCCGGGCGCCGCGGCATCGGGGGAGCCCGGCCGCGGACTCGAGTTTTCCTCCTTCAACGGGCTGGCGACGCTGCGGAGCAACCCGTTTCCGGCACCCGCCTCGGGGCGGATCAGCGTGGCGGCCTGGCTGAGGGTGAGTGACGCGGCGGTGCAGCCCCCGCTCCGGATCGCGATCGAGGGCGTGCAGGGCGACCGCGAGTATTACCGGTTTGCGGCGATCGGGGGCCTCACTGGCGGTCGGCCGCTCACCGGCCAATGGTCGCAGTTCGTGCTTCAGGTGGACGATTTCCCGGCCGAGCCCGTGGAGTCGCTGCGCGTGCGGTTCGATCTGCTCGGCCCGGGCCGCGTGCAGATCGACGACGTGCGGGTGTTCGACCTTGCGTTCGACGATTCGCAACGGTCGCGGATCACCACGGCCGTCAGCCTTCTTGAGCATCAGCAGTCGAGCGGCGATCTGGGCGGCTGCCTCGTTGGCCTGGAAGGCTACTGGCCGATGTTTCTGGAGGCCTTCGTGTCAGACGCCGCGGTGGCGGCGCAGCAGGCCGCCCCCGAGCCGACGCCGGTGCCGCCCGTCGCCCCGCAGCCCGCCGACCGGCAGGCGGGAGGGATGTTCGACCGGCTCAAGAGTTGGTGGCAGTGAGCGTCAGCAAGCCCAATCGCGTGAGCGATGGGAGTTCAGGAAGCCCAATCGCGTGAGCGATGGGGGCTGCCCTCACGCGGGACGCAGCCGTACGCCTGACGGCGTTACGCTTCCTGGCGTCAGAAAGCCCAATCGCATGAGCGATGGGGGCTGCCCTCACCCCGGTGGCCAGCCGAGACCTCGTCCGCCGAGCAGATGAACGTGCAGGTGATCGACCGACTGCCCGCCGTCGCGGCCGCAGTTGACGACGAGCCGGTAGCCGTCGGCGAGCCCGAGCTTCCGCGCGAGCTGCGTGGCGACGAAGACGAGGTGGCCGAGCAGGGGTTCATCCCCAGGCTCTGCCTCGGCGAGCGACGGAATCGGCCGCTTCGGGATCACGAGCACGTGAACCGGCGCCTGCGGTGCCACGTCGTGGAACGCCAGGCAGAGATCGTCTTCGTGCTCGATCCGGGCCGGGATTTCCTTGCGGATGATCCTGCCGAAGATCGTGTCAGCCATCGGTCGTGTCTGCCGGCGTGGCCGGCTGCTGGGCCTTGCGGCCGCGGCGGCGGGGTGCCTTGGGGGCGGCCCACTCCTTGGTGAGCGCCTCGAACACCTCGGGCGTCTCGTAGCGGACGATGTTGCGGCCTTCGGGCATCGGGCCGATGAGCGTGCGGAAGATCGGCGCGCCGCGGAGATCGAGGTCGGTGCTGCAGTCGTCCGCGCCGATCGGCAGGTGAGTCCGGAGAATCCCCTCTGCCGAGTCGAAGTCGCGGATCACGAGTTCGCCGTCGGTGCCACGGGTGACGAGTCGCCAGGTGTCTTTTGTCATCGCGCACGCTCCATGCGGGGTGGGCGGCCGGCCAGGCGCCCGCAGCCCGCGGTACCTGGTAGGTATCGGCAGGGGGCGGCTGCGCGGCGACCGGCGGCTCACCGGGCCGGCATGGCCGTCATGTCGGGTTCGTCCGTCACGCGTGGTCTTTCCGGAACCGGCGGCGCATGCGGAATGCGGCGAGCGGGTTTCTGAGTGTGCGTGGGCCATGCTGACCCGGGTAGGCTTCCACAGTCTGCTGGCCCCTTCGGCTTCGTCCACGGCAGCCACGCGAGGATCTCGTTGGAGTTGTTCGAGCGATGGATTCAGCCCTGGTGGAGTGCCTGCAGTCGTCGTCGCTGTTTCAGGGTGTCGAGCCGGCCGGCTTGGTCCGCTTGCTGGGGGTGGTGGAACCAGTCGAGTTCGCCGCGGGCCAGGTGATCGCCCGTAGTGGGGAGCGAGCCGAGGCGTTGGTCGTTTGCAAGACGGGCCGGATCCGGCTGGTCACACCCGCTGGTCGGGAGGTCGATGCCGCCGCACAGTCTTGTGGCGAAGAGGCGGCGGCGGGACTGGACGTCTATGCCCTGACTGCAACGGCCGCAGGGCGGGTCGTCGGCTGGAGGATTCCCCGATTGGCCCTCCTGGGCTTTCTCCGTGAACAGTCGTGCCGGGAGTCTCGTGCCGTGAGCATCCTCGTCTCGCGACTGGCCGGGGAGGAACTGCCGCTGGCGCAGATGGCCGCGACTGTCGTGCCGGCGGCGGTTGGTTGGCGGGAGCTCGTGGGCTGGGGCGTGGCAGTAGCCCTGCCTCCGCTCGTCTACGCGATGGGATTGCAGGCAGGTGGGACCGTGCAGGCGGCGATGACCGCGGCGATCTGCTCGGCGATGATGGTGCTCTGGGTGTTCTCGCTGCTGGATGAGTTCATCCCGCCACTGGTGGCGATGGTGGCCACGCTGTTCATTGGACTGGCACCTCCGGCAGTGGCCCTGGCAGGGTTTTCGTCGCCGGGGCTGATCACGCTGCTGGGGGTCTTTGCCCTGGCGGCCATCATCACGGCTTCGGGGCTGAGCTATCGCCTCATGCTCTGGCTGCTTCTCCATCTGCCGGATCGGGCTGTTTTTCATCAAGGCGTGCTGCTGTTCGGCGGCTACCTGCTGTCGCCGATCACGCCATCCGGAAATAATCGGCTGTCGCTGCTCCTGCCGCTCTATCGCGACATGCTCGACGGTCTGAAGCTGACGCGGGGTGGCGCGGCGGCAACGGCCTTGATGACGGCGACATTCTCGGGTGCGATGCTGATGTCGCCGATGCTTTCCACCAGCAAGTCGGCCAACATCGCGGCGATCACGCTGCTCCCCGAGCAGGTTCAGGAGGAGTTCATCGGGTTATTCTGGCTGGTCGCCGCGGCGGTGGCGGCGCTCGGATTGACGCTGTTCCACGCCCTGGCGTCGGCGTGGCTGTTTGCGTCGCCGCGGGCTCAGCCCCTCCCCAAGCCGCGCATCGCCGAGCAGCTCCGGCTGCTTGGACGGCTGACCTCCTCCGAATGGCTGGCCGTGGCCGGATTCGTGTTCTTCCTGGTCGGGGCGGTCACGTATTCGTGGCACCACGTGCCCCCTTCCTGGCTGGCCGGCTGCGTGCTCGTGGGGCTCTTGCTGTCAGGGCAGTTCTCCAAGCAGGACTTTCGGCGGCAGATCGACTGGCCGATGCTGTTTTTTCTGCTCGGAGTTGACAGCATCACGCGGGTGATGGACTACCAGGGACTGCAGGCGGGCCTGGCCGCGTCGCTCGCCGGCTGCTTCCAGTTCGTCGATGGCCGGATCGAGCTCTTCATCTTCGCCGCGCTGGTGACGACATTGGTGATTCGCTTGGCGTTGCCAGTGACGGCAGGCATGCTGGTCTCGGTGGTGATCCTGCTGCCCGTGGCGGCAGCCCACGGCATCCATCCCTGGATCTGCGTGTTTTTGACCGCCATGTTCAGTGACATCTGGTTCCTGCCCTACCAGAGTTCGGTCTACCTGCAGGTTTTGTCGCAGGGGTGCGGCGACACGTACGATCGACGCCGTTTCTTTCTCCATAGCTGCTGGATGAACCTGGCCCGGGTGGTCGTGGCGTATGCTTCGATTCCCTGGTGGAACTGGCTGGGATTGCGATGATGCGGCGGCTGCGTGCATTCCTGATCGCCTGCTTTGCCGTCGGTGGGCTGTTGGCCCTGGCAGGCTTCAACGCCTCGCGGCCGCGATTGATGGTGCTGCACTCCGGCAGCGAGCGGACGGTCTGGGTGGAGGACGTTGACAGGGGCATGCAGCAGGAGCTGGACCGCAATCGCCGGCCGGTCAGCCTGACTCGTCATTACCTGAGGCTGGATGAACCCGGCCTTGGTGCGGAGGCGATTCGCGTGCGGGTTCAGGATGCTCACCGGGCGATTGGTTGGCTGAGGCCCGATATTCTGATCGCCGTGGATGATGAAGCCAACGCGCTGGTGGCCCGCGACTACGTCGGCCGCGGTAGGCCGAACGTGCTCTACGTGTCGATCGATCAACCTCCGGCGGAGTATGGATACCAGTCGTCAGCAGCGGTGACCGGGATCAGCGAAGAGCTGCCGTTGATGGCCGTCCGCGATGCGCTGGGCGATCTGCGGAATGAGTCCGGTGCGCACTCGAACGGCGAGTTGCCAGGGGGGGCAGCGGGTGCAGAAAGACTTCCCGGCAGCCCTCCGCGTGTTGTGCTGGTTCCCGACCAGCCGCTGCGGATCGCGGCGATCGCCCGGGACAGCGAAACGGGGCGAGCCGAACTCACGCAGGTGCGGCAGTTCGACTGGTCACCCCATGAGCTCGGCCCGACAGCGACGGTGACAACGCTGGCCGCCTGGCAGGAGCAATGCCGATCGTTGGCGGGACGAGCGGACATCCTCCTTGTGCTCAGCTACCGCGGGCTGCACCGTGACGACGGGGGCGGAGCCCTGGTGCCGGGAGCGGAGTTGGCTGAGTGGCTAGAACGGGAATCGGTTCCGCTACCGGTTGGGTTGGATGTCGGCTATGTCGTTGACGGTGGCGGCTGGAGCCTCGCGCCGGCGCCGCTCGACTACGGCCGAGGCGCCATGCGCATGGCCTTGGAGTGGATGGAGCCAGCCCGTAAAGGCGAGTTGCCTCACTCCTGGCGGTCGACCCACTTTGATGTGGCCCTGCGTGCGTCGCGGTTGCGCGAGCGAGGGTTGCGGCTGCCGCCGATCTATGTGGAGGCAGCTCGCGCCGGAAACGACTCCTACGAGTGATGGCGTGAGCCCTGAACCCGCGCCCAGGATGCGCAGGCGGCGCAGAGCTTGAAAAACGCGGTTTTTTTCGCGGATTACGCGCTCCCGTGGTCGCCTGAAAACTGATGCGATAGGATCGCACCGGAGGGTAAGCGAACGGCTAGCGGTCTGACTCGAAATCAGTCAGGCATTTAGTTTCGCTCGGGAAAATAAGGGCTTTTTCGGGCTTGCTCACCGCCTGCTCACCCGAGAGCCTTGAGCCACTCAAGCGAAGCCCTGGAAGGCGACGGGCTCACGAGCGACATCGTCACCGCCCCGGTGACCCTCGGCGACGCCCACGGACCACGAGCGTCAGCAGCGTGTCCGCCACCTCGGCGAGCCACCACAACACGGTCCTGCTCACGAGCCCGCAGGCTTCGCCCTGGAGCCCGCTGGAGCCTCAAGGCGGCTACCGTGACTGCGGGCAGCATCGCCACGTCCATCGCCTTCCAGGCGAGTCCCACGTCCACCGACATCGGCATGACGCCCGCCGCCCTGCCGAGCGACCAGAATAGCCCAGGCGGGGCGGGCGGGACGCCTATGCAAGCCCTGCTCGTCGCCTGGACTCGCCTGCCCTGCCGAGAATCTCGTCAAAGTCTCGGTCCGCTTCGAGTTCCTCGGCAGTCTTCGGCGCTTGGATGACGCCTGCCGATTGCAGGCGAGCCCGCCCTGCCGGGTCCAGACCGAGAGCGGTTGCATACTTGAGCAGCGTTCCCCGCAGACCAGCAAGCATCTTTGCTCGTGGGTCAATCACGATGCCATGGGGCGTCTGCCGAGCGACACCGCCTAACTCTTCGAGCGTGTCGGCGATGCGGTCCGCCTCGTCACTCAAGCGACAGTAAGTCACGAGCGTGCCTTGTGTCTCAGGGAGCAGGCGCTTGTCGGCGAGCAGGATGGGAGCCAGTTGCCCGTAGAGCCTTGTGGCTCCAGGCGGCAGTCCATCGGGCGGCGTTAGCAGCGAGTTGTCGCCAGCAACGGAGACGGACGTTCCATCCACCACGGCGAAGCGATTCTGACCACGCTTGAGCGGTCCTCGGCGTCCCATTGGCGTCTACCTTCCGTGAGATTGAAAGCCCCAAAACGCAAAACCCACGTTTTCGTCTACTGCATAGAACTTCGGGTTTCCGTCCGACGAAGTCATGAAGATTTTGACCCGCCTATGGGGGCTCGCAGGTCAGCCCTTGCCAGCCTTCCGCTTCGCCTTCGCCGCTGCCTTATCGGCCAGGGCGACACGCTGCTGCTCCACGAGCGTCACGAGCTTGTCCAGAGCCTGCGGCTCCGTGCATGACTTCACCCATGATTCGACAACTTCAAGCGACACGCCCACGACAATCACCTCCTGCTCAAGACTTCAGCATGACGACAACCGCTGCCGCCGTTCCCAGGTCCACGCTACTCGTCAACTTCAGATGCTTGAGACCG
>Ga0315903_10005458_pt1 | contig 16563 bp, 30 predicted proteins | sample LakEriMetagenome_7_FD_203524 | JGI IMG/M metagenome (GOLD analysis project Ga0315903, IMG submission 203524) | Freshwater fungal communities from buoy surface, Lake Erie, Ohio, United States - Buoy 2 MA119 | ecosystem: Environmental > Aquatic > Freshwater > Lake | place: USA: Lake Erie, Ohio...
AATACGATGCTTGCAACAGACAGAGTTAGACCAGAAACGACGGGGGATGTAAGAGTCTTATTGGTTAGAGTATCAGAGGTATCAGTTCCTACAAGAGTAGTTGTAGCATTTGGTAGGGTTACAGTTTTATCTGATGTTACATCTGGTACTGTAAGAGTAAATTCATGATTATCTACAGTTCCCTCAAAAATTATATTTAATCCTGGAAGAACTAGATCTCCATCAAGAAGTTCGGCTACTCCTACGCCTTCATCTTTGCTTAAATCGGATACTTCAAGATATCCATTTAGAATAGTATCTAGATTTGCTGGAACTACGTTTGCATATGCAGTAATTGAATTCCAAGGGGAAGATCCATTACCTACTTTAAATTTAAGGGTATCTGTTTCGATACCAATTTCTCCCGCCCGCAATGTCGGATTTGCTGAAACCCAGTTTGCGGCGGTATCTCTACGAAGTTGAATTCTAACTGCCATTTTCTATGCTGCTCCTCCGTCAATTATATCATTGTTTGGTGCTGATGCATAGGATGTGCTGGCGGTTCCGCCATCCATTGAAACAATATAATTTAATTCATCAACATATTGTCCATAGTCCACATGCCTTACTAGTCCTTCTCCTGCATAGTGCTGGTGATCTAGTAATTCTTTTGGTCCAGCAACATCGTACCAAATTGTTCCATTATATGTTTTAATTGTTTGTTCTGTTGTATCAAAATAAACTGTTCCCTGTGATGGGGAATTGGGGGCTGTATCTAACGCCTGAATAGCAGTAGCTGTTCCTGAACCGCCGCCTCCTCCAGTTCCAACAGTTTGCCAAGTAGTACCATTATAAAACTTCAAAACATTTGAAGTAGTATTGTAATAAATAGCACCAGTAACTCCAGTTGCTGGGTCGGAACTAAGTGTTGGAGTGGCAATCGGTGTTAGAAATTTTCTAGCCACGATTAACCTACTATAACGACTCTATATTGATTAAGTGTAGGAGCGATAGCAAATTTCAAAGTTACGTTATTTGAATCTGTATGCTCTACATCTGCCTCTACTTGTGCATATGGAGATGAATTTTCATATAGATGAACTGTTACATCTCTTGTAGCAAGATTGTGTGTTATAGGAATTGTTGTTGCTGCTGCATCACCTACGTTGAATGCCAATTTACGTGTGCCATAGCCATTTGCTGTATCAAATACTAGAGCTCCACTGCTAAACGTAAGTCCTGTACCATTATTAATTCCTAGACCGTCTACTGTTACTTCAAGACCGTCTGTTTCATTTACCTTTACTCCTAGTGCGCTATTTGCTATTTCTAGGCTAGCGTTTCCTGAGCTTGGAGTAACGTCTACGCTAAATGTGCTTCCAGTTAGAGTTAATCCATCTCCAGCTAGATATGTTCCAGCACCAGAAAACTGGGTAAATGAAATTGCATCTACTCCGATTGTGGATGGTGTAAGTGTTTGTACCCACCCAGTATTTGCATAATTTGTTCCAGCTGATACAAATATAAAGTCTCCAGATTTTACTTCTGATGGGGTGTCAAAATCTGTTGCACGTACTGCTGCGCCAGATGCTTGTACAACATAAACACCATTTTGAGATTGAGTAGTTTGACCATTAACAAGTACACGGTTGCCTTCTGCAAGTGTTACTCCATCAATTACATCTCCAGCTTCTAGGGCTGTTGAGAGATCAATATTTAATGCTACATAAACTCTAGCTGCTGCGTGTACATGTAGTCCTTCTGAAACTGCATCGACATATGCTTTTGTTGCTGCATCTGCGGATGAAGTTGGTGCTGCAAGATTTGTGATCTTAAAGTTTGCTGCATCAAGATTTGCGCCAAGGGAGTTGCCAGATCCTAATGTTTTGTTTGTAAGAGATTGAGATCCACTATTTGTTGTTACTGTGGAGTCTATGTCTATTGTAAGAGATCCTGCTCCATCATTATATGTAGCATCAATTCCTGTTCCGCCAATTACAAGATTGCTTACGATATCTTCTACACGCTCAGCATTTAAAGTTACTGCTCCAGATGATACTGTGAAATCTGTAGAGTTAAACGATGCAATACCTTTATTGCTTGAAGTTGCATCTTCTGCTGCAATTGTTAGAGTACCAGCACCGTCATCATAAGTTACATCGATACCTTCGCCTTCTTTGATAAGGCCTGAGACTGAATCGCCTACAGTGTCGTCGATAAACTCTGCTAAACCTGTAACTTGAGATGTAGCAATTTGAATATCTTGTTCACTTGCTGCAGTTAGTCGTCCTTGTGCATCTACTGTGAAAGATGCGGTCTTTGCGGCAGTTGTTCCATAAGATGCTGCTGTTACTGCTGTATTATCCAAATCAATAGTGGTTGTACCAGTACCATCATTGTATGTTGAGGTTAATCCAACTCCACCAGATACATACGCACCAATTGCATCTTGAATTACTTCTAATGATCCAGATGTAGATATCCACTCTGTACCATTGTAGAAGTACATAATGTTATCTGAACTGTTATAATAAATTTGACCAGCTACAGGCGACGATGGCGCTGTACCGAGGTTCTGAATTCTAGCATTCTGAAGTTCATTCTTGTTCAGATTAATGCTAGTTACAAATAATCTTGCCATTTACTTTGCTCCCTTAAGACAGATATGCTGTCCCTGAAAATGGTTGAGCCATTGTCAGTGTTAATTGATTATTACTATTATAATCTATTCCCGTCTCTAATACATCTCCAGCGCTTGTTTTTACAGTGACATTTGGCTTGAACCCTAAATTATGAGTTATAGCAACAGAATACAGGCCAGATACTGGTCCAGTTACCTGTGCCAATTCCCATGAGAACTCAAATGAGAATTCTGAGGGGACTTGTTGTAAGGCGTAGCTTGTAGCACCAGCCCAAGAATTATCAATAAGTTTTGGCCCATAAAAATATGTGGTAACTCTGTCATAGTAGAAATCTCCAGCTACCCCTAAATTATTAGAAGGGGCACCTGAGCCATTTAAAATAGTTCTTCCTCCAGGACCCTGTGGACCTAGTGCTGAAACTAGTACTTTATTATTATTTTCTACTACAGTTACTATGTTATTGTCTGTCATTAAATTGTCACCGATCTGCTAAGAGTTAGGAATCCCTCTACGAGTTTTGTTTTAACTGCGCTAGCATCGGTAAGCATTAAGTCGTAAGAAGACTTTGGATAAAATAATTTGTTAGTTTGAGTCGGGGTCATTCTAACGGTTAGCTTACCGTTAGGAGCATCTATTGTAATTCCGCCAGAAGGTGAAGTTAAAGTAAAGGCCAATTTCGACCCACCCTTTGTATCACGAACCTGCAACTTTGCAGTTGCACCAGTAAGGTTAATCGGGTTGCCGCTTGAATCCTTATATTCTACTACAAATGTGAAAGTAGTGTTTTGGTCTACTTCCCAATTTTTTTGTCCTGCCATTTGCGAAAATCTCCTAAATAGGAAAACTCCTATGCCCATTTTAGCATAGGAGTCATCCTAATCTGTATATTAAATTATGCCTTCTTTGTGAAGCCGAAAGACGGCTCGTTTGGATTTAATGCCTTGAGGATTACTGGCAAGCATGCCGCAATTCCACCCTTGATTAAATCTCCTGGGTCTGTGTTACCAGTCATGTATAGAGCAATGGCTGCGCCAAGGAAATGACGACCATAGCTTGCTAACGCTGCTAGAATTTTTTCTTGCATTGTTACCTTTCCATCATTATTAAGATCTTCTTTCATAAAGACCTCCTTATTTCTGGGCCGTGTGCCCAGGAATTTTGGGTGTTACCCCAATACTAATATTGTAGCACTAAGCAGAAATATCCACAATTTCGCAATTTCCATCTGAGGTACATGCGAGAGTCTGTGTTCCACTTGTTCCGTCTTCTGTCTCATAAAAAGATAAATCTTCCCAACGAATTGTAGACGGCATCTTTGCAAGAAGATCTAGATACTCCGTTTCAGTAACTTCTTGATATGGAGCCTGCTTGTATGAATGATCTGAGTGTGGGAGGAATGAGATGCCTGAGACTTCATCAAAATGCTTGTAAACCCAAGAACCAACTTCCATCCATTCTTCCTCTTTAACAGATACAGTAATAGATGGCTTATGTTCACACCATGCTCGCTGATAGACAAGCCATGTATTCAAATGATCAATTGCAGTAAGGTCATTGCGAACAATTGCACCTTGTGGTGCTTTTACTGGGAATGAGAACACATAGGTGTCGTTTGGCTTCATGAAATCGTCTTCTACTGGAATTCCGACCTCTTTTAAAAATGTTGATAGTGGGTCTTTCTTATCTCCACGTACTGTACGAATGTAGTACTCAGAATGCCACGGGTGCATTCCAGAGGATACTCCTACAAGTTGTGAGACTGTTCCTGAAGGCTTCACGCAAGTAATAGCAGCAGACTCATTAATACCAATTTTTGCTGCCTCTTTTTTATTCGTCTCTCTAGCGTACTCACGAAGACCTTCTAGAGTCTCTTCTAGCTTCTTAAGATTCTCTTTACCAGAAAAGAATGTGTTTCCAAACTGTCCAGTTAAAGAAACTCCTAGAAGTCTTTCTTCTTCTGTATTGTCTTTCCAAATCTTACGAAGATACTTAAAGTCTGTAAGTGTTGATTGCCAAGTTCCTAAAACGGTTGCTAATCTTACTTTTTCTGCCACTGTTTTTGCAGTGTCATTTTCACGAATTACAACTTCGGATAGATTACAGAACTGATAAGGTCTAAGGATAATTTCTGAGCATGGGTTAGTTCCATAGTGGATTTCTGGATCTCTACGTCCCCATCGTGCTGCCTGCTTTTGAGCAGCCGCCACATTGTAAATACCACGCTCTCCTGATTTTGAGTCATACAGGTTCTTCCATTCTGCAATAAACTGTTCCATTTCTGGCTTACGAGAATATGCTACTGAATTATTTGATAGAGCTCGTTGTGAATTGTTTTCCCACCAATTACCTGACTTTGCTGCTGCCATTTCAATATCATTAATGTTTGAAAGAGAGATCATCGCAGAACGACGAACTCCGCCAACAACAACGATTTCGCCTATCTTACACATTATATCGTGTGCTTCAATAGGTTTCAATTGACGACCTGCTGCTGCTTTGAACTTTGCGATTGTAAAATCAAAAAGGTTAATTAATGGCTGCGGTCCTGAAGAACGACCACCCATTGTCTTAAGACGTGCACCTGCTGGACGAAGCTTTGATACATCGATTGCTGGAATTTGTCCCGCCCAAAGCATTGCAAGAAGTTCACGGTATGCCTTTGCCCAACCAGTCTTTGAATCTTCAACAACAATTATTGTTGTAGACTTTTCAAATGACTCTGGGACGGCAGGAAGTTTATTAACATACTTATATTCAACAGAGAATCCAACTCCAGTTCCACACATAAGAATGTACATTGTCTCATCAAATGATCGTGGATTATCTACTGGGACAAATGAGCAGTTGTATCCTGCAACATGGTCTCTATCAAGAGCAGCACCTGCAGTCATTACTGCTCGCATTGAAGGCATCACATTTCGGTTATAAACAGCATCTTTAAGTTCTGCAACTAACTTTTCATCTGGGGTATATCCGTAATTTTTTCCTAGGTGATTCAACATAAAGTCGAAATATCGATCTACAGTTTCTCCCCAAGTTTCTCTGCGATTCTCATCTGGAATCCATCTTGCGTATCTGGACAACGCAATAAAGTTCTCATAGGGGTTTTCAATAATTCTTGACATGTATAGCACCTTTTCTCCGCCTTGCGGTTGAATTAAAAAATTAGATAGAGTCTAATTCTAGCAAACTTTATTTATAGAGGGAAGGGGTTTAAGAAAACTTTTTAAAGATATGATCAAATGCATTATTGGTCAACTGTAACCAGTTATAATCTTTATGTATTTTAGTTGACTGAGCGTAGTAGAATCCAGAATAAGCATTAAAGTTAATAGTAACATCTCTCATAAGTTCAAGTAGATGTTGATAGTTTGGTTCATAAACTTTTCCTTCATGTGGAAATGGCCAAGGAGAATCTATAAGTTCTGATTTTAACTTCAAGGGTCCGATGTAGTTTTCATAATGTGCCCAACCACTTGTGCAAATTGTCGGCATACCAGTAGCTAATGCCTGTAATGGAATAAATCCAAATCCTTCTCCATATGAAGGATAAACTAATACATCATGGTCGTGATATAACTTAACTAATTCTTCTGTTGTCATATCTGTATCTATTATATATATATTATTATATAGAACATTTGGTAAACCTAATATATTCTTATCTATATAATTATTATATATTCTAGTAGTATTATGTTTATATACTTTAAGTGTTAAAGAATAGCGTCGGTCATTACCAAAAAGTTTCGCAAAAGCGTCAACAACCATTTGGCCCGCCTTTCTTGGCGCTGGCTCGCCGACATGTAAAAACTTTATAACATCACTTTCACGACGGCGGCGGGGCGCCCAAACAGGATCAATTCCATGTGGATAAACACGAACATCTTTGTATCCGTTATCTGTAAAAACATTAGCACACCAGTCTGATGTTGTCCATATCTCATCAACAAAACTTAAAGGATCACGCCACTTTTGAGGGATTACAGTTGATTCCCATGGAGTATAACTAATCTGATATTGATTACGATGAAGCTTAAAGTAATCTGGTTGAGAAAAGTTTAATTGAACTGGAGATTGTACATGTTGAAATCCAACCTCATGCCCTAATTCTTTTAATGAATTAATTATTTTAGTGCCAGCATGACCGTATCCATTATTGGTTTTCATGTTAACTACAGGCGTTGAGAAGGATATTTGCATTTTATTTTCTGGTCAACTAGCTTGACAGCAATTGCCAAACAATGTTACTATTATAGTTCGTTATCTCTAAAGGAGGAAATGCCAATGGAGAATATCAAACAAAAGCTGAGCGATGTTGCTCACAGTTGGACTGTTATAGGAATGATAACATTATTCCTATTTGGTGTCCAGCCTGAAACAATGACGCCAGCAAAAGCTTTGGTTGTAAAACCAGAGACAAAAACAGAAGCACAACTGAAGAAAGAAACGCTGGAAAAATTCAGCAACACTGTGTATAAACCTTCAGAAATGCTTACCGACAAAGAGTTGCTGCAACTACTCAAGTCTGTAGGTTTTGAAGGTAGAGCCCTTAAACTGGCTTGGGCCGTAGCGAAATCGGAGTCCAATGGACGACCAATGGCGTATAACGGCAACAGGAAAACTGGAGACAGTTCCTACGGAATTTTTCAGATCAACATGCTGGGAAACCTTGGCGATGATCGCAAAGAGAAATTCGACCTGAGATCAAACGTACTACTTTTTGATCCAGTAATTAACGCAGAGATAACGTATTACATGACCCAGGGCGGAAATGACTGGAGTTCATGGTCATCCATTAAAAATGGGGCTGTTAGCAAATGGCTAGAAAAGTTCCCTAATCAATAGAGATGGAGAAAGTCATTGAAGATACAGGTAGTATCTAAATATTTGGCTTTAGCAGAAGAGGGCCTTGTGTCAAAAGTGGATTGCCCACTAGACCAAGGCCTTCTAATGCCTAATCAAACAATCGATGATAAAATTTACCTATACTGTCTTTCTTGCAACTACAAGAATGAAATAGGATTGGATTTTTATGGAAGAATGGAAGAAACAGTCAGAGGAAACTGACGGCGGCAGAATAAAAGAAACTGACGCTATGGGCAGAGAAAAATTCTGGGAAGATATAGGTAGACCCTAATGGAAGAAAATAAAGAAGATCTAGCACAAAACCTAGATATGGTTAATTACATTATGCTACACCGTATTTATGATGTAATGACAATTATTGCCAGTAAATTAGTTGGCGCTGAGGAAGTGGATAAGATGATTAAATATCATGATCAGGGATATCTCTTGGGTCCCGCCCCATCATATACTCCACAGGAAGAAAATGAATAGATTATATATCGATCAAATTACACGATATATGAACTCAGCAAGATTAGAATTTCAAAACTACTATGATGATCAAGCTATGGCAACTGGCGCCTTACGCTGGATGGTACATAGGCTAGAAAAGGAGCTAGGAAATTGCCACGGCGTCGAAAACGGAACCTGCTACTTCTACTGGAAGCATGAAGACTGCAATCGCCTAATGGCCCTTCTAGCCGATTTAACGGGCAATGATAAATATTTACCAAAACCTACTAAAGGTAGTTCTTGGGATTAAAAAGTAGTTGACTTAAAAAATAAGATATGTGATACTTAGATAGTACGGGTCGTAGCATCCCACCGTTTGCTCCCCGTGCTTACGCTTCGGCGTAGCAAGTCCCAATTGGATCCGCCTCCGATTGGGATTTGTCCTTTATATAGTGCATTGCGTCGCAATTGCAAAAAATAAGTGCAAAATGCAGTGCACGGGCGGAAGAGAAGAGAACATATACCATTTAGCGGTATAATATCAATATGGCAGTAAATCACGGAATTATTCAAATAGGTGCAACAGCTACATCACTTAGCAATTGGCACCCTCAGAAATCAGAGTGTTCTCTGATCATTAAGAATATTTCCTTCAATAACGTCTATATTGGCGCAGGCCATGTAACCATAAGTAACTATGGATTTAGGCTTTTGCCAGAGCAGACGCTTAGTATTACACTTGGACCATACGATGAGATCTATGGCATAACAGATTCTTCGGCGGAAGTTTCAATATTGGTATTGGAGAACTAATGGCAACATATATTAATGCTACATCGGGAATACCTCAGTATTCTCCTTCTACTCCCGCCTCTTTCGGCTTTGATTCATTTGGTAGGACTAAGGTATCAGAACCATATACGTTATTTGATAATCAACATAGGTATACATCGGGAGATGAGTTTAGTGATATTACTTCTGGTACTGCCGCCGTTTCTTATTTAGTAAATGAATCTACAGATCTTTTTACTATTGGAACAGCTTCGGGAGATAAGGTTCATAGAGAGTCCAAAAAGTGTTTTCCGTACCAACCAGGAAAAGCTTTGACAGTTATGCAAACCTTTGTGATGGCTCCAACAAAGACGGGGCTTCGCCAAAGAGTTGGCTACTTCTCCCGTCAAAATGGAGTATATCTACAACAAAGTGGAAGCACAGTATCAGTTGTTCGTAGAACATTTACAAGTGGTGCTATTGAAGAAGAGATAGTAAATCAAGCGAATTGGAATGTCGATACAATGAATGGACTTGGTCCTAGTCGACTACATTTAGATTTAACTAAAGCACAGATTCTATTTATGGAGTTTGAATGGCTTGGGGTGGGATCGGCAAAGGTAGGATTTGCTGTGAATGGTCAATTTATTACAGTACATCAGTTTAATCACGCTAATATTATAGATAAGGTTTATATGACTACTGCTACCCTTCCGCTTCGATATGAGATTGAAAATATTGCAGCTACAGCAAGTAGCAGCGCAATGAAGCAGATATGCACAACAGTTCTGTCAAATGGTGGATATGATAGAAAACCAGAGGTCTGGTCTGCATCTCGTAACACCTTGTTTACAAACATCGGTACAACCTTTGTTCCACTTGCTGCAGTGCGACTAAAATCTGGCAGAATGGATTCTGTAGTGCAAATTGCAAGAATAAATATAGCTACAACAAGTAATAACTTATTTGAATTTGCACTTCTAAGAAATCCCACCATAACTGGCGGAACTTGGATAGAAAATACTCCAACACAAGATACTGAATACAATGTAACCGCAACATCTCTAACTGGAGGAATTGTTGTACGTAGAGGATTTTTGGCGGGGTCTAATCAAAATAACGCAGCAACAGATCTAGAGATAGAAAACAGCTTTGATCTTCAATTAGGTAGAACTAATTCAGATACCCCAGTATCAGATATATATTGCCTAGCTATAAGAACAGTATCATCTACAGGAGATGCTGTAGGTTCTATACAATGGCATGAGCTTATTTAATTCCCGCCCAAAAAAAATATGCTGGACTACTAGGATTCGAACCTAGGACCTAGAAGTTAACAGCTTCCCGCTCTGCCTGCTGAGCTATAGTCCAATATTGTAGTCGACTAGATTATTGTTTAGGATTTTTAATAAACATAAAGTATAGGACCCATATTGCAAGTCCGAAGAATAATACTTTATCCATTATCCCGCCTTTTTCTGTTTTCTAAAATGTGTTCTTTCCCTGTGACAATTTGAACACACGATCTCGCATTTAGCGATTTCTTCATCTATCTTTTTTCTGCTGAGAGTTGGAACTAGTTCCATTACATTTTTATGCTTCCGCCCACGAACGTGGTCGAAGTCCATAACATAGTATGGAAAATATGATCCACAATCAGCACAAGGAGAGTTCTCCTTAAGGTTTCGCAGATACTTATAAAGTTCCGCTTTCCTTTTAGCAACTGAGAGTTTCTCACTCTTCATATGCCATTATTTTATCATGTATTATTTTACATGAATAACTAGTTGACTACTTTTTTACTCCATTATAAATAGGAACTGAGTCCATTAATCTAACCTTGCGGGTTGTGACATATCCGCCTTTATCGTCTAATTGTAATCTGGCGGATTCTTCATCTGCCGCAAAAACTTGTACGATCATTTCGACCTTATAGCTGTAACAGCTTGTATCTTCAATTTTATCCATAGGATTAAGTATAGCATTTATTATTCTAGTTGACTATAAATTCAGATTTCTAAAAATGTTAATATATTTTTATTTTGTATGATGCACAGTTTTAGAATGTCCGATTTGTCCTAATACTGCGCCCATATGTGGTCTATATCACATGAATATCGTGTGACTCACATTACAGATGTCCGATTTGTTGGCATTTGTCCTGTTGAAATTGTCAGACCCCCCCTGTATAGTTATTGTTATAAGGATAAAGAAAGAAAGGTAGGTCAATACAATGACTACACTACAATATGAATATACAGTAAAGAATTTCACCTGTGATGAGTGTGGAGAATTCTCTGATGAATTGTCCAATATCACTAGCGATATTGAAGATACCACTATCACCGCCCTATGCTGTGATACAGAGTATTGGGTCTATGACCTAAACCAATTAGGCTATGAGGTTATAGAGGGTGTGAGATAACTCACACAAAATATAGGGTCTGACCCCTGAAATTGTCAGCAGCATAGGCTATGCTTACAGCATACAAGATAAAGAAAGAAGATAAAGAAAATGGATAGATACTTACTAATAGAACTAGGCTCTGACGGAATTGCCTTTGAGACCGCTCAATTTGATTTCTACGCATCATGGCTAGGAATTGGAATTGCTATCGTGTCGGTGGTAGCGTATAAGATTATTCGCATAAAGAAAGGAAAATAAATAAATGTATTCATTCGATAACACAGATAACTCATACAAGTATGAGAGTATTCAACACGGCTATGAGGTTGAATACTATGATGAAGATGAACTAGATGTAGTTGAAATATCTCTAGAAGAAATGCTAGAATTAGAAGATGAGGCTTTGGCAGAATTGGAAGAGGCGATATAAAATGAAATGCTCTCTATGCTATGGAAGAAAGGTCATCTATGTAGGTGATCGTCATGAATATACAATAGAACCATGTGATAGGTGTGCTAAATGATACACCTACTCCATGCCGCCGCCCTGTTGTCGCTCTGTATCGGTCTAGGCTTTGTTGTGACCTATCTCATACTCACCTAACGGCGTGTCGGCTTGACAAAAGCTGCGGCAACCCGCACAGTTGTGCGGGCGATTTATCCCTTACGTCCATTATGTCCGATTTGCCGAAATCCTGCGACACGCCCGAAAAAAGTCTGACCAGTCAAATTTATTTTAATTTATTTTTGTGATGATTATCACAATGTCCGATTTATACCGATTTTCGATTTGAAAATGTCAGTCCAATTTGATAAACTCACGGAGTAACAAAATGAAAGGAAAACTATAATGAAAACTTATTCTATTGAGGATTTACTAGTAGGGCAGACTTATGTCCCTCGCTCTCTTGCCCGCCGTTTTCAAGGCGGAGAAATTACTTTCGCAGAAAAGCGTGAGGACATCTGGCTTGACGGCTACGATGCTTACGCAATTCGCTATCGTGTCGGTCAGTCCATAAAACAAAATTGGGCGACTGTCGCCGTGAGAGTTGCCGACTAAATGTCGGCGGCTTCCGCTATAATCTGATTTACTAAACGAAAGGAAAACTAAATGACCACACTTAGAGAAATTGAAAATCTAGGCTTTAGCCTTCAGGATAACATCTGCGTATTCTGCTCAAAAACTTATGACCGCTGGAATAGCGTTTGCGTTTCTTGTAATGAATATAAGGGAATGATGAACATCGTTTCCGCCGTTGCTTATTATGGTCCAGACATTCTCCCTAACTAGGGAAAATGTCAGACCCCCACGCTATAATTCAACCAATAACAAAACGAAAGGAAAACTGAAATGGATCTAAAAGAATTTAGAGATTTCATCACCGCTCAACGCTTGGCGGAAATTACAGAAAAGCGCAATTCTAATCTCACCGCAATTTTGTCGGTGGCGACTGCTACAATTACTGAAACACAACGAAAGGAAAACTAAAATGAAAACAATTCACACTCTCGCTTTTGACTGCGACACCTGCTATGGAAAAGGTTGGCTATTCTATGGCGGAAACGAGGATTACAATATTGAGCCTTGTGACTGTAATCCGACTTCTGATTTTGACGGCTCTCTATTTGAAAAGGAAAATGACTAATGAAAAAAAATGTTCTAATCTCGTTTATTACTGAGGCAGAAACCGATATTGAAGCGGTTTTTGCTCTCAATAAAATTTTCTACCAATTGCCCGAAAGCGATTTGGCTAAGTTTGATGTTTTTGATGTTGTTGAGTGTGACGGAGTAAAATCGTGATGACTCGCAAAGACTATGTCGCTACCGCAGAAATTCTGCGGTATGCCTCAGATAAAACTCACCCTGCGCTATTTTCAAAAATGGTTGTAGATTTTGCGTTAATGTTCGCAAAAGATAATCCAAAATTTGATGCGAATAGATTTTACCAAGCGAGCAATTATCATGTTCCAAAATTTACCTCGCATTAAAAAAGTTTTGGAATTGCGCCGTAGCAATGCGGCGCAACCAATTCCAAGTAAAAAAATTTACAAAAGAAAATCAAAACATAAACGGCGTTTTGACTTGACAGAATAGGTGTTCGCCCGCAAAGGAGAGTGGGGCAAGCCCCTGTTACGAGTCAACTTAAAACTCCCCGAAAATTTGTGATCTTTATCACAAAGCTGGCGGGCAGAATAAAACTAATTTGTCAGTAGCCTACGCTATAATTCTCACTATCAAACAAACGAAAGGAAAAAAATGCTAAATACAGATAACTGGGCTTTATTCCCGTTCTCCGTAAATGGAGTTAATTTTGTATCTAAAATTGATACTAATGGCTCTTTCTACCCTGCTCTATCTACAATGCCAAAGGTGTTAGTAGATGGAATTAATGCTGACGCTATTCGCCAACTTGTAGGCGACCCGTCTCTAATGACCACCGCCGAATTGCAAGCGGAACTGGATACTATCAACGCAGGCGCTTCGCAGGCGCTTCTCTGCCTAGCCTAATAATGTCGGTGGGTAGGTGTATAATCTACCCACCACTAAACGAAAAGGAAATAAATAAATGATAGCAACCGCAACCGCTCTTATTCAGGCAACTGAAGAAAGTATTTTTGATGACGAGGCTATGGGCTTCGCTCAATTTATCACACACTCTTACAAAGAATTAGATGATGAACAATTAGCCAAAGCCTTGTTTGTCTATGCCACAATGCTAACTAGCACCGCAGTAGATAAGGCTACCAAGGTATTATTATCTGAAACTCAGGTAAAAGAACTTATGGCTACTATTGACGAAATGGATAGCCTAAGAAATGAGGTGCTAGGTGGGGAGTAATTTCGCAACCGATTTAGCTGACTATGATTTAGGATTAGATTTATCTACTGCTATCTCAATTCACCTAACTTCTAATCATTACCCGCCCGTTCCTCAAAGCATGGTCATGCCGTGTATTGAGGCACTAGAGGCTTATTGGGAAGATGAAACTGATCGTGAGATAAAGATGCCCGAAGGCGTATCATACAAAGGATTAGATACAGCACCAGCTTGGGCTATCATAGAACAACACCACCTAGAGGCGTGGCTATAAAATGTCGGCGGGCTATGCTAGGATAGCCTTCCAAACAACGAAAGGAAATAAACAAATGGAAAACCTAACTATCGGACAAACCTTCACAACTACTAATAGTGGCGTGACAGGAACTATCAAGGCAGTAGATAATCACCCGTCAGGCGTGGCTCGTATTCTACTTGATGTCAATGGCGCAGAACGCTGGACTAGCGTATCTGTAAAGTAAATAATTGGCGGGGGCTATGTCAGTAGCCCCTGCTATAATTCCCATAACTAACTAACGAAAGGAAATAAAATGGCTAGAAATGGTAAATCCATAAATGTCAAGATTGCTACAAGCAAAGTAATCAAGGCACTTGAAAATAAGTTAGCACAACTCCAAAAGGATAAGGCTAATCAGAAAGTAAATGAGGAGAAGTTCCAAAAGGCTACTGAAAAGTGGAATAAGGAAGTCGCCAAACTTGCTCTTGAGCATATCTCTAAAGCAAAAGACCTATCAGCAAATATCCGCTACAACGGCGAGGTAAATGTTGATTTCAATTTGCCAAAGGGTATTGTTGAACTACCTGAACAACCTGAAAAGGATTTTGACACTTATCATGAGTGGCAATACAAGGAAATGGTAGATGAAATTGAGAACGCAATTCGTATTCTCAAGATGACAGATGAGGAAACAGTTTCAACCTCAACTTACAACTCTATCGCAAGATACTTGTAAATAAATTGGGGGCTAGACAAAAATCTAGCCTCCATGCTACAATTCCGCTAACGGAAAAAACCCTCTCCTGAGCATGAGAAGGATAAACTGCTCAACCAAAATCCCTACTAACAGAAAGTAAAAAATGCGTAATCGTTATCGTATTGAAATCTATGACGACATAAAACAAAATGATTTGACTTTGTTTTCAGATGACGGCATAGATAAAGACCACCTAACTGAATTGGTGTTCTCTAATCTAAATCAATTCTCTGGCAATGTCAGAGCGTTTGTTTATGATAAACAAAAGAAAAAGAAAACTGTGGCATTATTTTTGCCAATGGCAACTGTAAATAAATATAAACCTAAGCAATTGACTAGAATTGAATTAGGCTTGATCTAAAAGCTTGGGGCGGGTTTTCGATTGTTCCCCCGCCCCACTTCCTTTTTGGCCCGCAAAAGAGTGGGGGCGTTTGTCAAGTTACGACACGTGTGATTTTTCCCACAAAATTTGGGCGTGTCTAAATGGAAATTGTCAGTAGTTTAGTTTATAATAGCGGCATATCGAAAGGAAAACTAAATGATTAAAGTCTCTTGCTTATATTATGATATCTGTGGCACCGCCACCTATTTTGTCGATGAGGCAGAATATGAAGTCTATGGCGATGATTGGGCATGCTCCGAATGCTTAGATACTGTTGCCGAATTCGCTGTCGGTATGTGGTGATAGAATGTCTACCATGAAACTAAAACGCTCTAATGACCGTAAAGTGGCTAACGCTGTTAGCCCTAACGGTAAAACGCCTACAATTGCTAACACTTTCGGCCTGCCTGCAGGTAAAGAATATTCATGTCCTGGGGCCACTAGTATCTGTGAAAGCGTATGCTATGCAGGTAAATTAGAGAAAGTATATAAGGGAGTAAAGGCTGTGCTCTTGCATAACTGGGAGCTCCTACGCAATGCAGATATTGAAACAATGGTCTCTCTTCTAGATGAGATGATTGTCGAATTCAAGGCGGACTGTGATAAGAAGTCTGCAGATAAATTATTCCGTATCCACTGGGACGGAGATTTCTTCAATGATACCTATGCATATGCATGGAAGACTGTTATCAATAAACACCTTGATGTTCAATTTTGGGTTTATACTCGTGTCTCTTCCGCCGCCGTTATTCTAAAGGGAATTGATAATCTATCTCTTTATTATTCGACGGATGATGAGAATAAAGATATTGCTAAAGAATTGCGTACTAATCACGGTACCCGCCTTGCTTATCTAGGAAAGACATTCGCTGTGACCGAAAGCGTTATGAAAGAATTGACTGGCAAGGTAGGCGCAAAATGTCCTGAGAATAATAAACAGATTCCGCTAATCTCTACTAATGGCAGCGCATGTGTGTCATGCGGATTGTGTGTCTATAACAAGGCAGACATTAGATTTTCAGCGAGTAAAAAATGACTAAGCCATATGCTGTGCACGAATTGCAACAATTGATTTGGGAGGACGTCATGGACCATGGCGAATGCTTCTGTCAATTGTGCAATGCGCTGGATGTAATTAATGAATATATGAGCTGATCGGGCCCGCAAGAACTGTGGGGGGCGAAGCCCTGTTACGTCAAGTCGTAAATATCCCTGGATTTTGTGAGATTGCTCACAAAATAGCACATAGACCTAATCTGTTGCCAAA
>Ga0315903_10005463_pt1 | contig 16558 bp, 15 predicted proteins | sample LakEriMetagenome_7_FD_203524 | JGI IMG/M metagenome (GOLD analysis project Ga0315903, IMG submission 203524) | Freshwater fungal communities from buoy surface, Lake Erie, Ohio, United States - Buoy 2 MA119 | ecosystem: Environmental > Aquatic > Freshwater > Lake | place: USA: Lake Erie, Ohio...
TAAATAATATTATAGGGTATTTTAGTCATAAAATCAATACTATAAGTTAAATACAGTAAATTTAATATTAGTAATGATTTTGTTGATTTTTGGGTAAAAAGAAGGAGCGGTCTGCTAACGCAGACCGCCCGTAGGGCAAGTCAATTAATCCAGAAACACCATTCGGCATCGTAGCCATCTGAGAAAGATCCATGAGCATCGTGCCCGCAGGAGGTTTTGAACTCTGAAAATTCCTCCTGATCTTTAATTTTAGTTACGATACTTACATAACGGTCGCAATGAGGGCAATAAACTTTTTGCCCAGCATATGAAAAATACGGGTCTGGTTCTTCGCAATGGCTTTCAATCCAGATTTGTTTGGCCTTAGTTTGCGGATCCATACCATCCATATAATCTTTCTCCTTTAACTTAAAGTACCTCAGTATTATACCCTATAATATTAGTATAACAACCTCTATCTGCAGAATTTAAAGCTATCCTATAAAAAATTCGTTCATAAATAAGCCGATACTTATTATTTGTAAAATTACCATAAAAATACAGCATAAAATAAAATATTTCCTGTTATTTGAAAATTTTGCCATTGAGAAAAGGATTACAGGATACGAATATAGAAAAAGTCTATTTAAACTCAGTAAAGAGCCAGTTAATATTGGTAATAAGAAATGAAACAAGCTAAAAAGATAAAGATCAGTGTTGATTTTTTTATATGTTTTTATGAACAAGATCGATCCAATTATTAAAGTTATTACCTCTGAAAATTTAGAAAAAACATTTATGTTATTAACTGGTCCTATAAACTGAAGAAATGAGTAGAATCCGACCCTACCCCATAATTTTTGAGCACTGAAAAATAAACCAGCATCGTTAAATTGAATATGTAAATAGTAAAAGTATAAAAGTATGCCAAAAAAAGTAGTAGGTAAGATAGTAAGTAACTTAGTTTTTAAACCATTAGACAACTTTTTATCAAAGTAAATTTTTTTAAATAAAATTGAGGAATATAGAACACTTGAAATCCTAATAAAAGATAGAAAAAATCCAGCTAATATTGCTTTATAGTAATTACTAGACATTAAATTATTAAGTCCCCAGGCACTAATAAGAATATAAATCGTTTCAGTATAATTAGCTTGAAGAAAAAAAGCGGTAGGTAGGCAGAGAAATCCTATTAAAGACATATTTATTAATTTTGATTCTAAATTCATTTTGAGCATTAGTTTTTTTAGCTGAATTAAGGTTGGAAGTAATAAAAATGAATTCAATTTCACCGCCACTTCGGTTGAAAAAATGCTTGAAATAATTTTTAAAATTACAGGGTATCCTGGAAAAAAGGCTTGTTGAGGAAACTTGTATCCGTTTTGACTAATGCTCAGGTAGTGTTCGGCATCCCAAAGGTACCCCCAGATGCTAAAAAAATAATTTTTAAATGTAAAATCAATAACTTTAGAGAAACCCAAAAAATAAATAACAAAAGGTAAAGAATTTATGATTAAACTGTAAATTATCCAGATTTTTATAATTGAAAGATTTTCTTGGATAAAATTCTTAAAGATAGAAATCATACAATTTTAATATTATACAGTTATGATGGAGTAAAATTTAAATATGAAAAAGTACCTAATTGAAACCTTTTCAATTTTTTTATTTTTATTTTTATTACCTACTTATTCGCTAGTTACTTTTTATCAAAATGACGATTGGGTATATTTTTCAAACTTAAGTTTATTTCAAAACCAGATATTTAGTGTAAATGAAATTACCGCCCCAACTTTTTATTCCATTGGAATTATCTCGTTGTTTTGGGCGAACACTTTGGGTATTGAAAAAATACCAATCTTAACTCTTTTAATATCTATTCTAAATTTTTATATCTTTTACAAAATGCTAGAAAGATTATTTAAATTCTCAAAACTAACCAATTTTTTAATTTCTTTAATTTTATTTTTTAATGTTTTTCATGTATATTCTTCCATTGGTTTTATGACAGAAAATTATCTATTATTTTATTTTTTGTTAGCCATTTTTTATTATGTAAAATTTGAAAAGGGAGGTGATTTAAAAAGTTTATGGATCTCGAATATTTTTAGTGTTTTAGGTTTTTATGCCAAACAAAATGCCCTAATTTTTCCGGTTGGTTTAGCACTATACTTTTTGATAAATAAAAAATGGAGAGAGTTAAAAGTTCAAATAATTTCAATCTCTGGAATTTTGTTAAGTTATTATTTATTTTTTCCTCGAACTGGAGAAATGAAAGATAAGGATTTTGACTTTGAAAATTTACTTAATTTTAATTATTCATATTCGCTAATATATTCAATTATAATTTACTTAGCTTTTTTTAGTTTGCCTTTTATCTTTAAGTTTTTAATAGATCAAAAAAATCTTTATAAATATAAAGCTATTGTTATCTCTCTATTTCTTTCCGCAGTATTATTCTTTACCTTTAATTACTTTTTTAAACCTGGGGAAATTTCCTGGGAAGAATTTCCTTACTTGGAAAATACTTTTGAGAGAACCGGTTTTTTACCCCGAACTTTATCTGGTACTAAATATCAATTTAAATACAATTTTGATTTGTACTTTTACATTGATTTAATTTCTAAAATCTCTATTGCTGTTGTCATATCTAGCATAATCTTAAACAAGGAAAGATTTAAGATTTTAAATAATCCCTATTTAATAAGTTTAGTAGTTGGTTTAGGTTTGATGATATTTGTTGAGGTGTTTTTTGATAGGTATATTCTTTTACTGGTCCCTTTAATTTATCTATACTTGATTGATTTGATTAAATCCGACTCGTTAATTTTTAAAATCGTACTTTCGTCATATTTACTTTTTATTGGGTTTTTTGCCTATTTTTTAACCTTAGATTTTATTTATACTCAAAATTATGTTTGGTCAAAATCACAGGAATTGGTATCAAATGGTTTAGCAAAACCTGAAGAAATAAACGCAACCGGTGCCTGGAAAAAATTGTATAAACCAAATGGTTCAAAATATCTTTTTACTTACGACTCTTTTAACAAAAACAAAGAATTAAAGGATTCTTATGAGTTAGTAGAGGAAAAAAATATAAATTTTAAGGGCAATCTATTTATAAATCCAAAAGTTTATCTTTATAAGCAAAAGTAATGTTATTGTTGGGTTATTTATTTGGCTCCCCCGCGTGGATTCGAACCACGAACCTTTAAGTTAACAGCTTACTGCTCTGCCGTTGAGCTACAGGGGAACAAGATACTTTGTAATTTATCACAAATTGAGATTGTTTTCAATTAAAAACTCCCTAATTTTGTTAATTTGAGAGCTTATCTGCTTCTTTTTTTAAATAGAGAGTTATAAGTATAAATCCAATTAAAAACACATATATTAAGTTTAGCTGGTTTCCTAAAAAGTAAAAAATTGGCTGGATAAAAAGGTAGCTAGCTGAAAACAAGATTGAAAGGGCCTGGCAAATTTGTCTTGGAAATTCAAAACCAGAAAATTTAAGCAAATAAAAAGAAAGGTATCCGACAATGAGGTAACCCCAAACAAAAATTATAAAAATGTTAAAAAATCTATCAAGAAGAAACCCTCCGTAAAGTAAGTTTCTTAATTGGTTGTTTTCCAAATAGTTTGTATTTATAAAATTTTGCACAGAATCCTTATTAAGTGTAATTTCTTGATCTCCGGGAGTGAGTGATTCCAAAGGTAAGTTTTGATATTCGTTATTTAAATTTAAAACTAACTCTTTATCGTTTAGGATTGCTAAAGTGTCTTTATCCTTAAAATCGGCATAATTTGAGTTTTTGGCTACATAAATCAGACTTTTATTTTTCATTTCAACAGGAAAACCTTGGCTTTCAATAAGATAACTTTCAGCGCCTAGGTTAATTCCCTCTTTTTTGATAGAAATTTGGATATTTTTTTCTTCAAATTTTTTGATTACAAATTCAATAATTTTTTGATACTCTGTTATCTCTTTAGGAAAATATTGAAAAGTATAAATCAATCCTGTAATTATTAAGTTTAAGAAAATAGTAATTAAGAATATTAATAATGATTTTTTTAAGGTTAAGTTTTGTAGAAAATTCATCTGTTTATTTTATCAAATCTAATTCTAAAAAGTTAAATTGATTGTATAATTTTAGTTAATGATGGCAAAAATTTTTGTTTTATTATCAATATTTTTACTCGTCTTAACCACCAACTTTAAGGTAAAGGCAGGCGAGCCTCTTGTTAAATATGAGATGTTTTTTGTAACCGATCCGGCTACTGGTATAAGATTGGATGATTCTCAAGATCCTGCAAAATATGGAATTGAAGGAAATCAGAGATTTAGAATTCCTGGAATTGCACCGATTGCTACAAAAGCAATAAATCCAAATAAACCTGTAATTGGTTACCCTGATGATTGTTACCCTGAAGATCCAGAAAACCCAGAAGGAAATATTTTAATTTCTGGAAAAATTATTTCAAATTTTACTAATAAACCTGTTAACGGAGCTGTTGTCGCAGTTTATATGGGTGCTGAACAACTAAGAAATAAAACTGACGGTGCTTATGCTTATGAAAACGAAACATTCATTCACGGCGGCAAGGATGATGAGGGAAGATTAACTAATCTTTACTACTACGATATTACTAAGGACGGAACGTACAGAGTTTTTGCCTGTAATTCTTATAAACAAATATCTGCAGAAAGAATGAGAGTTTTAAAAGAGAAGAGCTCTACCTTGTTTGACACCGGACGTCCTTGCGATTTAGACGGTTACTCCGGAAACGCTACGGGTTGTACCCATTTTGATTATGCACGTGCTTATCCAAAATTTAGTTTAGCTGTGGTCTGTGGTATGGAAAATACCTTTGATCCTGAAAATCCTTCACCTGTAATCGGTGAAATTTATTCTATAGATAATTTTAACGAAACGTATAAATCTGCAAACCCTCCTTCATTTATGAAAAGAGAAAATTTAGATATTAGAGTTAATTGTTTTGATACTCTAGAGCCGTTTCCTCTACCAATGTTTTTAGAGTACAATTCACCTTTAAATGTTGCATCTTGTAGGTTAGATGATATATCTCCAAATTTACAAAACTATTTTACAAAAGTTCAGAAACCATTAAAAAATGATTTAGTTCCGTTTGCTACATTTTTAAATCCAGCCTCAACTGTTGTTCCTGATGAAACAGTTTTGCCCGATTGCACAAATCCTGATGATATTTTTTGTTTAAAAAATTTCATTAATAAATCCTTTCCGAAACCTGAAAATAATAAAACTGTTTTTGATTATGGAAATAAATTATATTTAGATGCGGCGTCAGCTAATCCTTTTACAAAAAATAATATTCTTTCCTATGGAACTAATATGCAATCTAGAACTGCAGACTTAACTCAGGGTAATGGTCCCGAGGATACTTGGATTGCAAAAGAAGCAAACTCATCTTTAGGACAGTTTGATGCTAAGGTGGATATGAAAAGTTATATTGATGATTATAAATTTGACCTGAACTCCTTAAAAGAGTTGTATGCTTGCTTTACCACTTTTAACGCACCTCCTGTCAGGTCTAGTGCTCAGTTAGATGAACAAAATAGAAACAAATTTGCTACTGGAACTGCAAATTTGAATAAGGAGTTTTATCAAAATAATCTTAGAATACCTTCGTGTAAAGAGTTATATTGCGCAACGGAATTTGTTCCTGATAACAAAATTTGTAAAATTAAAAAACCAAGCGTTGACTTAAAAGAAGCTCTTGGAATAGACAATACTATCAAAAATGTTGAAGATGAGTATACTCAATTAAATGCTCTAACAGGATACGGTCCCGGAGTTACTTTAAACTTTAAATCTTACGAGGAGATTTCTAACGATCTAATGGTTCTCGCTAAGCAGTTAATTGATTCTGATTTTAATCCTAAGAAACCTATTCCAGGTGCAAATTTACTTTACAAGCCTGTTTCAAAAGTAAGTGATATTGTTGCTTGTTTGGATGATAGTGGAAATCCTGTTTATTTAAATGATGGTACTACAGCTAAAGAAGGATCCATTACTTACAACTACGAAGGTCAGTCGGCAACATTTTTTTCTCCAGTTCCTTTAATGAGCTATATTTCTGTTCCCTACACTATGGAATTATTCCATTCAATTGAAGGCGATAATTACGCCAATTTCAAAAAAGCAGACCCTGCAAATCAATTACTTTTTCCAGAGCAATGTAACTACGAAAACGCAGACTCTAGTCCTGATAAAACACAACTTTTTGCAAATTGTAGAAAAGCAGTTATTCCAGGAGGAGTATATTCAATTTCTGCTTTAAGAGTTATTGCGAATATTTGTAATAACATAGTTAAAATACCAACCCCAGATGCAGCTAAGTTGCCAATTGGGGCTCCTTTAACAAATGTATCCGATATCGCCTCTAATAGGTCCGCTTTATCATCAAGCATAAATATAGACCTTTCAATTTCAAAAATTGGAACTCCTGTATCTATGTGTCTTTGTTCTACAAACGATAAAAATTGTAGTGTTACATCCAGTTTAAATAACAAGAATCAAGTTAGAGATTTTGCAGTTGCAAGCTTTGTAGGAGCTGGAGATCAATTTATACAAGGCAGTGAGCGAAAAAATGTATTAGGATTTTTATGTAACAACAAACACGCTTCAATGACATCAAAAGACCCTAAATTTGATTGCTTTAGTAAGATTACTAATGTAGATCAATGGACTATCAAAAATACACCTGATAACAATTACATAGGAGAAAATCCTAGAAATTTAAAAATTTCTTGGAAATATGATCTAAAAAGATTGCAGAAAGGGGAAATGTTAGATCAATATTTAACTTATGTCTGGGGCGGAGGTAGTATTGAGCCTGATTCGAGTAACTATAATGTTTTTAAATTTGAAAATGGTGCCTGGGGAAGAACAACTTTAAGTAACGACATCGAAAATGGTACTGTTGCATGTAAAGAAGGTGAAAAAAATGCAGAAGGAAAGCTGGTATGTAAAGACCCAAGCTCCCAAAAATCCTGGGGAATAGGTATTGAGAAAGATTCTAGGAATATCTCATCGTTGTTTGAAACCAAAATATTAGATCCATTTAACGGCGCAACCCAAATTCCTCAAAGAGATTATCTAGCAGAAGAACCAACTATTAATGGAGTTACTCCTGATTATGTAAAACCTAGTTTAATTGTAAAACAAAAATCCTTAGACGGTATTGGTGGTTATACTATGGCTCGATTTAAATTTAGAAACGCTAAATACGACCCAATTCCCGATCTATTAAATGACTTTAGAAAATACAGTGCATATGGAGTAATGGCTGGAGATGTTTGTAGAACACCAAAAATAAATTCAATTATAGATATAAATGAGTCTAATTTTAATTCAGAAAATACCGGAAGTAACTCTCCTTTAATAGATATGTATACCGCAGGAATTCATTGTAATAGTTATATCCCTGAAGAGATGGAAAAATGTGATAATGAGCCTAGACCTTTAGAGTGGGATCAAATTGCTGCTGCAAATTCTAGAGATCCAAAAGATAACTGTAAACTTCTAAAATGCCAGGTATTCTGTAATCAGCTTTCTCCAACCTACTATACAGTTCAAGAATATAAAGAAAACAAACCTTTTGATAAGTTACAATTTTTCTGTAGAAACCTTAACCCTACTCAAGGGTTAGAAGCTCAAGTTAACTCAGGAGATGAAGGTTGTATTTTAGATTTCACAAATAAAATGAAACAAAGTTATGCAAATCCTGCCGAAGTAAGGTTTGATAAACCATCAGTTATCGGAGACTCAAGGTATGGTAGAGAAAACTACCCTGTATATAACAATAGGTTATGTAAAAACCCATCCTTAACAAACCCTCTAGTTTCAAACTATACTTGGGATGCCGACAATTGTAATCCATTTGTTGGTGACAAGTTTGAAGGTTTAAAGGATTTTTATAACACCTCTGTTAAAACTCCGAATAATTAAATTCTTGAAAAAACTGGATATATAGACTATCATCTATACTTATGACAAAAGGTTGTAATTGTCAGGGATGCTTTGGTTCCTTGGGAATTGATTCTAGATATAAAATCTATGAGCTTCTGAAAAAAGGAGTTAATCTTTCGGTATCAGAACTCGCTGAAAAACTTGGTTTAAAGCAACCTACAGTGACCTACCATTTAAAACAAATGGAAGTGAATGGATTACTTAAAAGTTCAAAAAAAGGTCACTTTGTGTATTATCAAGTAAATGAGGTTTGTCCTCAAACACTTAAAAATTGTATTTTAGTTGGAAACAAGATTGTTTAAAGGAAATAAAAATGTTAGAAATAAAAAATTTACATATTAAGACTGCTGAAAAAGAAATTGTTAAAGGTTTAAATTTAAATATTGGTGAAAATCAAATACACGCTATTATGGGACCAAATGGCTCTGGTAAATCAACACTTGCTTCAACCTTAATGGGACATCCAGGATATGAGGTAACAAGTGGCGAGGTTTCATTTTTAAATGAAAATTTACTAGAAATGGAACCAAACGAAAGAGCTGAGAAAGGATTATTTTTATCCTTCCAATACCCTTCTGAAGTTTCTGGTGTAAATATTACATCCTACTTAAGAATGATTTATAACAAGGCTTCAGGACAAAAAGTATCTCCTGTTAAATTTAGAGAAATACTTAGAGAAAAAATGGAAATTTTAGATATCAAAGATGAGTTTGTTAATAGATACCTAAATGAAGGTTTCTCAGGTGGAGAAAAGAAAAGAATGGAAATGTTACAAATGCTTGTTCTTGAACCAAAGCTCTCAATTTTAGATGAAACAGATTCCGGACTTGATGTTGACGCTTTAAAAGTTGTTTCTAAAGCTGTTAACTATTTAGTAGAAAAAAATGGAATGTCAGTTGTTGTAATTACTCACTATACTAGAATTTTAAACTACATAAAACCTGAGTTTGTTCATGTTTTAAAGGATGGCAAAATTATAAAAGAAGGTGGTGAAGAACTAGCTCACGAAATTGAATCTCAAGGATATAAGGCTTACGAAAATTAATTTATGCAAAACATTGTAATTAATAAAGATTATAAAGATAAATACGGTTTTCACGTTGATTCTTCTTATACTCATAAATCTCAAAAAGGTTTAAATGAGGAGGTAATAAGAGATATTTCCAAAAATAAAAATGAACCAGATTGGATGCTTGATTTTAGACTTAAATCTTATGAAATTTTTAAGAAAAAGAAAAATCCAAATTGGGGCGGGAATTTAGACGAAATTAACTATGATGAGATTTATTACTATTTAAGACCTACCGATAAAGAGGAAAGAAGCTGGGAAGATGTTCCTCAGGAAATGAAAGACACTTTTGAAAGATTAGGAATTCCTCAAGCTGAGAGAGAGTTTTTAGCCGGAGTTAAGGCTCAGTTTGACTCTTCAGTTGTGTATTCCTCTTTAATGTCTGAGTTAGAAGAACAAGGTGTAATATTTTTATCAACCGACGAAGCTTTACAAAAATACCCAGAAATATTTGAAGAATACTTTGGAAAAGTCATTCCTGCAAATGATAATAAATTTGCCGCTTTAAACTCAGCTGTTTGGTCCGGAGGGTCTTTTGTTTATATTCCTAAAGGAGTTCATGTTAAAAGACCGCTTCAAGCTTATTTTAGAATTAATGCTGTAAACATGGGCCAGTTCGAAAGAACTTTAATTATTGCAGATGAGGGTTCCTACGCTCATTATGTTGAGGGATGCACAGCACCTGTTTATTCAAAAGATTCCCTTCACTCAGCTGTAGTTGAAGTTATAGTTAAAAAAGGCGCAAGATTTAGATACACTACAATTCAAAACTGGTCAAACGATGTTTATAACTTAGTAACCAAAAGAGCAAGAGTAGAAGAAGATGGTGTAATGGAGTGGGTTGATGGAAATTTAGGATCGAGACTCACCATGAAATATCCTTCATGTTACTTGGTTGGCGAGAGAGCAAGAGGAGAAGTACTCTCTATTGCATATGCTGGAGAAGGTCAGCACCAGGATGCTGGGGCTAAAATGATTCATGCAGCACCAAATACTTCATCAACAATTATTTCAAAATCAATTTCTACCAATGGCGGCAAATCAACTTACAGAGGTTTAGTACAAGTTTCACCAAGTGCTAAAAATGTAAAAGTTAGAGTTGAGTGTGACGCTTTAATTTTAGATGAAAAATCTATTTCTGAAACCTTTCCTACTATGAGGATTGACGAGTCCTCCGCTCAAATAGAGCACGAAGCAACTGTATCAAAAATTGGTGAGGAAAAATTATTTTATTTAATGTCTCGAGGTCTAACAGAAGCTGAGGCTATGAGTTTAATAGTTTCAGGATTTATCGAACCGATTGTAAAAGAGCTTCCTTTAGAATACGCTGTAGAACTTAACAGATTAATTGAACTTGAAATGGAAGGAAGTGTTGGATAATGAGAAAAGCTCAGATTTTAAAATTAACAGAAAATACTAAATTTCATGTAACTGAGGATTTAGATTTAATTTTGGATTTATTTGAAACCAAAGAACCGGTAAAACTTGAAGTTATTTTTGATAAACCTGGTGTTTCTTGCCACCTTAGTGGTCTCTATGTTTTAAACGAAGGTGAAAAAATTGATTTAGAAACCTCTGCTACTCATATCGCAAGAAATACTTCATGTCTTCAAGATGTTAGAGGTATTTTAAAAGATAATACAAATTCTAGATATATCGGCTCAATTATTATTGAAAAAGATGCTTTTCAAACTGAAAGCTTTTTGGATGATAATGTATTAGTTTTAGGAGAAGGAACAAAAAACCAAGCTGACCCTACATTAGAAATAAAAAATAATGATGTAAAAGCAAGTCACGGTTCCACAACTGGAAGAATTAATAAAGATGAGGTTTTCTATTTAATGGCTAGGGGGCTTTCAAAAAACGAAGCTGAGAATTTGATTGTTGAAGGATTTTTTGAAAAATTATTAAATCAAATTGAGGATGAGGCTGTAAGAGAAGAGATTTTTCAAAAAATCACTCAAAAACTTATTAATTAAATTTCTAATTTTTTTCTATTACTCCAATAAATATTGAATTTGCGCAAGGATAGTTTTTATTATATCCAAGGTAATCTTTTTTATTTATTACCTCGTCCTCATTACTTAATTTCCAGTCGTTGTTAAAATTTTCTCTAATTAGAAAATATTTTTCATTGAAAGATTCGTTGCCGAAAACATAGTTATCAACTGCTTGTCTGTAGAACAAAGGTAGAGTTACTATAAAAAATCCCTTATTTTTAAGTAAATCTACGGATCTATTGATTGCATCCATAAATTTTTCTTGCTGGTTTTTTTCTCCGTAGTCGCTTCCGACATGCTCCAAAGTTGAAATTGAAAAAATTAAATCAAATTTTTCATTTGGGCTGTACTCTACAATATCTTCATTTATAACTTCTGGGTAAATCTCGTATTTATCTAGAATTTTTCTTGAGATTTTTTCACTTCCCTCATAATGTATTAAAGTATTACCAATTTCTAAAATCTTTGGATTTTTGATATTAGCAATCTTCTCTTTAATAAGGTGCTTGCAAAAAGGTATTTCGATAGATCTTTCATTAATATAAGTATTATTATAATCATCATAGATTTGGTTAATTTGTTTATCTAAAATCTTCAAAGAATTTATTTTAGTTTGATTAAGAATTTTTTTTAATATTAATTTTGTAATAATGCCTGTATACCTATTTGAAAGAAACATTAATAAAATGAAATTAAAATTTGTTTTTAGCATTTTTTTATTTTATCAACAGAAGAATGCTTGTTCAATAATTAAGTTAGATTTAAGTTCCTAATTCGAAGCTTTATAATATTTAATAAAACATTTTTTTGTAGTCCTTAATAACAGATTCCAGGGAGTAATTTTCTTTTAGAGCTTGAAATCCCTGTAAACCTAAAGTTTCTCTATATTTTTTATCATCAATAAGTTTTTTGATTTTTTGGGTAACGTCACTCTGATTCCTAATTTTACACAAAACACCTCCTCTACTAATTAAGCTTTTAAGGGGGCTTAGTTCAAATGCCAATACAGGTTTTTTCCTAAGCCAAGCCTCTAAATACACCAAACCAAAAGATTCCCCTTGGCTTGGCATAGAAAAAATATCACAGGTTTTGAAAATTATATCCTTCATTCTTGGTGTAACATAACCCATTTCTATTAGTTGCAATTTCCTATTTAATTCAAATTTTTGATTCTCAACTTTATTTTCTCCGATTGTAATCAAGCAAAGGTTTTCATATTCATTTGCTATTGTATTAAGGGCTTTGAAAGTATATTCGAATCCTTTGGTTTCTGGACCGCCTTTATTTAATCCAAATACAACAAGTTTGTTTTGTAAATTATATTTTTCTTTGTATTTTTGAACATCTGGTTCTAAAGACTCGTCGTCTGAAAATTCCTTAGGATTAAGAAATAAGGGAATTACACTAATTTTACTCTCATCCAAATCAAACGCTTTTAAAAGATTATTTTTTTCAGGCTGTGTAACCACATGTATCACGTCACAACTTTTTAGATAGTTCTCAAAAAATTTTGAGTAATAAATTTCTTGCAAATCATGGAAGAACGGAGTTGTTACTAATTTACTTTTAAGTTTTAATTTTTTATGTAAATAAACTACATAGTTAGGAAATTCATAGGGCATCGGACCAATATGAATAGTATCAAATTTATTTTTTTCAAGAAATTTTTCTAGACCTATAAACTGAGGTCCTAAATAAAAATTTATATATTCAATAAATTTTTTTGAGAATATTTTTTCTAAAATATATAAACCTATATTTTTAAAAAGTATTTTAAAAAAAATAATTATTAAATTTTTAAAATGATTGTTATTAAGCCTAAATACATTTATACCGTCAATAATTTCCTCTTTTGGCAATTTTTGAGTAAATGGGTTAAACAAATAAGCTGCATTTGTTCCTCGAAGAGTTATAACTGTTATCTCAAATTCATCTTTTAGGTTTTTTGAAACAAGTCTAATAAATTCATCGCTTCCGGTTAATTTATTTGGTAAGAAATTTGGCGTTATGAATAGTAATTTTTTCATGTTTTTATCCTACCATTTTAATTTTTAATTCTTAACCGCTTTTATAAAAATGTTCATAAAACCTTGAGTCTTTTCGTTTTTTAAATCCTTTAAAACTTTTGAGATTATGAAATTTTCAAATATTTTTTCTCTTCTTAACACCCACTTAGAAAAGTAAAGATTGTAGAGATTTATAAATTCCCAAAAAGTTCCTATTGTTCTCATTTTAACAATTTTAAGTTGATTGTTATCTGCAAAGCTTTGTAGTTGTTTTTTAGAATAGTGTCTATGGCCTATTAAGTAGAAGGCTGGGTCAAAATATTTTGAAATAATACTTGCAAAAGGGGTTGAGAGATATAAAACACCATTCTTTTTAAGAACTCTATTAATCTCAGAAAACATTTTATTTTCTGTATTTTTAGGAATGTGTTCTAAAACCTCAAAACTAACAACTGTGTCAAAGTAGTTATTAGGAAATGGCAAACTGACTGCACTTGCCTCTTTTAAAATCACTTTTGATGACTTAAATGAACTTTTTGCCGTTTTTAAGTCTTCCTCTGAGATTTCTATTCCTGAAACTTCAATTGAACCCTTTTCTAGAGCATATTTTATAAACGCACCAAACCCACAACCAATATCAAGAATTTTCTTGTTTTTAACATCTTTAACATCAATTAAAACATCAAATCCCTCTTTCCTTATCTGGTAATCTCTATCCGCACTAGTATTAAGAGTGTTTTTCATAAGTTAGTATATTGTATTATAATTATTGTAATGAACGTAAAAAGAGTGAAAAAAGACTTTCCTATTCTTTCTCGAGAAGTTAATGGAAAGGATCTTATATATTTAGATAACGCTGCAACCTCTCAAAAGCCAAAAGCTGTAGTTGAGGCAATATCAAATTTTTACTATACCAATAACGCTAACATTCATAGAGGTTTGCATACACTTTCAGAGGAAGCCTCAGAAATGTACGATAATTCTAGGGAAAGTATTGCAGAATTTTTAGGAGCAAAAATTGCAACAGAAATCATTTTTACTAGTGGTACAACTGAAAGCGCTAACTTAATCGCATTTGGGTGGGGTGAGAAAAATCTTAAAGAAGGTGATGAGATTATTATTCTTCTTTCAGAGCATCATTCTAATTTTGTTCCCTGGCAAGAAATCACCAAAAGAAAAAAAGCTAAATTGATTGTTGAAGATCTAATGGAGGATTTTTCATATAACTTAACTGAAATGTATAAGAAAATTTCCCCTCAAACAAAGATGATAGTTCTATCTCATGCATCAAATGTTTTAGGAAATATTTTTGATATAAAAACAATTATTAACAAAATTAAAAAAATTAATCCAAATGTTAGATTTTTTGTTGATGGAGCTCAGGCGGCCCCTCATATCCCTGTAAACTTACAAAGTTTAGGGTGCGACTTTTATATAATTTCCGGTCATAAAATGTTAGGACCTACAGGTGTTGGAATTTTATATATTAAAAAAGAAATTCAAGAGGAACTTGACCCTACTAAATATGGTGGCGGAATGATTAAAGAGGTTTATCTTGATGAAACAACTCTTAAAAATTCCTGTGAAAAATTCGAAGGCGGTACTCCAAATATTGCTGGAGTAATTGGAATGAATGCCGCTATTGATTACATAAAGGAAATTGGCATGGAAGAGATTAGAAATCACGAAATTTCTCTTTTAAAGTATTTTTTTGAAAAAGCTAGATCAGTTGAAGATATGGAAATTTATGGAACTAAAAATATTGAAGAAAGAACAGGACTTGTTTCTTTTAATATAAAAAGAATTCACCCTCACGATCTAGCAGCAGTTTTAGCAAGCGAAGGCGTTGCTGTTAGAAGTGGTCATCATTGTGCAATGCCTTTACATAAACATCTTCAAATTCCTGGTTCGGTACGAGCTAGTTTTTATTTATATAATGATGAAAAAGATATAGACGCTTTGTTTGAGGGTATTAAGAAAGCTAAGAAAATCTTACTTTAAATATGGATATATACAGAGAAGAGTTCATGGAAATTTATAAAAACCCAATGAATGAGGGTAAGCTTGAAAACCCAACAGTAGTAGAACACGGTGTAAATGAAGCTTGTGGTGATGAAATGGATTTATATTTAAAAATCGAGAACGGTATTGTCATAGATGCTTCATTTAAAGCACAATCATGTTCGGTTGGAATTGTTTCATCAGCTATTCTTACAGATGAGATAAAAGGTAAAAAAATTACAGAAATTAAAGATTTATCTAAAGAAGATTTACTCAAATTAATAGGCGTAAACCTCACTACATCAAGGATAAAATGTGCTACACTACCACTTGAAACTTTACATAAAAGTCTAGAAAACTATGGAAAATAAAACCGAAATCAAAATAACTAAAGACATGAACTTAGGGGAAGTGGTATTTAAGTACCCTGAGGCTGCCGAAGTCTTAACAGACTACGGTCTTTCTTGTGTAGGATGTTTTGCTTCTTCATTTGACACAATAGAGCAAGGCGCTAAAATTCACGAGCTTTCTGATGAAGAACTTGATGATATGCTTGAAAGAATAAACGAAGTTGTTAATTTTGGCGAATAACTAGATTTTTTCAAAATTTGAAGGATCAAAAATTGACCTCTCAAATTTCTCTCCGGCTAATATTTTTGAAATTTTACTTGCTCCAAATATTGAAGGTAAGATTCCTATTCCGTTACAACCCAAGTTATAGAGCAGATTTTTATTTAGGGGTTCTGGACCAATCAATCTAACTCCATTAGGTGTATATCCCATAAGACCATGCCAGATATATTTATAGTCAATTTGCCCTTTTGGGGAGTACTTATAGGTTTTATGAAGAAATTTATTTATACTTTCTTGTGCTTCCTTCGGGAAAGGGTGTTCTCTTTTGTATTTATTTGAGTCGTCCATAATAGCTTCAGGACCTCCAATACAAATTAAATTGTATCTTTTATTTTTTATTTCATAATCTCTTCTTGTTAAATAAAAGTAAGGATCGTTATCAAAAGCTTCGTTTCCGGTTTTAGAAGCTTTAGGTAAATAACTTATAGCAGTAGGTTCTCTTAAGTCTTCCTCCAGATAACCCGCCATGTAACCTACACAACCTATTACTAAATGATGAAATTTTGTATTAATATCTTTTCCTGCTTGGTTAATAATATTTATCTTTTCAAAACCATTGGTACATAAAACTATCTTTTCCGAATTTATTTCTTTATTATTTGAAATTGCTAGAGAATGGTTTTTGAGAAGCTTTATATCTGAAACTGGTGTTTTATCAAAGTAATCAAATCTTTTTGAATAATTTTTAAAAATATAAGTAAGTAAGTCTTCACAAAACAAAGCACTATTCATCACACCTTTTTTAATAGAAATCATTGCATAATAACTTGAGTCGTTAGTTTCAAGAAATTCAAGGAGATCTTTCTTTTTAATAACTGAGAAAAGATTATGAAATTTTTGAGGTATTTTTTCTAAATAAGG
>Ga0315903_10005465_pt1 | contig 16556 bp, 19 predicted proteins | sample LakEriMetagenome_7_FD_203524 | JGI IMG/M metagenome (GOLD analysis project Ga0315903, IMG submission 203524) | Freshwater fungal communities from buoy surface, Lake Erie, Ohio, United States - Buoy 2 MA119 | ecosystem: Environmental > Aquatic > Freshwater > Lake | place: USA: Lake Erie, Ohio...
AAACTCCAGATTTCTTGATTCAAAAGAACTTTGGGCACAGCTTGTTCCACAATCCTTTTTGCCAGTCCTTCCACAAGTTGTGTCTTGCCAACACCGGGATGGCCCACAAGAATAATATTGTTCTTGAGTTTTCGAGCCAAAGTTTCAACCAATTGATCAACATCAGTGTCTCGGCCAATCAAACTGCTGATTTTGCCTTGTTTGGCTCTCTGATTCAAATTGATGGCAAACTGAAATAATACCATGCGTGCGTCATCTTCACTCATGCCCATTTCATCTGTGTCCTGGCTGTTCTGTGTGAGATAAGAAGTAATACTGCTTTTGTTGATGTTGTGCTTTTGTAAGAAATACACTGCCCAACTGTGCTCAGCATTATATAAAGACAGAAGCATGTCAACACTGTTCATAACACTTTTGCCCATGAACATGCTTTGAGCTTTGGCTTGTTTGATTACACTCATGAGTGTTGTAGTGTATTTGGGTTGATATATCCCGTCAGGAACAACACTGTGATATTTGCTGTCTCGGAGATATGTATTCACGTCAGCTTTGAGCTTTTTTGGCGAACAGCCTAAGGCTGCCAACATGGTGTCAATATCCTTAAATTCCAGCAATGCCATCAAAACATGCTCTACCACCACATATTCGTGATGATGTTTTATTGCAATGTCGTAACTTCGGTTTATTACTTGCTCAAAATCATTTTTTGAATTAGTGGGCTCTTTCATGTGTTTTGTCCTAGTGAAAGATTTATGATGCAGTGGGTTTGGCCCATGCTGAGATAGCATCCACTTGCTGTTGATCAAGGGATTGCGGCAGCTCAACTTGAACTCTGACCATAAGGTCACCACGTACTGAACTATTGTTACTGAGAGGCATACCTTTACCTTTTACTCGCAAGAGTGTTTGATCTTTGGTCAACATAGGCACTTTTAGGGCTACTGTTCCGCCTTCAATTACAGGCACAAGTTTTTCACAACCCACTAACGTTTCCCAAATTGACAACTTCACTGTTGAAATCAAATGAGGCCCACTGCGTTCAAAACTAGTGTGTGGACTGACTACAACTGTGATGTATAAATCGCCAGGAGCTAAATTAGCGTGTGTGCGAGAGCCATTTCCAGCGTACCTGAGTCTATAACCACTATCAATGCCTGCGGGTATGTTCACTACTAAGTTGATGTTTTGTCCACCGCTGTCGGTAAATTGAATGGGCACACTTTTTCCTGAAAAAGCTTCTTCAAGAGTTATATTCAACTGTACTTGAGTATCAGGATTGCGTGCTGGCTGCCTTGAGAAAGGGTCAAAACCTTGATTCCTAAAAATCTGATCAAAAATATCACCAAAGGGTGATCCACCTCCCCGGAATTCAAAATGAAAACCTCCAGGGTTGCCTTGGCCAAATCTGCGTCCCTGATCGTATTCTTGTTTCTTATCTTGGTTACTTAACGTATCATAAGCTTCATTTATTTCTTTAAATTTGCTTTCAGCTTCGCTACTTTTGTTACGATCTGGATGATATTTCATAGCCAAGGCTCTATAAGCTTTCTTGAGCTCATCTGGTGTAGCGTTTTCCTGTAATCCAAGTATGCTGTAATAGTCTTTCATTTCTCTATTATAATTTTGGTGTGTTGCCTTGTCAATGCAGGAAAAACAGGCAACTTATTGAACAATCTATGCTTTGTAAATAAATTGATGGAAAATTCTCATGACTGATGTTGCCCGCGTACTCCTATCATACTTTCGAACAGTTCACCCATTGAAGATGTTGTGGCACTTGTTTGTTATTTTCTGCCTGCTATGCATGATCAGCACCAGTTATATCATTGCTTTTCACTTTCAACCTGTGATTGATTTGTGGCAACGAAGCCATTCCATGAACAATTTTGCTAGGGAATTACAAGTAAGTGTGGCTGTTGACACTTCTGCCAATCAAGCGTTGAATCAAGTATTGATCAACACCAATGCTAACCGAGCATATATTTTTCGTTTCCATAATGGTATTCCCAGCCCCAATAATGTGCCATTTATTTTTCACACAAACACACATGAAGTCATCAAACCCGGAACCAATCGTATAATCAATTTTGGACAAAGACTGCCCAGTAGTTTGATTACCAACATGAGCACTGAGTTTCTCAAAAGAAAATGTGTGAGTTTGACCAATATCAATGCACGTCCTGATAGTGCGCTCTACTGGTATTATGAATCACGCGCAGCATTGCATATGACTCGATGTGCTTTTTTCTCAAATAACGGAGACTTGCTGGGCTTTGTGGGCATAGATTACACTGAGCCCACCACATCTTCACAAGTGAGAAACAACGAAGATCTTGTCAAACAAACAGCAGAACAACTGGGCAGAATATTTGATAGATAAATGACATCTACTACAATTGTTTTTGTAGGTTAAGGATCGTCATGAATATTCTCATACCAATGGCCGGATTGGGCTCAAGATTTTCCAATGTGGGCATACAAGAGCCCAAACCCCTGATTGAAGTGAACTCACGTACACTGATCGAACACAGTGTCAAAAGTTTTGATGTGCCAGGCAGATTCATATTTGTAACGCGAAAGTTCAGTAATCAAGACTACAATACCACGTTACATAATTTGTTGAAAAAACTGCGTCCTGAATGTGTGATACTCACACTAGACAAAAGCACAAATGGTGCAAGTGAAACAGCGTTGGTTGCCAAAGAATTTATTAACAACCAAGAGCCGTTGGTGATTTACAATTGTGATCAAATCATCAATTGGAATCCACAAGACTTTTTAGCACGGATTGGTTCTTCCACAGCAGAAGGTGCTATTGTGCTGCACAAAGACACACACCCAAAAAACAGCTTTGCTGAAATACAAAATGGAGCTGTGGTTCGCGTTGTGGAAAAAAAGCCCATTAGCAATGATGCGCTAGTGGGGTTTCATTATTGGAAGCACGGTTGTGACTTTGTTGAAAGTGCAGAAAAGTTGGTGCAAGAGTTCAGCATAAGTGGGCAACCTGAGTGTTACATCAGTGAAACCTACAACTATCTTATACAACAAGGCAAGAAGATTGTTCCTTACTTCGTGGCTCCCAACATCTATGTGCCATTGGGCACGCCAGAGGATGTTGCACGCTACGTTGGCAAAATCAAAGAGTTTTACAGTCAAAAGCCCAAAACCATTTTTTGCGACATTGATGGTACACTTATTCAGCATCAGCATTCAATAAGTGAGGCACTCCGAGTGGAACCCAAACTGCTTCAAGGTGTAAGAGAAAAGCTGAACCAATGGGACAGTCAAGGCCACACAATCGTGCTTGTTACTGCAAGAAAAGAAAGCACTCGAGCTGCAACTGTAGCACAGCTTGAGTTTCTTGGCATCGCATACGATCAACTGTTGATGGGTGTTACAAGCGGTAACAGAGTTCTTGTAAATGACAAATTAAGCGAATCTGATAACGATAGAGCTTTAGCTGTGAATGTTGTGACAGATCAAGGATTTGATTCTGTCAAATGGGAGTTGTTTGGCTTATGAAACTTTTCAAACACAGTAACATGACCAGAGGGTGGTTTGTAGGTGACTTTGAGCCCACTGCATGGCCCACCAAAGATTTTGAAGTGGGATTTCGAACACACAAGCCCACGGATCCTCAAGATCATCACTTTCACACTCTAGTAACAGAGATCAATCTCATTACAAGTGGCCGAATGATCCTTCAAGACACTGAACTAGTGTCTGGTGATATTTTTATCTTGTATCCGTGGGAGATAACCAATCCCCAATTCTTAGAAGACACAAGTATTATTTGTGTTAAGGTTCCCAGCATGAATGACAAACAATCATTGAGTTTGGGTGTCTAAGTGCGTGTAGCACTTTGTTTTTCCGGTTTGCCGAGATTTGTGTTTGAAACACATAGTTACTGGAAGCAGTGCATCTTGGATCCCTATACCCCAGATGTGTTCATTCACTCATGGCAAACCCTTGAATTTGATCCACGTAATTTTTGGAGTTTGTATCATCCTAAAATTTTAGCATGGGAACAGCCCAAGCAGTATGATGTAAGCCTCTATACAGAACGAATCTGGGCCTATCGCACAGTGCCACAAAATCAAGTTGCACAATACACTGGTATTCAAAAAGCAATTGGTTTGGCAATTGAATATCAAACTCAATTTGATTTTGAGTATGATATAATTGTTCGTGCAAGGTTTGACTGGTTTTTGAAAAAAATAGATTTTGAGAAAAACAACTGTGTAAATGTAGCACATACACCTGGCTTAAAAGGGCACCGATTCAAGTTTTTAAGTCAAGAGCATTTGGGCATTAGCGATCAATTTGCCTACGGCAACAGCTCAGTGATGAAAACATATGCGCAGTTGGTTGATTGGTTACCCACACTGTATCAAGAATACAAAGTGGATTTTTGCGGTGAGTTGTTTTTGAAAAGCCACCTTTTGTTGCATAACACGCCAGTGAAGGAACACCACTGGCACAACGGCATAGTGAGACCAACAGGAATTAACCCATGAAATTGATTGCGCACCGAGGCCTTTTGTATGGTCCTGATCACAAAAATGAAAACACACCAGATCAAATAAACTATTGCTTGACTTTGGGTATAGATGCAGAAATAGACGTATGGTACACAAACGATTGGATGCTGGGTCATGATGAGCCAGTTATTCCAGTTCCTGTGAGTTTTATCACACAGCCCGGTCTTTGGATACATGCTAAAAATGTACAAGCATGTTCTGAGTTGAGTAAATTGCTGCCTTTGTGCCCTGGCTTAAATTATTTTTGGCACGAAAATGATGAACGTGTGTTAACCAGTCAAAACCATTGGTGGACATCACCAAACAAACCTTTGTTTGAAAACAGTGTGGCTGTGATGCCAGAATGGCATGTGCATGTTAGCGAGCTTAGCGAATGTTTGGATTGGAATGTGTTTGGTATATGCACTGACTGGATTAGCAAACTCAGTCCCCTAGGCATACAATGAGAGAAGTCATGGTTGTTCACCAACTGGGATTGGGTGACTATTTCATTTGCAATGGGTTGGTCAATTATTTCTCAGAAGTATATGATAGGGTATTTTTGCCTGTGCGACCTCATAACTTTCCCACAGTCAATTGTTTGTATCAAGACAACCCAAAAGTGCAACCCATACAAATTGAAGGTATCCAAAAAACTGTGGAGTACAGTTTGGATTGTTATGGAATCCCAATTATTGAAGCTGATGTCTATATGCATCGCCCCAGCACTGCGCGTTGGTATAGATGGTATTATGAACAATTTGGTTTGCCTTATGACTATAGATTCACCAAATTTCAATTACCGAAAGACATTCCTGACTTGGATTTGGTATATGAAAAAGCTGTGGTAACTCCAGAGCCTTATAGGCTAGTTCACGATGAAGCCAGTGTTGGAGGCAGAGTGCCCTTGAAGTGGGTTGACGAAAGTGCTCACGACATGAGAATTGTCAAAGTTTCTGCTGGCATCACCAACAACCTCTTGAGTTGGATGCGTGTTATTGAAAATGCCCATGAAATTCACCTTATTGACAGCAGTGTGTTTAACCTGGTTCATTGTATAGGACAACAGCTGGGACACAAGAAAATTTATTATCATTCAACTCGGAGCAGTCAGTTCACTTATGAGCAGTATGATATCCAAAAATACACTCCAGGAATAAGAGTAGTATAATGCGTATAGCATTGTGTTTATATGGACCTTATCGCCATTTTGCTCATGTTGGAGCAAGTATAAGATATAACTTGCTCCAAAATCTGGATATTGATATATTTGGATGTGTGCATTATGGATCACATCTGGCTTTGTATACATCAGAGCCAAATCATCCTCGTTTTACACACAAGCTTCCCCCCACTGTTTACTCACAAAGCTTTTCCAATTTATTGGATTTGTGTCCCAAGGAGTTGGAAACTTTTGATTTTCAAAGTACATCATTTGTCAACAGCTTAGCGCAACTGAAATCACAAAAACCAAATCTGGTGGATTGTTACCCATTGGCATTTTGGGCCAATTTGTGGGCTCAAGAAAGAGCAGTAAGTTTTCAAAACAGGGCTAGTAAAAGCTATGATAAGGTGATTGTGAGCAGAGCAGATATTCTTTATGACGAAGCTTTACCTGCCAGATATTTTTCTCAGAAAACTTTATTACTGCACAAAGATTTTGGTTGTGGAAGTCCTTGTGATTTTTGGTTTATGGGCAACAATGATATCGTGACCAAAGCAGCAAGCAGATTTTCCAGCTTAGCCCCGATTGCTTGTCATCCACACACTGCATTTGCCAACCATTTGGATTATCACAATATTGACTTCTGTTTTGCAGATTTGCCCTTGAATGTCATACAACGTAGATACACAGGATGGTGGTACACTCCTTATATTCATGATCCTGACTCTTTTTCAAAGGTAATTTGATGAAAATAGCAGTATATACAATTTGTCTTAACGAAAAACACTTTGTGGAACGTTGGTGCGATAGTGTCACAGAAGCTGATTATCTAGTTGTTGCTGACACAGGCAGCACTGATGGGTCTGTTGAAGCACTACGTGAGCGTGGTGTGCAAGTCAGTGTTATCAAGATCAAACCTTGGAGGTTTGATGATGCCAGAAACATAGCACTGGCATTGGTACCAGAAGATGCTGATGTGTGTATAAGCATGGATATGGATGAAATGATGGCACCTGGTTGGAGGCAGGAGTTGGAAAAAAGCTGGATTCCAGGAACAACTAGATTGCGTTATCATTATGTTCATAACTTTGACGACAATGATCAACCTTTGAGTCAATTTTTAGCTGACAAACTACACAGCAGATTTGGTTATCGCTGGAAGCGGGCTGTACATGAAACCATTTTTCCTATCGGAGATGAAAAAACTGTAGTTGCGCCCAGTGTGGTGATGTGGCACAAGCAAGACCCCAACAAAAGTCGAGGCCAGTATCTCCCATTGTTGGAATTGAGTCACAAAGAAATGCCTCGTGACAGTCAATTGTGTTATTGGCTGGCGCGTGAATACGCTTGGTATAATCAACTGGAAAATGCAGCAGAGCATTTTAGGAAATACTTGGCTATGCCTGAGAGTGGTTGGGCTGACGAGCGCAGTGAAGCTATGAAATGGCTGGCCAAATGCTTGCCTCATGAAGAGTTAAAATGGTTACGGCTCAGTGCTGTTGAAAGTCCCACCCGAAGAGAAGCTTGGCTAAATCTTGCTGAATATTTTTACAACAACGCAGACTGGCCCAACTTATATGCCTCAGCCAAGGAAGGGTTGAAATGTGTTCACAGAAGCAACAGTTACTTGGATTACGCACATGCATGGGGTGGCAGAATTTATGATTTATGTGGGCTTGGCGCATGGAACCTTGGCCTCAAAGAAGAAAGTCTCAAGATGTTTGAAGAAGCTACCCGCTTGGAACCAGAGGATGGGCGCATCAAATCCAACTATGAGTTTGTGAAATCAGTCCTGGAGAACAAAGGATGACTAAATTGAAAATTGGTGTTTATGCTCCTGCATTGAACGAAAACAAAAATGCCGCTGCTTGGGCAGAGTCATGTGCAGAGGCAGATTACCGCGTGGTAATTGACACTGGTAGCACCGACGACACAAAACAAATATTGCGTGCACAAGGAGTAACTGTTTATGACGTTTTGATCAGTCCTTGGCGTTTTGATGATGCCTATAACATTGCCATGAGCTTGCTCCCTGCTGATTGCGATATTTGTATCTGCTTACACATGGATGAGAGAATTGAGTCAGGTTGGAGGTCATTGCTTGAATCTGCGTGGACTCCTGAAACAACACGACTGCGTTACACTTACGTTTGGAACTGGCTTTCACCTGGTGTTCCTGGCAGGACTTGGAATGGAGATCGAATACATGCACGCCGAGGGTTTCGTTGGGTAGGTGCTACTCACGAGGGCCTGTGTTCTCGACTCCCTGAAATCCAAACCACTTGCAATGAACTACGTATTCTTCACTATCCTGAGTTTAAAAACAAGAGTGGCGATCTGCCTTTGCTGCAAGAGGCTGTGCGCGAATATCCTCATGATGCTCGGTTGCGTGCATATTTGGGCAGAGAATACATGTATCGGGGGATGAAAGAAGACTGTATCAAAACCTACAAAGAGTTTCTCACTATGCCTTGCTGGAATGTTGAACGCGGGTTTGCTATGCAGAACTTGGCATCAGTTGATGAGGAAAATCGAGAATTTTGGTTGAAGATGGCTACAATGGAAACACCCAATCACCGAGAACCTCTTGTTGAGCTAGCTCGTTACTACTACACAAAGGCCAATTGGGGCGAATGTTACAAAAATGCTGTGAAGGCTTTGGAAATCACTAACCATCCAATGGATTACACCTGCAATGAAGATTCATGGAGTTGGCTGCCACATGATCTTGCCAGCATTGCTGCTTGGAATTTGGGATTGAGAATGGAAAGCCTAGAGCATGCTGCCAAGGCTGTGGAATACAAGCCACAAGATGGCAGACTCTCCAACAATCTCAAAATTATTCAAGAGTGGTTTGACAACAACGTTGAAAACACTAATGACAGTTCAGTACAAGAATCAGAAAGCATTCATGTGGGCGCCAGCAGTGGTCAAGATCAACTAGATGCGTCAACTTAAGAGTTGGCACTCCTAGGAGGACGTTTTTGCCTGTATACAATACGTCCTTTTGATAAATCATAGCTGCTAATCTCTACCGTGACTTGATCAAGGTGATGAACATTTATGTTGTTGATTCTAAGTTTGCCAGCCAAGTGTGCTAGGATAGTGATGCCGTTTTCCAGTTGAACACGGAACAAGCTATTGGGGCATACCTCTATAACTGTTCCTGCTACTGTAATGTAATCGTCTTTGCTCATGCGGGCTATTTACGTTGAACCTGTTTGATGATACACATGTCCTTTTTCATCTACACTCTTCAAACTCACATGAAACCCCCAAAGATTTTTAACGTGGCGTAGCATGGTTTTGGTGCTTCCGTCAAGATGACGGGTATTGACCATTCTGTGCTCCAGCGTAAGTGTACGAGTGTCTTTCAAATCAGCATCAGTTACCAATATATTGGGATCATAACTGTTGACATCATATTGTGAAGCCAATTGTGATCTCAGAATGGAGAAAGTGGCCTCATTGTGAATGCTGTTAACCACAATGTCTTCTGCATGCTTGTTGTCCACAATACCAAACAATTTCAAATCCCGTGCTACCTTGGGACTCAAAAACTGTGCAATAAAACTGTCGTCTCTGTATTCTGTTGCAGCAGAGCGAATGGCTGATTTCCAGTCAGTGTTCACCAGTTTGGGAAACCAAATTTTATCTTCATCAGTGGGATTGGTGCAGATCCGCTGTATGTCTCGGAATATAGCAAATCCAAGGGCATAGGGATTGATGCCACTGAATCGCTTGTCATTATAGGCTGGTTGAAATACTACGTTGCTGTGGCTACTCAACCACTCCATCATTTGACCATCACTCAATCTCCCTTGATCATACAAATGATTCAGGATCCAGTGATGGGTAAATGTGGCAATTCCTTCGTTCAATACTTTTGTAAACCTTTGTGGATAAAAATACTGACTAGTTTTGCGCACTATTCTCACTATTTCTCTTTGCCAAGGTTTGAGAATAGGACTGTTTTTTTCAAGAAAATACAATAGGTTTTCTTCAGGTTCTTGAAGCAGTTTGGCTTTCTCTGGTCGTTTATTACTTCCTTTGGGATCCAGACTATACCACAGTTCTGTTTGATTCCGTTCCCATTCCGATAGTCTGTCTTTGAGTCTCTCTTCTTCTTTTTTGGCATTCAGTTTGGGTGGGCGCCGATATTTGTCTACACCAAGATTTTGAAGTGCATGACAACTGTCTAAAAGTTTCTCAACAGCATCAAAGCCATACTTGCTTTCACATTCAGCCACATATTTCTTGGCAAAAACAAAATAATCCACAATGCTGTCTGCGTCAGTCCATTGTTGAAACATATAGTTGTTGGCAAAACAAAAGTTGTGACCAACTGATGCATGGGCCAACACCAACAGTTGCATAGTCATGGTGTTTTCTTCCATGAGATAGGCTATCGCGGGATCAGTGTTTACGATTATTTCGTAGGCCAGACCCATCATGCCTTTTTTATACATTTGTTGATCTCTTACCAATCGTTTGCCATAGCTCCAGTGATTATACATAACCGGCAAGCCAACAGAACTGTAGGCATCCAACATTTGATCGCTGGAGATGATTTCCACTTGATTGGGATAGAGATTCATGCCCAATTCTTTCCTGCCAATTTCTTCAACTGCCTCTAGGGATTTCTCAATAAGAGGGAAACTCCAATCGTTGGTAGTGAACAACAAATCTTGCATCGCTATTTTTTCTCAAACAATTTTCTGAAAACGTTATAGATTTCTTTCTGCTCAAAAACTTTTGATATTTGAAGTTTTTCTGAGCCAAAACTCACAGTTTGATACACGTTGTATAAGCGGCTGCTGGCATAATACATCATGGGATAGTGTTGAACTAGATGCTGATCCCCAATCTCAATATACGCCATATACTGCAACAGCGGTAACAAATCTTTTTCCAGGATCTTTTTGCATTCTGGATTATCGCTGTCATAATTGTCGCCATCACTGGCTTGGCACACATACACATTATATAGACTGGGGTCATATTCTTTTTTGATTGTTTCCACGCACAATTTCAAAGCTGAGCTAACGACTGTGCCTCCACTGAGCTTGTCGTAAAAAAATGTGTTTTCGTCCACTCTATCTGCTTCTGTGTGATGTCGAATAAATTCCAATTTTACACTGTCATACTTCTTTTGAAGAAACAAATACAACAGCATGAAAAACCTTTTGGCCATGTCTTTCTTGGCTTCATCCATGCTGCCACTTACGTCCATAATACAAAACATCACGGCTGAGTTGCTGAGTGTGGGTTTTTTGTTGAAAACGTTGTAACGCAAATCAATAGGATCCACATACGCAACAGCCTTTGTTTTCTTACGCAAGATTTCCAACTCTTGAAGGATCTGTTCACCTCTTTCACTATTGGCATCAACTGTTGATAACTCTTGTTCCAACTGTTCAATAAGTTTTTCGTTTGGCTTGCGTAAAATCAACCTACGCCCTATACTGTTTCTCATGGTGCGGATGAGATTCAAATTTGTGGGATTGCCTCCGGTGCTGATGCCTTCTCTTTTGATTTCCCAACTTTTGGTTGTTTTCAGCTGTTTCCGGATCATGTCCGGCAGTTCAAGGTCTTCAAAAAACAAGTCGTAAAATTCTTCCTTTGTTAACACAAAGCTGAATTCATCCTCAAAAGTTTCATCACTGTCAGAGGCTTTGTCACCTTTTTGTTGTTGCTGGCCACCCTTGGGACGTTCAATGTGATCTTGGGGAATGTAGTCTTTGTTGCCAGGAAGCACACGGCGGGATTCACCAGTGTTCCAGTCTTGGCCAAAAGTGGGCTCGCTTACTGTGTCAACTGGAATACGAATATTCTCGCCACTGTCTGTGTCAGTTATGCTCCGGTTGTTGAGATTTCCTTGAATGCTTTTTTTGATAGCATCTTTGGCCCTCCGAATAAATCGTTGGCGATTGCCCAGATTTTTTTGACCTTGATTGGGCCGGCGGTCAATTACAACTCCCATCAGTTGCTCTTGCTTTGCCTTATATAATATTCAACCAAACGACGGCATTGAGCTGGAGTATAACCCAGTTCAACCATCCGGTTTACAAATCCTTCATGCTTCTTCATGTCCTCGCTGTTTTTCTTGCTTCCAAAGCTGATAATAGGCAACAGTTCCTCAGTTGAACTGAATATCTTTTTCTCAATCACTTGCCTGAACTTTTCATAATCTGTCCAACGAGGATTTCCGCCTGCATTTTCTGGTTTGCCTCGCGCACGCAACACATAGTTCACAAACTCGTTGCGGAAGTCTTTGGGATTGGCAATGCCTGAAGGCTTCTCAATCTTCTCCAGTTCTTTGTTCAAAACCTCGCGATTTAAAAGTTGCCCAGTGTCTGGATCTTTGTAGTCGTTATCTGAAATCCAAGCATCAGCCCAAACACAATACCTATCAAAAATATTTTGGCCATACTCTTCATAGCTTTCCAAGTATGTTTTCTGAAGCTCTTTTTCCAGGAATTCAATATACTTAGGGCTGATGTTTTCTTTAATGTATTCAAGATAACGATTTTGTACCTCTTCGGGAAACTGTTCTCTCTTGATGCTTTGTTCCAGCACATACATGAGATGCACAGGGTCAGCAGCCACCTCAGTGGTGTCAAAATTGAAGGTTTGGCTCAAGATCTTGAAGGCAAAGCGTGTGCTGATCCCGCTCATGCCTTCGTCAACCCCTGCTGTTTCCTTGTATTCAACAATGGTTTTGGCACGTGGATCAGTGTCGCGGATGTTTTCGCCATTATACACACGCATCTTGCTCCACAAATTGGAATTTTCATGTTCTTTGAGTCGTGTAAGCACACAGAACTGACTCAGCAATTCCAATGTTTTAGGGGCACACGGGGCTGAGCCAAGACTGCTGCCCCTTAACAGCTTTTGATAAATCTGTTGTTCTTCAGTTGTTCTGAGACAATAAGGCACTTTGATTACGCAGATACGATCCAAAAAGGCTTCATTGCTTTTGTTGTTCCGGAAGGTTTGCCATTCACTTTCGTTACTATGTGCAAACACAATGCCTTGGAAGGGAATGCCACCAATGGCCTCAGTTCCAGTGTAATTGCTTTCTTGAGTGGCAGTAAGCAGTGGATGCAATACTTTGATAGGTGCTTTCCAAATCTCCACCATCTCTGTTACACCTTGGTTGCCTCTACACAAGGCACCGCTATAGCTGTAGGCATCAGGGTCATTTTGGCTATAATGCTCCAGCTTCCGGATATCCACCTTACCTACTAGGCAGCTGATGTCCTGATTGTTTTCGTCACCAGGCTCAGTCTTGGCAATAGCAATTTGTTTGAGCTTGCTGGGCCAAAGCTTCACTACTCGGAACTGATTTATATCTCCATTGAACTCTTGAAGACGCTTCACAGCCCAAGGACTAGGCAAGCCTGTGAAATATCTTGCCGGGATGCCAAACTGGTTTTGCACAGTTTCAGTAAGAGCTTTGCCAGGTGTGAACAAGCCCAAAGGTGTTTCAAATACAGGACTGTGTTCATTCCCTGCCTTCAACACATAGATGGGATGGGTTTCCACCAAACTTTTGATTTTTTCTGCAAGACTGCTTTTGGCTGCGCCAACGGGCCCCAGCAAGTAAAGAATCTGCTTTCTTTCCTCGAGACCCTGTGCTGCATGAACAAAATAGCCCACTACCCGCTCAATGGTTTCTTCCATCCCGTAAAATTCTTCAAAACTGGGATACATTTTGATAGTGCGATTCATAAAGATTCGCCCTAATCTGTCATCTTTGCTAGTGTCAACTATTTTGGGCTCACCTATAGCTGCCAAAACTCGCTCAGCTGCTGTTGCATATGCCAATGGCTCAGTTTTGCATAGCTCCAGGTAGTCCATTAGACTCATCTCAGTTTCCTGCTCTTGCTGGAAACCTTTTTGGAATTCTTCAAATAGATTCATTGGCACTCCCAAATAATAATCTATAAGTATTTAAGACTATTTTGAGGTTTGAACCTATTATGACCAGCATCTACTACATAAGTTGGCGAACATGGCACGAAAATGAAGTCACAACGCCATGGCAGTGGTATTCCTTGCAGCAGGGAACCACTTACAAAAAACGGAAAAATTCCACCAGCAGTTTGATAGTAGATGCAGAACTGATAGCTCAAGCATTTCAAACTCAAAATCAACAAATTCTTGATGAGATTGACCAAAACTTCATAAACGATGTTGTTCTGGCTGCATTCTTGGATGATGACTCAGAGCAAGCTGCTGCTGAACAAGTTTTGAAACAATTTCCTGATGCTGAAATACTGCGTTGCCAAGAGGTGGATTTGGCAACCCAACAACAGATCCTTGAATTGTTTCATCAAGCAATCAGAAGGCAAGAGCTGGGAAAATAATTCCCAGCTCTCCTCTTCCTGCTAGTGTGGTGGGTTGGCAGGGTTAAATCTTAGCCTGCTTGGTAGCCCGGATTGCCGCATCCTTGGTATGCGTCACAGCCACAGGCACCCACATCTGTGGCACAGCCAGCCCATTCTTGAGGTACCAATCACGGTCCACATCTGGGTGATCAATCTCCGCCCAAACCACAAATTTCTGGTCATATGCACGCTGAGCGATATCAAAATTACGAGCCATTTCTGTCTTCTCCTATGCCGCAGCATTTTTGGAGTTGTCATGTGAGTCAATTTCACATGCTTGAGCACCATGCTCAAACTGTTTATAGCGGAGAACCGCTATTGTGTCAATACCATCCCAGCCTACCAATCATCTGACCGGCAGTGATGGCGAACGCCATGCTCACATTATGTGATCGAACCACGCCAGATTGGGGAATACTCACCGCGCGGTCAACCATATCTACGTCCTGCAGGATGCTCTGAGGAATACCACTGTTCTCAGTGCCCATCACAAGGCACAGGGTGCGACCAACGCTGGTGGCATCCCGCACCGCTTCTGCCCAGAGAAACTCAAACACGTTGCTCCCACCTTGCTCCACAAAAATGGGGTAGAGCCCTTCCTGGTCCACGTAGCGCCAAAAAGCCTTGGAGTCGATGGTGACACCGTCTTCCAGCAGCCCTTGAACCCTCTCTACCACGGTGTAGTTCTGCGCACCAACCAAACCACGATTGTCAATCCGTCGACGCCCAAACACATGCACCCGCCGAGCACCAAACAGGTGGCTGCTTCGAATGATGGTGCCGATGTTTAGGTCGCCCAGCACATTGAGGCACATCACCTCAAATCTCTTGAGGTTCTTCTGTGTCAGCTCTCGTAGCTGATCCACAGTGAGAGATTTGAGATGGTCATGCACATTGAAACCATTGTTGCTTTCAGCGATGGCAGCATCGCGAAGCAGTCGAACGTCAACCATCTTTCATGCTCCATATCAAGGCAAAATGTGTGGCTGTTTCCTCACTGCTAAACCAAAAATGTGTGGCATAGCATCGCCAACTGTTTTCAGGCAAGTGAGTTTGACACCAAGTGATCTGCTCATCAAGACGCCGAAGGTCACTTGCCACTGTGATGGGCTTGGTGTTCACTTCACCAGCTCAACCAAGTCACTGTAGACATTGGCAACTTCCTCCATTCCGCCGCTGTGACCCCGCTCATAAGCCTTCCAATAGAGCAGCCCAGCCTTGGGATGGCCACTCATCTCGTAGTATGCTTCGAGATCAGCTTGGAATTCTGCCTCCAGCTCACTTGTCCGGGTGTTATATGCAGCACAAGCCTGTTTATAACTGGCCAGGAGAGCCTCATACCTCTCAAGCTCATCAGCATAGGTTCGGTGTTCGGCTGGTGTGGCGTTCTTTGCCAGAACAGGCTTTTTGGGACAGTCAGGATACACGTCCTGGTTCTTGTAAAGCCCAGCAGCCAGCTTTTCCCAGACACTCATCTTCAGCCCCTATCTGCCAGGAATGCGCCAACAACAATGAGTGCCACCAAGGCAGCAACTCCCAACCCAATGAACAGGAAAAAGTAGCCTATGATGCTGGCCACCATTCCCATTCCATAAACAGCAGCTACAACAGCCATAATCAGGATGAACCAAAGCATGGAAAGCTCCTTTTCTTCTGTGTGATAGATAACAAATACAATTTTGGCTGTCAACTATTATGATAGGATCTAGATAGATTATATCTCTGGGTGGTGTTGGAAGAGATCATACTCTCCCCAACGAGTGATTGGGGAGGTAAAAAACGTCTTAACGGTCCTGGTATGGTGCCGTATAGAGAGCATGATTTGGATGAATGTTTGAATAAACCAAAAACTGGCGGTTGCTCGGTACCAGTATGCATTCACTACCTCGAACACAGGGTTCAGCAGCGGCAAACACAATCAAGGGCATCAGCAGCCTTGTTTTGTGTCCTGATCGATGAGAATGACCACCTCAGAGCGATCCTTTTTGTGCAATGCCTCACATTGCAGAGATGATTTTCAACCTATTTTGTCACTTGGTTGTGTATTCCGGGCTCGCACTGGAGAGCATGTGTCAAGACAAACAGCGGTGCTTCCCGGTCCAGCGCACAGTTGACGCTGAGTTGCTTGCGTTCCTGATGGAATACCATCCCTTCCGCCCGTGGACACTTTACCACGATATCAAAAACTGTCTTGTATTGAGTATAAGGCAAAGTAGCTAGTGAACAACCTCTAGAGAGGTTTCAACACTAAAAATTTTTGTAGGTTCCAGTTTTCCACCACCAAATGTGCGCCTAGTTTGTGAACACTGTAGGGACCAGCCAATGCTTGTTCTAGAACTCTGCACTGGGCGGAGCCTGTTTCACTCAGGTCCACAGGACCTTCTGGAGTTTGGTTAGTGAGCGCTACAATCTTAAATTTGCCTTTGTATTTGGAGTCACCAAATGCTATGAAGCCAGGGTTCACATGTGTTTCATTCA